>Ga0247732_10000098_pt1 | contig 58408 bp, 58 predicted proteins | sample UWRJL163409C2_FD_180940 | JGI IMG/M metagenome (GOLD analysis project Ga0247732, IMG submission 180940) | Plant litter microbial communities from Arlington Agricultural Research Station in Wisconsin, United States - UWRJ-L163-409C-2 | ecosystem: Environmental > Terrestrial > Plant litter >... | reverse complement strand
TTGGATGGCCTGCCACATCGCCATCAGCGTCTTCTCGAAGCGCACCAGCTCGTCGAGGTCGGGGGTGTAGTCGAGCACCTGCCCGTCGGCGAGGTACAGCAGCCGAAGGCGGGCGGGGAGCACTCCGCGGGAACGCAGCAGCGCCACGGCGTAGAACTTCATCTGGAACAACGCCTTGGCCTCGGCGAGCTCGCGGGTGGCCGACGGCGCCCTGCCTGTCTTGTAGTCCACCACCCGCATCTCCCCGGTGGGCGCGACGTCGATCCGGTCGACGAACCCGCGCAGCAGCGTGCCGTCGGAGAGCTCGACTTCCACTCGCTGCTCGCAACTCTCGGGATCGAACCGCGTCGGGTCCTCCAGCCGGTAGTACCCCGAGACCAGCGCGCGGGCCTCGTCGAGCAGCTTGTCCCGCAGCGCGGGATCAACGTCGTCGGCGAGCTCGGGGCGGGAGGCGGCCATGTCCTCCCACGCCGGTTCGACCAACGTCATCGCGGTGGCGGGCACCCGCCTGGCCGCTGGCAGCGCGTAGAGCAGCTCCAGCACCCCGTGCACGACCGTCCCGCGAACCTGGGCGGGTGAGGACGGCTCCGGCAACCTGTCGATGGCACGGAGGCGATACAGCAGCGGGCACTGCTTGAAGTCGCTGGCCCGAGACGGAGACAGGGCGGGTCGCCGGGTCGGCGCGCTCACGTCCTCAGTCACTGCCTCGGTCATGACGACGAGCCTATGACGCGCCTCCGACAACCCCGCGCACCGGCGGCGGCGGGTCTGCTGGCAGGCTGATCAGCTGTGAAACGCACCGGGCCGTTCGACGTCGGCGATCGTGTCCAGCTGACCGACGCCAAGGGCAAGCACTACACGATGGTGCTCACCGAAGGCGGCGAGTACCACACCCACCGCGGCGGCATCTCGCACGACGCGATGATCGGGCAGCCCGAGGGCAGCGTGGTGAAGTCCGCCAACGGTGATCCGTTCCTGGTGCTGCGCCCGCTACTGATGGACTACGTGCTCTCGATGCCCCGCGGCGCGCAGGTGATCTACCCGAAGGACGCCGCGCAGATCGTGCACGAGGGCGACATCTTCCCCGGCGCGCGCGTACTGGAAGCGGGGGCGGGATCGGGCGCACTGACCTGCTCGCTGCTGCGTGCCGTCGGCCCCGAGGGCACCGTGGTGTCCTACGAGCTGCGCGAGGACCACGCCGTGCACGCCGAGCGCAACGTCGTGACCTTCTACGGTGAGCGTCCCGCGAACTGGGATCTCCGGATCGCCGACCTGAAGACCTACGACGGCCCGCAGGTCGACCGTGCGGTGCTCGACATGTTGTCGCCGTGGGAGGTCCTCGAGGCGGTTGCGGGGGCGCTTGTCTCCGGTGGCGTCCTGATGGTCTACGTCGCCACGGTGACGCAGTTGTCGCGGATCGTCGAGGCGCTGCGGGAGCAACTGTGCTGGACCGAGCCGAGGGCCTGGGAGTCGCTGCAGCGGGGCTGGGACGTCGTCGGCCTCGCCGTGCGCCCACAGCACTCGATGCGCGGCCACACGGCATTCCTGGTCAGTGCGCGCAAGCTGGCGCCGGGAACCGTGACGCCCGCGCCGTACCGGCGAAAGCGCTTCGCCACCTAACGAGGAGGCTCGGGCCCGACGAGCGGCAACAGCTGGTCGGCTGTGCGCTTGGACAGCTGCCAGTCGTTCCGGAGCGGGGCGAACTCCATCGGGAACGTGAACGGGCGAACCTGCGGATTGGGGGAGCCGATCGTGACGGAGGCGATGACGTGCCCCGGGGCGCCACCCCACCGGAGGTCGGCGGCGTCCACGGTCAGTGGTGTGAAACCGCTGGCGACGAGGGCTTCGCCGAAGTTCCGCAGCGCCGGCACGTCCTGGACCGTGGCGTACTGCACCAGGGCGACCTTCTGCTCAGCGGGAATCGAAGTGTCGGCCAGTCGGTAGAGCACACCGGTCAACTGGTCGACCGCGGGCAGCGGCGCGACCGTGGGCATCGCGGGACGCATCGTGCCCGTCGGACTGGAGCTCTGCGGTCCGGCCGCGGGTCGTTCGGAGGCGCAGCCGCCAAGCCAGAGCGCCGCCACCAGGGTGACGGCGCTCAGGAGTGAAGCGTGGGTCCGGTGCACTCAGCCGTTCGACGACAGCAGTGCGAGGGCGGACTGCTTGGAGATCTGCCAGCCGGTCGGGCTGGGGCCTGCGACGAACGTGACCGGTTCGGTCTTGCTCGCCCCGGTGTTCGCGGTGGCGGTGACGTTCGCTGTGGCGATCCCACCGTCGGAGTCGACGTCGGCGACGACGAAGCTCAGCGGGAAGTACCCCTTGGCCGCAGCCTTGTTGTACTCGCGGTCCGCGGCGATGCCTTCGATGCGGCCGAGGCCACCTTCGATGTAGGAAGCCTTGGCGCCGGAGAACGAACCTCCGCCGGCGAGGCCGGTAAGCGTCTGGAGCAGGGGCGCCTGGAGATCCGGTGCCGGTGCCTGCGGGAGTGGGATGCCGATGACTACCGGCTGGATGGCCGCCGTGGACGATGACGCGCCCGAACCGAGGCTCGATGCAACGGACGTCACACCACCCGCTGCTGCGGCCACGACGGCAACTGCTGCCACGCCGGTAACGAGGGTTTTCAGGATCACGGCTGTCCTTTCAATCGGTCAAACTCTTCAAGGAGGCTAACAGTGTTGCTGGTGTGTCGAATTCCTAGAGCACACACAAAGACTGAATCGCCGGTAGCGTTGAAGGTGTTACTGCACCAACTTTCGGTGCGGGGAGGGGCGCAACATGAGTGAGTCACAGCCCATGTCCAGTGGCGAAGCTGCCGAATTGGAAGAACTGCGACGCGAAGCCGCCGCGCTTCGCGAGCAGCTCGAGCAGTCGGTGGGGCCCGACAGCGGCCTCCGAAGTGCTCGAGACGTCCACCAACTCGAGGCGCGCATCGACTCCTTGGCGGCACGCAACGCCAAGCTGATGGACACCCTCAAGGAGGCCCGTCAGCAGTTGCTGGCTCTGCGTGAGGAGGTCGACCGCCTCGGTCAGCCGCCCAGCGGATACGGCGTTCTGCTCGGCAGCCACGAGGACGACACCGTCGACGTGTTCACCTCCGGTCGCAAGATGCGGCTGACGTGCTCGCCGAACATCGAGGTGAAGGATCTCAAGCAGGGCCAGACCGTCCGCCTCAACGAGGCACTGACCGTCGTCGAGGCCGGTGCGTTCGAGTCCGTCGGCGAGATCAGCACGCTGCGCGAGATCCTGGGTGACGGCCATCGGGCGCTCGTCGTCGGGCATGCCGACGAGGAGCGCATCGTCTGGCTTGCCGAACCACTCGTCGCCGCGGAGTTCTTGGTCGAGGATCCCGACGCCGAGGACTCCGACGACGACCGCAGGCCGAGGAAGCTACGTCCCGGTGACTCGCTGCTGGTCGACACCAAGGCCGGCTATGCGTTCGAGCGCATTCCCAAGGCCGAGGTCGAGGATCTGGTGCTCGAAGAAGTGCCGGACGTCAGCTACGAGGACATCGGTGGCCTGACCCGTCAGATCGAGCAGATCCGCGACGCCGTCGAGCTGCCGTTCCTGCACAAGGACCTGTACCGGGAGTACTCGCTGCGGCCGCCGAAGGGCGTGCTGCTCTACGGACCTCCCGGGTGCGGCAAGACGCTCATCGCCAAGGCCGTGGCCAACTCGCTGGCCAAGAAGATGGCCGAGGTTCGTGGAGAGGACGCCCGCGAGGCGAAGTCTTACTTCCTCAACATCAAGGGCCCGGAACTGCTCAACAAGTTCGTCGGCGAGACTGAGCGGCACATCCGCTTGATCTTCCAGCGGGCCCGCGAGAAGGCGTCCGAGGGCACCCCGGTCATCGTGTTCTTCGACGAGATGGACTCGATCTTCCGCACCCGCGGTACCGGTGTCAGCTCCGACGTCGAGACGACCGTCGTCCCGCAGCTCCTGAGCGAGATCGACGGCGTCGAGGGCTTGGAGAACGTCATCGTGATCGGCGCCTCCAACCGCGAGGACATGATCGATCCGGCGATTCTGCGGCCCGGCCGCCTGGACGTCAAGATCAAGATCGAGCGGCCGGACGCCGAAGCGGCGCAGGACATCTTCTCGAAGTACCTGACTGAGAATCTGCCGGTGAACGCCGACGATCTCGCCGAGTTCGGCGGCGATCGGGCATTGACGATCAAGACCATGATCGAGAAGGTCGTCGACCGGATGTACGCCGAGGTCGACGAGAACCGGTTCCTGGAGGTCACCTATGCCAACGGTGACAAGGAAGTCATGTACTTCAAGGACTTCAACTCCGGGGCGATGATTCAGAACGTCGTCGACAAGGCGAAGAAGTTCGCGATCAAGTCGGTGCTGGAAAGCGGTCAGCACGGTCTGCGGATTCAGCATCTGCTGGACTCGATCGTCGACGAGTTCGCCGAGAACGAGGACCTGCCCAACACGACGAATCCGGACGACTGGGCCAGGATCTCGGGCAAGAAGGGCGAGCGGATCGTCTACATCCGCACGCTCGTCACCGGCAAGAGCAGCAGTGCAAGCCGTGCCATTGACACCGAGTCGAACCTGGGTCAGTACTTGTAGGTCAGGTAGGCGTCGCGACCCGCCAGGCTGACGGCGACGTCGGCGATCAGCGGGTCGAAGAACCGCTGCCGGTACAGCGGGTCGACGCTGGTGCTGACCGTGAAGTACAGCCCGGAGAGCACCGCGACGAACAACGACATGTGCACGACCGTCTGCGGAATCGGAATGTGAACCCCGAACCACGTTCCGGCGCACGGTGGTTGGCCGACGGCGCAGGTCTGCTCGCCCGACCACAGGACGGCGACGTCGTAGGGGACCGCGACGATGCCGAGGGCGAGGAAGAAGGCGAACAGGCCCGCGGTGAAGAAGACCACCTGGATCGCCTGGGATACGACCATGACGGCGACGACGTTGATCTGTTCAGCGCGCGACAGCGGCGTGCGGGGGATCTGCTCACCCGGTGCCACGGCCAGCGGCGTTCCGGTCAGGAGGCTGGCCTGGTCGGTCTGCTCGGCCCGGTCGTCGCGCAGCGCCCGTACCTCGTCGCGGATCGTCGTCACCATGAAGGCCAGCGCGACGAGGGCGAGAAATCCGATGACCTGCCACAGCCGTTGGCGCGTCATGCGGGCGGCGAGCTGCCAGAGCTCGCCGGTGAAGTAGACGACCACGGTCAGCATCAACAGGGGGAGAGCGCGGCTCATCAGGGTGCCGAGCGCGCCGAACTGTACCCACGCGAACCGGAACGCCCAGCCGGCGATCGAGCCGAACCCGATGTAGGTGAGCCAGATGGCCAGCAGGGTGATGGCGACGAACGCAGGCGCCTCCGCAGCCGCCGCGGCCGACCACCCGCTGACCGTCACCGGCATCACGACCACGAAGATCGCCATGACCAGCAGCGCTGCCGTGCGGCGGCCCGCTTCGCCGAGGGTGGTGTCGAGGCGGTGCAGGACGTACAGCGCGAACGGCGCGGCGACCAAGACGGCGGCGATGACGCCAAGGCGCAGGGTGTACCCGTAGTCGGGGGAGTCGCCGGTCACCTCGGCAAGCAGCATTGTCACGGCGGTGAGTGCGCCGACGCCGCTGACCATGGGTGCCGAGCGCTCGATCAGATTGCGTGACCGCACCCGTCTGGTGAGCACCAACGGCAGGCCGCGATGCAGGAACCACTCGTGGACCTGCTGCATGTCGGGCACGGCAAACATTGTGATGGACTGGTGACCGCTATGGCGAGACGACGCACTGCGAACTGGGGCATATCGGCCCGCTCGGCGTTCGTCGCCGCGACGGTGGTCTTCGTCGCCCTCGGCATCGCGGGTGCCGGACTCGCCGCGATCCTGTACCGAACCATGTTGTCCGGCATCGACTCCGCCGCGGCAACGAGGGTCAGCGAGATCTCCGCGGAGGTCGTCGAACGTGGCGCGGTGGGGCTGGACCAGGCGCTGCTGGCCACCGATCAGCGGATCGTGGCGGTTCAGGTGATCGCCAGGGACGGCACGGTGGTGCGACGGTCGCAGTCGGCCCCAGACACGCCGCTGGTCGCGATGAACGACGTGGGCACCGGAATTCGCATCGGGATGCCCGAGCAGTCCTCACCCCTCGGCAGCATCCGCTTCAGCGCGCAGACGGTGGCGGGTCCCGACGATCGGTACACGATCCTGGTGGGCGAGGGCAGCGCGACGATCGCGTCGACGGTGTGGGCGGTGGTCGTCGCCCTTGCCGTCGCCGCGCCGGTGGTGGTCCTGGTGTCGGGGGTGGCGACCTACGTGCTGGTGCATCGCTCCATGAGGTCGGTCGACGACATCCGTTCGAGGGTCGCCGACATCACCACCTCCGATCTCACCGAACGCGTTCCCGTGCCGGACAGTCGCGACGAGATCGCGGCGCTCGCGGTCACGATGAACGAGATGCTGGCCCGCATCCAGGCGGGGCACGATGCGCAGAAGCGGTTCGTCGGCGACGCGTCGCACGAGCTGAGAAGCCCGCTGACGACCATCATTTCGGCGCTCGAGGTGGCGGCGGCCCATCCGGAAGTGCTCAGTGCCGATCTCGCCACCACGACGTTGATGCCCGAGGCGCTGCGCATGAAGGTCCTCATCGACGATCTGCTGTTGTTGGCGCGGGCCGACGAACGTGGCCTCGACATGGGCCGCGAAGACGTCGACCTCGACGACATCGCGGCCGAGGAGGTCGAGCGCCTGCGACGCGACAGCGCTCTCGAGGTGCGGGCCGATCTGGAGCCGGCCCGGCTGACCGGTGACCCCGTCGCGCTGTCGAGGGTTCTGCGGAACCTGCTGAACAACGCTGCGCGCCATGCGGTTTCGCAGGTGACGGTCACCGTTCGGCAGGGCTCGGGACTCGTCCGGCTCGAGGTCGCCGACGACGGGCCGGGTATCTCGCCCGCGGATCGGGATCGGGTCTTCGACCGCTTCGTTCGGCTGGACTCCGACCGGTCGAGAAGTGCGGGCGGTACGGGCCTCGGCCTGGCGATCGTGCGCGAGATCGTGCTGGCGCACGGCGGACGGGTCAGCATCGGCACTGGCATCGGCTCGACCGTCGGCACCGGGACGACGATGACGGTTCAGCTGAGGTCTTCGGACGCCAGCCGGTAGCCGACGCCGCGGACGGTCTCGATCGTCCTCGTGCCGAAGGGGATGTCGATCTTGCGCCGCACGTAGCCGACGTACACCTCGACGACGTTGTCGGCACCTTCGTAGTTGGCGTCCCATACGTTCTGCAGGATCTGGGACTTGGTGACGACGGAGTCCTTGTTGCGCATCAGATATTCGAGCAGCCCGTACTCGCGGGGAGTCAGGGAGATCGCCACGTCGTCGCGGTGCACCTCCCGCCGGGACGGGTCGAGCGACAGGGTTCCTGCCTCGAGGATGGCGGGTCGCTGCGGTGCGGCCCGCCGCACGAGGGCCTTGAGTCGGGCGACGAGAACGATGAACGAGAAGGGTTTGGTGAGGTAGTCGTCGGCGCCGAGGTCGAAGGCGTCGGTCTGGTCGTATTCGCCGTCCTTGGCGGTCAGCATCATCACCGGTGTCCAGATTCCGCGGGAACGCATGTGCCGCAACACTTCGTATCCGTTGAGGCCCGGCAACATGATGTCGAGGACGACGACGTCGAAGTCCTCCTCGGTGGCCCGTGCCAACCCGTCGACGCCGGTCGCCACGGCCACCACCGTGAACCCCTCGGCGCGCAACCCGATCAACAGGGTCGAGGCCAGCAGCTGCTCGTCTTCGACGACAAGGACTCTCATCTGTCGTTCATCGACCTTCCTGCACATAGGCCCGGTAGCGGTTGCGCGCCACCAGATTCAGCCGCAGGTCGTCGACCAAGGGGTCGAGGAACTGCTTGCGGTATTCGCCGTCGCCGACCGACCGTGCGCTGACGTACATGAACGTCAGCGCGCCGAGGAACATCGTGACGTGGATCAGCGGTTGCGGGACGGGAAGCGTCATGCCGAACCAGGTGCCCTGGTCGGACCCGTTGGCGGTCCAGGCCGCCAGCACGGCGGGGCTGAGCACCAGGAGACCCATGACGAAGAAGATGGCCGCGGTGACGATGGCGACCATGGCGATCTGCGTGACCTGCGATGCCATCACGACGAAGACCACGTTGGCCCGCTCGGTGGGCCGGAGCCGGTGGCCCCGAACCGGATCGGGCATCGACGCGAACGGAGTGTCGGCCAGTCGAGGGGTGTCGGAGTCGCGGGTGCTCCCGTCCCCGAGCACCGGGCGTGTTCTCTCCACGACGCCGGTGCACAGGAACGCGATTGCGATGACGACCATGAACCCGATGACCAACCACATGCGGTCGCGGCCGATCTTGGTGGCCATCGACCAGACGAATCCGTTGAAGAAGACCAGCACGGTCAGCAGGACGACGGGCAGCGCCCTGGTGACGAGGGCGCCTGCGCTGGCCAGGTGGGACACCGTGAGCCGGACGGCCCAACCGAGCACCGATCCCACGCCGACGCCGTTCAGTACCAGGATCAGCGCCGTGATCTGGGCGATCGTGACGACGTCGGCGAACCGGTCGGCCCACGACGGGTTCACCAGTGCGCATCCGGCCGCCACGACGACCGACGCCGTCGCCGCACCGCGGCGCCCTCGCGGGCCGTCGACCCGGGACACCAGCCAGCTGACCAGGACGGCGAGGGGGAGCATCGCCGCCAGCACGACGAGGATCAGGACTTCCGCTGGAGTTGGGTTCTCGTCGACGTCGACGACCTGGCCGCCGTCGGTGACGTCGACGAGCGCGAGGCACGCGAGCACCGTTGCGTACGCGGCGAGCGCCGGGGCCGACCTCTGCCACAATCGGCGCCACCGGGCCCGTCGGGTCAGGACCGATGGCAGACCGCGTTGTAGAAACCACGATTCGGCCGCGACGCGGTCGGCAGCCTCACCCACGTCGGGCCCGCCAGACCAGCAGTCCACTCTGAACGCCGAGCGCGATCGAGATCATCGAGATCAACGTCCCCGTGAACACCGTCGTGCTGTCGGTGCCAAGCACCTCGGTCACCCCCATCAACCCCAGTGAGCCGGGCACCAGGAGCCAGAAGCCCGGAAGGATCAGCGAGATCGCGGCGGGCGACCCCGGTCGGCGCGCCACCGCGAGCGCGCACACGGTGAGCGCGAATCCGCCGCCGAAACCCGCAGCGTACGTGCCCAATACGGCGTTGCCCGCGAGCTGGCCGACGTAGGCGATCGTCAACATGGCCAGCATCCAGGGCAGGAAACGCGTCGGCGAACCGAATGACAGCATGGCGCCCACCCCGTACAACGCGATGCCCAGCCACGGTGCCCACGGGCCGAGTCGGTCGACGTGCGCCACGCTCAGGTGCGAATCGGAGATGCCTGCGACCTGGGCGGCGACCAGAATCCCGAATGCCAACTGCGCCATCCGCATCAACCCGGCGACCAACCGACTGGCGCCGGAAACCAGCTGCCGCGACGACAATTCGGCGACGGCGAGGGTGATCGCCGCGCCGGGAAGGAAGGTCGCCAACGGCGGCGCCAACGCCCGCAGGCTGGCGTCGGAGATGTGCAGCCAGTCGGCGGCGGTGAAGGCGACCAGAGACACGGTGAACGCGCACAGGGTCGGAAGCAGCTGCTGTACCGCGTCGTTGCGGCGGGCCAGCTCGCACATCACCCCGACCATGGCGCCAAGCACCACCGCCATCAGGAGCGTCAGCGGAGCGGGCTGCAGGATCAGGGACAACCCGGCGCTCTGCACCGTGTAACCGATGACGCCGACCCACGCCGGAAATCGGTTGGGCATGTGCCAGATTCGCGTCAGCTCGGCCTGGCCCTCAGCGGGGGTGACCGCTCCCGACTCCGCCTGCGCGACGAGCGTGGCCAGTGGGAAGGTCTGGTCGAACCGCAAGTCCTCGTCGGGGTGGGCGATGAAGAGCCGGCCGCCGCCGCTGGACGTGCCGACTTGAACGTAGTTGGGCAGCGCCAGGTACTGGGTGTCCAGGCCATACGCCCGTGACGTCGCAACCATGGTGTTGCGCACCATCGTCACCGGATAGTTCGCCGCTGCCATGGCGGCGCCAAGGGCGGCGACGAACTGCATCGATGCGGCGTCGTCGGGCTCGGGGGGCACGGGTTAGTTGACCAACTCGGGTGCCCGGCTCGCAACCATGGGCCTTCCCCTACGCTGAGTGCATGCAACGGATCATCGGTACCGAGGTCGAATACGGCATCTCATCGCCGTCCGATCCGACCGCCAATCCGATTCTGACGTCGACGCAGGCGGTGCTCGCCTATGCGGCCGCCGCAGGCATCCAGCGGGCGAAGCGGACGCGGTGGGACTACGAAGTCGAGTCACCGCTGCGTGACGCGCGTGGCTTCGACTTGAGTCGGGCGAGCGGGCCGCCCCCGATCGTGGACGCCGACGAGGTCGGGGCCGCCAACATGATCTTGACCAACGGGGCCCGGCTCTACGTCGACCACGCCCACCCCGAGTACTCCGCCCCCGAGGTGACCGATCCGTTGGACGCGGTCATCTGGGACAAGGCGGGGGAGCGAGTGATGGAGGCGGCCGCGCGGCACGTGGCCAGCGTGCCTGGCGCCGCCAAGCTGCAGCTCTACAAGAACAACGTGGACGGCAAGGGCGCGTCCTACGGCACCCACGAGAACTATCTGATGAGCCGTCAGACCCCGTTCTCCGCGGTGATCGCCGGACTGACGCCGTTCCTGGTGTCGCGGCAGGTCGTCACCGGCTCCGGTCGCGTCGGCATCGGCCCCGCCGGTGACGAACCCGGCTTCCAGCTGACGCAGCGCGCCGACTACATCGAGGTCGAGGTCGGCCTCGAGACGACGCTCAAGCGCGGCATCATCAACACCCGCGACGAGCCGCACGCCGACGCCGACAAGTACCGCCGCCTGCACGTCATCATCGGCGACGCCAACCTGGCCGAGACGTCGACCTATCTGAAGGTGGGCACCACCTCGCTGGTGCTCGACCTCATCGAGGAAGGCCCGGCGCACGGGCTCGACCTCTCCGATCTCGCCCTTGCACGCCCCGTGCACGCCGTTCACGTCGTGAGCCGGGATCCGTCGCTTCGGGCCACCATTGCCCTTTCCGACGGTCGCGAGCTGACCGCCCTTGCGCTGCAACGGATCTACCTCGACCGGGTGGCCAAGTTGGTCGACGCCCGCGATCCCGATCCGTCCGCCACGAAGGTGCTCGAAACCTGGGCGACGGTGCTGGACCTGCTGGAGCGCGACCCGATGGAGTGCGCGGAGATTCTCGACTGGCCGGCCAAACTGCGGCTCCTCGAAGGCTTCCGGCAGCGCGAGAACCTCGGTTGGTCCGCGCCGCGGCTGCACCTCGTCGACCTCCAGTACTCCGACGTCCGGCTCGACAAGGGTCTCTACAACCGGCTGGTGGCACGCGGGTCGATGAAGCGCCTCGTCACCGAGCAACAGGTCCTCGACGCGGTGCACAATCCGCCGACCGACACGCGGGCCTACTTCCGCGGTGAATGCCTTCGTCGGTTCGGCGCCGACATCGCCGCGGCCAGCTGGGATTCGGTGATCTTCGACCTCGGCGGAGACTCGCTGGTGCGAATTCCGACGCTGGAGCCGTTGCGTGGAAGCAAAGCCCACGTCGGAGCGTTGCTCGACTCGGTGGACAGCGCAGCAGAACTCGTCGCGCAGCTGACCACCTGACGACCGGCATTCTGGGAGTCGACCGGTAGGGTGAAGTAACTAGCAGGGCTTAAGACGAGCAGGAGGCAGCGATGGCTCAGGAGCAGACCAAGCGTGGTGGTGGCGGCGGCGATGACGACGACCCCACCGGCAGCACTGCGGCCGGCCAGGAGCGTCGCGAAAAGCTCACCGACGAGACCGACGATCTGCTCGACGAGATCGACGACGTGCTCGAGGAGAACGCGGAGGACTTCGTGCGGGCGTATGTCCAAAAGGGCGGACAGTGACCTGGCCGCATAACGATCGGCCGTCTTCCTTCCCCCTCAGTCTCGGAACCTCGATGGACACGTCGTCGTTCTCCGAGTTGCTGCGTCGGCAGGCTCCCCACCTGCTTCCCGCGGGTCGGTCGGCTGGTGACCTGACGGTGAGTGACGCCCTTCCGCACGGCACCACCATCGTGGCCATCAAGTTCCCCGGTGGCGTGCTGATAGCGGGTGACCGCCGCTCGACACAGGGCAACATCATCGCCGGGCGCGACGTCCAGAAGATTCACGTGACCGACGACTACACCGCGACCGGCATTGCCGGCACCGCGGCCATCGCCGTCGAGTTCGCCCGGCTCTACGCGGTTGAGCTCGAGCACTACGAAAAGGTCGAGGGCGTCGCACTCACCTTCGCGGGCAAGGTCAATCGACTGTCGATCATGGTCCGCGGCAATCTTGGTGCCGCCCTGCAGGGATTCGTGGCACTGCCCCTGTTGGTGGGTTACGACCTCGACGATCCCAACCCCGACGGAGCCGGACGCATCGTGTCGTTCGACGCGGCCGGCGGCTGGAACGTCGAACTCGAGGGCTACCAGTCGGTGGGCTCGGGCTCGATCTTCGCAAAGTCGTCGATCAAGAAGTTGTACTCCCGGGTGACCGACGCCGACTCGGCGTTGTCGGCGGCCGTCGAGGCGCTCTACGACGCGGCCGACGACGACTCCGCGACCGGCGGACCCGACCTGGCGCGCGGCATCTACCCGACCGCAGTGGTCATCGACGCCGCAGGCGCGGTCGAGGTCACCAAGGACCGGATTGCCGCCCTCGCCCGTGAAGTCATCGAAAGGCGTTCCCGTGACGAGTCTTTCGGCATCGATGAGGGGACGGTAGAGCTGTGAGCTTTCCGTACTTCATCTCGCCAGAGCAGGCGATGCGTGAGCGCTCCGAGCTCGCGCGCAAGGGCATCTCCCGCGGCCGCAGCGTCATCGTCCTCGCGTATTCCGGCGGGGTGCTGTTCGTCGCGGAGAACCCGTCGCGCTCCCTGCAGAAGGTGTCGGAGCTGTACGACCGGGTCGGTTTCGCCGCGGTCGGCCGGTTCAACGAGTTCGACAAGCTGCGGGTCGCGGGCATCCAGTTCGCCGACACCCGCGGTTACGCCTACGACCGGCGCGACGTCACGGGCCGTCAGCTCGCGAACGTGTACGCCCAGGCGCTTGGCACGATCTTCACCGAGCAGGCCAAGCCGTTCGAGGTCGAGCTGTGCGTGGCTGAGGTCGCGCACCACGGTGAGACGAAATCGCCTGAGCTGTACCGCATCACCTACGACGGATCCATCGCCGACGAGCCGCACTTCGTCGTGATGGGTGGCACCACCGAGCCGATCATCACGGCGCTCAACGAGTCGTTCACCGAGAACGCCAGCTTGGAGGAGGCGGTGAAGATCGCCGTCGACGCGCTGAAGTCGGGCATCGCGGCGGCCACCGGCAACGGCGCCGAGCCCCGCACTCTTGGTCCGGCGACGTTGGAGATCGCGGTCCTGGACGTCAACCGCCCCCGGCGCGCGTTCCGCCGCATCACGGGCTCGGCGCTCGAGGCGCTGCTTCCGGTGGAGGAATCCGTTCCGGAGCAGCAGCCCGAAGCGGATTCCTAGACGATCTCGTCGAGATCGTCACCCCTGCCGGTGGCGATCTCCTTGATCTTGTGGACCGAGTGGGTGGCGATGTCCATCGAACTGGAGACGATGCCCTCCACTCCGGCGGTGACGTCACCCTTGAGGATGTGTCCCGCGCTGTCGACGATGTCGGCCGACCGCTCGACGGCGTTGGTCGCGATGTCCTTGACCGACTCGATCGCGTCTCTGGGGTTGAAGCCCATCAGTTTCTCCTCTTCATGACGACATTCGACGACATTTCGCCCCACCGTAGCGGTCAGCCGGCCAACACGATGTGCGGGCGGTCCCCGGTGATGACCGCCAGCACGTTGCGCCACGCGTCGGAACCCATGGCGGCGAGGACGTCGGTGTGGGCGCTGGGGCCTGCCATCAGTCGCCCGTCGTCGTAACGACCGGTGGCCAAGTGGATCACGCCGGGCATCTCGTCGGGATCGGCGCCGTGGGATCCGCCGACAATCCCTTGGACGAGCTGAATGGGATCTCCCGGCGCCGTCATCGAGAACCGCAGAACGTGGGGATTGCGGTTGTGCCAATCGCCGGGACCGTCGACGCCGAACCCCGCACCCGCCGCCGCGGCGTACAGCGTGCGGTCGGCTGTCAGCCCCAATGCCTCTGCCGTGCCGAGGATCGCGCCGCCGTATGAGTGCCCGACGTAGGTCACCGGAATGCCAAGTCCCCGTCCGGCAGCAGCGGAGTCCACGGCGGCGTCGACTGCGCGGCTGAACGAGGCCAACCGTGGGGCCATGTCGATGGCGAAGCGTGGGCTCGCCGCCTCGACGAGGGCGCCGACCGCGGTGTCGTCGGCCGGGAAGGGCCCGCCGAGGTAGGTGATGGCGGCGACCTCGCCCCGCGTCGCCGAGACGAACTGGCGCGCGGACCTGGTGACGCCGGCCGAGCCCGCGACGGTGGTGTTCATGCCGGGCACCAACACCGCGACGCTGGTCGCGCGGGTCAGGTCGCCGTTGAGTTCGACCAGTGTGTCGCGGGCGGGGTCGAACGCGAGAATCTTGCGGTCGACGCGGTCCGCACCGCCGGTTGGGTCGTCGATCTCACCGAGCAAACCTCGGTAAAAGATGCCGCGGTCGGCGGCGGTTCGGTCGCCGAGTCCCTCGACCACCGCCTGTGCGACGGCGGTGCGGTTGGCGGCGATCCGCACGTCCCAGCCCGCCGCGTCGGAGTTGCCCAATGTGACGTCGACCGGGTGGTCCATCGCGTCCAGGGCGTCGCGTACGTCGCGGGCGGCGTCGTCGTCGGCGGCCCCAAGCGCGTCCAACGCCTCGGCGATCCGCTGCGACAGTTCGACGCCATGGTCGGCGAGTACCTGGGTGACCATGGCCGCGTCGCCGCCACAGAGGAGGACGAGCAGGTCCGGTGGCTCCGTGGCCGGGACCACCGACCCGTCGTCCCGCACCACGAACCCCTCGTCCTGCGCCGCGTCGACCCGGGCCGTGAGCTCGGCCTGGGCGGCGGCGATCTGGTCGGCGCCGTCCCTTGCGGCGACGGCCGCAAGGACCAGTGCGCGGGCCACCGCGTCGCCGTCGGCGGCGACGGCTGTGGCGTGCCGTTGGGCTGCGTCACCGCTGGCGCCGGCCCACGGCACGGACGACCGGGCCGCGATCGAGGCACCGAGGTGGACGACGCGGGCGGCCTCGTCCCACGCGTCGGCCAGTCGGCGCAGCGCATCGGGGCGCCAGACGGCGGCCTGCCCGAGCGTCGGCGTGGTCACCGCGATGCCTGCAGTCGACCGGCATGGCGCTCGTCGGCGTGCTGCAGACCCGCCGTCGCCGACGAGGTGGCCGCGGCCCACGCCCGCATCGCCGTCGCCACGTTCGCGACCCGGGCCTCGAGACCGGTGGTCGCGACGGTGGCCGCGATCGCCGATCCGGCCAGGTCGTCCGCGGTGCCGGCGGGCCACCCGATGTCGTCGAGCGCATCGGCTCCTTCCAGAACCCGCCGCGCCAGCGCGCGCACCTCCACCGCGTTCACCCCGACTTCGCCCATGCCCGACGATGGCAGGTCTTGGCGGGGCTCCGCTCAATTCATCCACAGGCGCGACGAGTGGCGGTCACCACACCGCGCACCGGCAACCCGTAAGCTCGTCCATGTGCAGCGGCGAATCATGGGCATTGAGACCGAATTCGGTGTGACGTGCACTTTTCACGGTCACCGAAGGCTGTCTCCCGACGAAGTTGCCCGCTACCTCTTCCGGCGCGTGGTCTCGTGGGGGCGTAGCTCCAACGTGTTCCTCCGCAACGGGGCGCGTCTCTACCTCGACGTGGGGTCACACCCCGAATACGCGACGGCCGAATGCGACAGCCTCATTCAACTCGTCACCCATGACCGCGCGGGCGAGCGCGTGTTGGAGGACCTCCTGGTCGACGCCGAACAGCGCCTCGCCGACGAGGGCATCGGCGGCGACATCTACCTGTTCAAGAACAACACCGACTCGGCGGGCAACTCCTACGGGTGCCACGAGAACTACCTCATCGTCCGAGCTGGAGAGTTCTCCCGGATCTCCGACGTTCTGCTGCCGTTCCTCGTCACACGCCAATTGATCTGCGGTGCAGGCAAAGTGCTGCAGACGCCGAAGGCCGCGGCGTTCTGCCTGAGCCAGCGCGCCGAGCACATCTGGGAGGGCGTCTCGAGCGCGACCACCCGCAGCAGACCCATCATCAACACCCGCGACGAGCCGCACGCCGACGCCGAGAAGTACCGCCGGTTGCACGTCATCGTCGGGGACTCCAACATGTGCGAGGCCAGCACGATGCTCAAGGTGGGCACCGCCGCGCTCGTCCTCGAGATGATCGAGGCGGGAGTCCCGTTCCGGGACTTCTCGCTCGACAATCCGATTCGCGCGATCCGCGAGGTCAGTCACGACCTCACCGGGCGCCGTCCGGTGCGGCTGGCCGGCGGCAGGCAGGCCAGTGCGCTCGACATCCAGCGCGAGTACTACAGCCGCGCGGTCGAGCACCTCCAGACCCGTGAGCCCAACGCCCAGATCGAGCAGGTGGTCGACCTGTGGGGGCGTCAGCTCGACGCCGTTGAGAGCCAAGACTTCGCCAAGGTCGACACCGAGATCGACTGGGTGATCAAGAAGAAGCTGTTCGAGCGCTACCAGGATCGCTACGACATGGAGTTGTCCGATCCCAAGATCGCGCAGCTCGACCTGGCCTACCACGACATCAAGCGCGGCCGTGGCGTGTTCGACCTGCTCCAGCGCAAGGGTCTGGCCGCCCGCATCACCACCGACGAGGACATCGACGCGGCGGTCAACGAACCGCCGCAGACCACTCGGGCGAAGCTCCGCGGCGAGTTCATCACGGCCGCACAGGCCGCGGGCCGGGACTTCACCGTCGACTGGGTGCACCTCAAGCTCAACGACCAGGCCCAGCGCACGGTGCTGTGCAAGGACCCGTTCCGCTCGGTCGACGAACGCGTGAAGCGCCTCATCGCGTCGATGTAACTGGCGCCCCGCGGCACGCCTTAAGCTCGCTGGGTGGGGATCTCCAAAGTCGAGCGCTTGATGAATCTCGTCATCGCGTTGCTGTCGACCCGCTCGTTCATCACCGCCGAGCGCATTCGAGAGACCGTGTCCGGCTATGCGGACAGCCCCAGCGACGAGGCCTTCTCGCGAATGTTCGAGCGAGACAAGAACGAGTTGCGCGACCTCGGCATCCCGTTGGAGACGGGACGGGTGTCGTCACTCGACCCGACGGAGGGCTACCGGATCAACCGGGAGGCCTACGCGCTGGCTCCCGTCGAGCTGACCGCGGACGAAGCCGCGGCGGTCGCGATGGCGACTCAGCTGTGGGAATCGCCGGAGATGGTGACGGCGACCCAGGGCGCGCTGCTGAAGTTGCGGGCGGCCGGCGTGGACGTCGACGCGCCCGAGTCGGCGGTCGCCATCACCACCACCGCCGCACTGCCCGGGCTGCGGGGGTCGGAGGACGTGCTGGGAATCCTGTTGGCGGCGATCGACTCTGGGCAGGCGGTCCAGTTCAAGCACCGGTCGTCGCGCAGCGAGCCGTACACCGAACGCACCGTCGAGCCGTGGGGCGTCGTCACCTATCGCGGACGCTGGTACCTGGTGGGCCACGACCGCACCCGGCAAGCCACCCGAACGTTCCGGTTGTCGCGCATCGACGCCGACGTGACGGCGATCGGACCGCGGAACGCGGTGCACCGCCCGGACGGCGTCGACCTGCGCCACATCGTGCATCTTGCGGTGGCCGACGCGCCGCCGAGTGCGCAGGCCCGGGTGTGGGTGGCCGAGGGCCGCGGCATGGCGCTGCGCCGACAGGCGGTCGCCACGACGCCGCGGGCGTTGGCGGGACGCGCGGGTGACGAGATCGCACTCGACGTCGGCCGCGAGGATCAACTGGCACGCGACGTCGCCAGCTGCGGTGCGGACGCCGTCGTCCTTGATCCGGTGTCGCTGCGCGAGAACGTCGTCGAGCGGCTTCGCGCCAGTGCGGGGGTGGGGCATGAGTAGCGTCTCGACGCGGCTGGTTCGGCTGCTGAACATGGTGCCGTACTTCCAAGCCAACCCCAGGATCACGCGGTCCGAGGCCGCCGCCGAACTCGGGGTGACCGAGTCGCAGCTGACCCAGGACCTCGACCAGCTGTGGATGTGTGGCCTTCCCGGTTACGGCCCTGGCGATCTCATCGACTTCGAGTTCTCCGGTGACACGATCGACGTCACGTTCTCGGCGGGGATGGATCACCCGTTACGGCTGACCTCGCCCGAGGCGACCGGCATCCTGGTGGCGCTGCGCGCTCTCCTCGAGGTGCCCGGCATCGTCGACCCGGAGGCCGCCCGCAGCGCGATCGCGAAGATCGAGTCCGCGGCCGGGACCGCCACCGGCGCCCGTGAGGGTGCCGGCGCCGCGGTCGACGAGCCCGCCCCCATCGAGAGTGGGATCGCCGCGGCAGTGCGCGGCGCGGTGCGGGACGGCCGTGCCCTGTCGATCGACTACTACTCGGCAAGCCACGACGCGCTGTCGAGCCGTGTCGTCGACCCGATTCGCGTGGTGCTGGTTGCCGACCACACCTACCTCGAGGCGTGGTGCCGTACCGCCGAAGGCGTCCGGCTCTTCCGGTTCGACCGCATCGTCGACGCACGGGTGCTCGACGAGAAGTCCGCCCCGCCGGAGCCCGCCGTTGCCGCCCGCCCCGACACCTCGCTCTTCGACGCGGATCCGTCACTGCCTGCGGCAACGCTGCTGATCGACCGGTCGGCCGCCTGGATGTTCGACTACTACCCGCTGCGGGTGGTGCGTGAGCATGCCGACGGTGCGGCGGAGGCGGCGATGACGTACGCCTCCGAGGGATGGATGGTGCGCTTCGTCCTCGGCTTCGGCTCGGCGGTGCGCATACTGGAACCGCAGGCGTTGGCGGACCGGGTTCGTGAAGCCGCCGTCGCCGCGCTCGAGGCCTACGGAGCCATGGGCGTGCACGAGGACGGGTAGACTCGTCCACAACACTTGGAGGTGTCCAAATTGGGTGGTCTACAGCCGTGGCACTGGTTGATCGTCATCGCGGTGTTCGTCTTGCTGTTCGGAGCCAAGAAGCTTCCCGACGCTGCCCGTTCGCTGGGCAAGTCGATGCGAATCTTCAAGTCCGAGATCAAGGAAATGCAGTCCGACGGAAAGGACGAGACGCCGCATCCGGCGCCGTCGCCCATCACCTCGGAGCGGGTCCAGCCGGAGCAGGCACCCGTGCAGTCTCCCGAGCAACGACCGGCCTGATCGCAACCTTCCCACCAGCGCGCCGTGAGGCTGCGCGGCTGATTGGCGTCTAGACAACCCGTGCGCATCCCTGGAATCTTCAAGCGGCTCGATCCGCGACGTCGGCGATCGCAGGCCAATCCCGACGGCACCATGTCGCTGGTCGACCATCTCCACGAGCTTCGCAACCGCGTGCTCATCGCGGTGGCGGCGATTCTGGTGACGACGATCTTCGGCTTCGTTTGGTACAGCCACGGTTTCTTCGGGTTGCCGAGTCTCGGTGACTGGCTCCGCGCGCCCTACTGCTCGCTGCCTGCGTCGTCGCGGGCCGACATTGCCCCCGACGGGGAGTGCCGGTTGCTCGCCACCGCGCCCTTCGACCAGTTCATGCTGCGCTTCAAGGTCGCGCTGACCGCGGGCGTCGTCTTGGCGTGTCCGGTGTGGCTCCAGCAGCTGTGGGCCTTCATCACCCCGGGTCTGTACCAAAAGGAGCGCCGGTTCGCGTCGGTGTTCGTCGGGTTCGGGGCGCTGCTGTTCATCGGTGGCACGGTGCTCGCCTACGTGGTCCTGTCCCAGGCGTTGAGCTTCCTCTTGACCGTCGGCAGCGACGTACAGATCACCGCCCTCTCGGGTGACCAGTACTTCAGTTTCCTGATCAACCTGCTGTTGGTGTTCGGCATCAGCTTCGAATTCCCCCTGCTGATCATCATGCTGAACCTGGTCGGGATGCTGCCCTACGAACGGCTGAAGGCCTGGCGCCGCGGGCTGATCTTCGGAATGTTCGTCTTCGCCGCGTTCGCGACGCCCGGCTCGGATCCGTTCTCCATGCTGGCACTGGCCTGCGCGCTGTCGCTGCTGCTCGAATTGGCCATCCAGGTGGCCCGCTTCAACGACAGCCGCAAGGCCCGCCGCGCGGCACTCGAGGACGTCCCCGACGATCAGGCGGCTCCCATCGGCAACGTCGAACCCGTCGAGGTCCCCAGCGCCGTGCCGACCCCGTCCCGGCTGGGCATCGATGACCAAGCCACCTGAGCAAAGCCAGCTCGACGACTTCACCGCGGGGCTGCCGTTCACCCTCGACGACTTCCAGATCCGCGCCTGCAAGGCCCTCGAGAACGGTCACGGCGTCCTGGTCTGCGCACCCACCGGCGCCGGCAAGACCGTCGTCGGTGAGTTCGCGGTGCACCTTGCGCTCGCCGCGGGTCGAAAGTGCTTCTACACCACGCCGATCAAGGCACTGAGCAACCAGAAGCACAACGACCTGGTGCAGCGTTACGGCGCCGAGCGCATCGGGTTGCTGACCGGTGACCAGAACCTCAACGGTGACGCCCCGATCGTCGTCATGACGACCGAGGTTCTTCGGAACATGCTGTACGCGAACTCGGATGCGCTGCACGGTCTTTCCCACGTCGTGATGGACGAGGTGCACTTCCTGGCCGACCGGATGCGCGGCGCCGTCTGGGAGGAGGTCATCCTGCACCTCTCCGAGGACGTGCGGCTGGTCAGCCTCTCGGCGACGGTGAGCAACGCCGAGGAGTTCGGCGGCTGGATCCAGACCGTCCGCGGCGACACCACCGTCGTCGTCGACGAGCACCGGCCCGTTCCGCTGTGGCAGCACATGATGGTGGGCAAGCGCGTTTTCGACCTGTTCGAGGGCTCCGAGCCGAACGCCAAGCAGACCCTCGTGGACCCGGAGCTGATTCGCCACATCTCGCACCGGCGCGAGGCCGACCGTTTGTCGGATTGGCAACCCCGCGGCCGAGGCCGACCGGGAAACCGGGGCGGTCGCCCCACCATCTACCGGCCACCGTCGCGGCCCGACGTCATCGGTGTCCTCGACCAAGAGGGCCTGCTGCCCGCCATCACGTTCGTGTTCTCCCGGGCCGGCTGCGACGCCGCGGTGAAGCAATGTCTGCGGTCGTCGTTGCGGCTGACCGACGAGAAGGAACGATCGCGTATCGCCGAGGTGATCGACCGGCGCTGCGCCGATCTCGACGACGCCGACCTGGTGGTGCTCGGATACTACGAATGGCGCGAGGGACTGCTGCGCGGCATCGCCGCCCACCACGCCGGGCTGCTGCCGGTCTTCCGTCATACGGTCGAGGAGCTGTTCACCGCCGGGCTGGTGAAGGCCGTCTTCGCCACCGAGACATTGGCTTTGGGGATCAACATGCCCGCGCGGACCGTCGTGCTCGAGCGGCTGGTCAAGTTCAACGGGGAGCAGCACGCCCCGCTGACGCCGGGGGAGTACACCCAGCTGACGGGGCGCGCCGGGCGCCGGGGCATCGACGTCGAAGGTCACGCGGTGGTGCTGTGGCATCCCGACGTCGAACCCGCCGACGTCGCAGGACTCGCATCGACTCGTACGTTCCCCCTTCGCAGTTCGTTCGCGCCGTCGTACAACATGACGATCAACCTGACCAACCAGATGGGCCCCGAGCAGGCGCATCAACTGCTGGAGCGATCGTTCGCGCAGTTCCAAGCCGATCGCTCCGTCGTCGGCCTGGTCCGCGGAGTGACCCGCGGCGAGAAGATGATGGACGAGATCGCCGCCGAGTTCGGTGGCCGAGACGCACCCATCCTCGACTACGCGCGGTTGCGCGCGACGATCGCCGAACGTGAACGCACGCAGTCCCGGGCGTCCAGGTTGCAACGCAGGCAGGCGGCCAACGACGCGCTGATCGCGCTGCGCCGCGGTGACATCATCACCATCGGGCATGGTCGGCGCGGCGGGCTCGCGGTGGTGCTCGAGCCGGCGGGGGACAGTGACGATCCCCGGCCGCTGGTACTCACCGAAGATCGTTGGGCAGGCCGTATTTCGTCGACGGACTTCTCCGGGTCGTCGCTGCGGGTGGGGTCGATGACGCTGCCCAAACGGGTGGAACACCGGCAACCGCGGGTCCGTCGTGACGTCGCGTCGGCGTTGCGATCGGCGGCTGCCGGTCTGACGGTGCCTGTCGGCCGGCCCAAACGTGGTCAGCCGGACCAGGATCGGGAGCACGACGTGGATCCCGAACTCGCCGGCCTGCGCGAGCAGATGCGAGCCCATCCCGCGCACCACCTCGCCGACCGCGACGAACGTGTCAGGCAAGCCGAGCGCTTTCTGCGCATCGAGAGGGACAACGCCGACATCCAGAAGAAGGTCAACGCCGCGACCAACTCGTTGGCCCGCACCTTCGACCGAATCGTGTTGCTGCTCACCGGCCGTGGCTTCGTGGAGAAGACCGCGGACGGCGATCTGGTGGTGACCGACGACGGGCGTCTGTTGGCGCGCATCTACAGCGAGAGCGACCTGCTGGTCGCGGAGTGTCTGCGCAGCGGCACCTGGAACGGTCTCGACGCCGCCGAGCTGGCCGGGGTGGTGTCGGCGGTGTTGTTCGAGTCGAGGGGCGACACACCTGGTTCGTCGTCGGTCGTCGAGGGCGCGACGACCGGTATGCGACGGGCGCTGTCGCAGACCCGGCGGTCGTGGGCGGAGATTCACGCCGAGGAGCAGCAGCACAGGCTCCCGGCGAGTCGCGAGCCGGACGTCGGTTTCGTGGCCGCGATCCACCGCTGGGCGACCACGGGCGACCTGTCGGCGTCCCTGGCGGCATCCGACGCCTCGGGCAACGGATCTCCTTTGTCGGCAGGCGATTTCGTGCGGTGGTGTCGGCAGGTCCTCGATCTGCTCGACCAGGTGCGAAATGCCGCCCCCACGCCGGCGTTGCGGACGTCTGCGAAACGCGCAATCGACGCGATTCGGCGCGGCGTCGTGGCTGTTGATGCGGGGTAGGGTGTGGCCAACGTTTCGATTTTGACGGTAGATGGAACCAAGGAGAGACGATGAGCGGACCGCAGGGATCCGATCCCACCCAGCCGTGGGCGGGTCAGCAGCCGGCCGATCCCGCGTGGCAGCCGCAGGCTCCAGAGCAGCCGCAGCCGGAGCAATCGCCTTGGGGGCAGCAACCTCCCGCCTACGGCCAGCAGCCGCCGGCGTACGGCGGGCAGCCGCAGTATCAGCAGCCGACCTACGGGCAGCCGCAGTACCAGCAGCCCGACCAGTACGGTCAGCAGCCCACCGCGTACGGCCCGTCGTCCTACCCGCAGCAGCCGCAGTACGGTCAGCCGCCTCAGTACGGCCAGCCGCAGCAGCCGCAGTACGGTCAGCCGCCTCAGTACGGGCAGTACGGTCAGCAGCCGGGACAGTTCGATCCCAATCAGCAGTTCTCGCCGTACTCGTCGACCGACGCGGGCTCCAAGAAGTCGCGGGGCCTCATCCTCGGTGTGGTCGGCGGCCTGGTGGCCGTGATCGTCGTCGTGGTCGGCATCCTCGGCTTCTGGAAGCCGGGCTTCTTCATGACGACCAACCTCGACGTCAAGGCCGCCCAGTCGGGTGTTCAGCAGATCCTCAGCGACGAGACCAATGGCTACGGCGCCAAGAACGTCCAGGACGTCACGTGCAACGACGGGGCGAACCCGAAGGTCGTCAAGGGCGGGACCTTCGACTGTGAGGTCAGCATCGACGGAACCAAGCGTCAGGTGACCGTGACGTTCCAGGACAACAGCGGAACTTACGAAGTCGGCAGGCCCCGGTAGCTAGCTGGAGGGGAGTCCGTCGAGCGCCTTCTGTAGGCGTCCGACGGACGAGGTGACGCCGAATTCGCCTGCGAGTTCGGCCACCCGGCGCGGATCGCGGGCGGTCAGGGGCAACAGGTCCGATTCCGTCGAGAGGCTGACCGCGGCGTCGGTCGCGACGCGGACCACCTTCTCCGCCGCGGGCACGTAGTCGACCGCTGCGGACAGCTTCTTGCGTTGTGCGGCAGGCATTTTCGACGATGGATCGCTGGCCGCTGCCATGATCCGCTCCAGTGAGCCGTACTGGGCCAGCAGGGTGGACGCCGTCTTGTCACCGATGCCGGCGACGCCGGGCAGGCCGTCGGACGGGTCGCCGCGTAGCAGTGCCAGCTCCGCGTAGGCGGCGCCTGCGCGGTCCAGCGGCACCCCGTACTGCTCGGCGACCTCACCGGGACCGAAGAGCGTCGCCTTGGCCAAGCCGCGCCCGATGTAGAGGACCCTGACCTGAACGGGCTCGTCTGCGACGAGTTGGAGTAGGTCCCGATCACCGCTGACCACGACGACGGGGTCGACGCGCTCACGGGCTGCCAGCGTGCCGAGGACGTCGTCTGCTTCGTATCCGGGTGCGCCCGCGGTGGCGATGCCGAAGGCGTCGAGCATCGCCATGATCATGTCGACCTGTGGCGTGAGGTCGTCGGGTACCTGCTCGACGTCGGGCTCGCCCGACGCCCGTTCCTCTTCCACCCGATGCGCCTTGTACGACGGGATCAGGTCGACCCGCCACTGCGGCCGCCAGTCGAGGTCGAGGCACACCACCAACCGCGCCGGCTGGTGGTTGGCGACGAGCGTCGCGACTGCGTCGAGGAAGCCGCGAAGCGCGTTCACCGGTCGGCCGTCGGGTGCGGTGATGGACGACGGGATCCCGAAGAACGAGCGGAACCACATGCTGGCGCCGTCGAGGAGCAGGACGGGTGCGGTCATCGACTGACAGTAGCGTGCGGTGACCGGTGGACTCAGAACATCGTGTTGCTGTTGGCCGCCTCCTCGGGGACCGCCTGGATGACGTCCCAGTGCTCCACGATCTTGCCGTTGTCCACCCGGAAGACGTCGACGACTGCTTCGCCACGGTCCTGCGGACCGTTGGTGGACCGAACGTGTAGGAACACCAGATCGCCGTCGGTGGCACTGCGTACCACTTCGCCTCGTGACTGCGGATTTTCGGCGAAGAACCCCGTGAAGTAGTCGACGAACGGCGCCTTGCCGTCCGGGACGTTCGGATTGTGCTGCTTGTAGTCGTCTGCGATCACCGATGCCGACGCGATGTCGTGGTCGATGAAGAACTTGTCGTAGAAGTCGACCACGAGGTCGCGGTTGGCGTCTTCGACCGCGAGGTCACGACCGCCGGTTGTCGGTGTTGGGTCGGCCTGGGCGCCGGGAGCGAAGACGAGCAGCGTCACGAAAGCCAGCAGGGCACCCCCGATGTGCACGCGCGCGGTCGTCCTCAACTTCTGCCAGATCTTGTCCATATCGGCCAGGTTATGCTGCCCTTGTCTCCATGTCCTGGTCCGAGGAGGACACACATCGGTCAAAATCAGACAGCAATCCGCGATGTTGCGTATCGACAACTAACCGGTGCGGTGACTTCGGTCGAGATGTCCACCGTCGACCGGATTCGAACCAGCGGCGGTGAAGCAGAATTCGTCGGCCCGCAGCGCATGCAGTTCGAACTGATCGTCTACGTCGAGTCCGGCGCGGCGGTGCACGGCGTCGACTTCACCACCTTCCAGTTGGAACCCGGAGACGTCCTGTGGGTCCATGCAGGCCAGGTCCAACAGTGGGGCGACATCGAAGCGATCGACGGGGTCGTCTGCATGTTCCCGCCCACCATGTTCGGCGCCGCAACCACCGACTTGCTGGGCCGCCTCGACGGCTGGTCCCGTTCGCACTGGCCGGCCGAGACGTGTGTGCAATTCGGCCTCGGAGCCGACTTTCACGCCTTGCTTTCGCACTACTGGCGACTCGGGACTGCACGCGATCTGAACCCCGAAGGATGCGACGCCGTCATGGTGCACTTGGCGTCGGCCATCGCCGTGACACTCGCCGCCATGCCGTCGACGTCAGCGCCCACCCTCCCGATTCCCAACGAGTCCTTCCGGCGATTTCGCGACGAGGTCGACCGGCACTTCGCCAACGACCGGTCGGTCCGCTCGTATGCCCGACGCTTGGGCTTCTCGGAGCGGTCACTGCACCGTCTGGCGGTGGACCACACGGGTCGTACGCCGAAGCAGGTGATCGAGGGCCGCGTTGCCCTCGAAGCCAAACGTCTGGTGGTGCATGGCGATCGGCCGATCTCGGCCATCGCACGCGCGCTGTCCTTCGACGACCCGTCGAACTTCACCAAGTTCTTCCGCAAGAGCGTGGGAATGACGCCGAGCGAGTTTCGGTCGCAGAACAGCTAGCGGTCATCGACTGACAGGAGCGTGCGGTATTGATGGAGCCATGGGCTTGTCCGTGGACCGCATCGATCACGTCGTCGTCAACACGTTCGACGTCGACGGCACCGTCGACTGGTACGGCCGGGTGCTCGGTATGACGCGTGAAGTCTTCGGCGACGGGCGGATCGCGCTGCGGTTCGGCGACCAGAAGCTCAACGTCCGACCCACCGGCGCGCCGAATTGGGTCACCGCGGCCGTCGATGCTCCCGGCACCCTGGACCTGTGTTTCGTCGTCGACGCGGGGGCCGACGCCGTCGGGGAGCATCTGCGGTCGTGCGGCGTCGAAATCACCGACGGGCCGGTCGCCAAGACGGGTGCGCTCGGCCCGATGACGTCGCACTACTGCCGCGATCCCGACGGCAACCTGATCGAGGTCGCCACCTATCGGCGCGCCGATTAACCTCGACGGCATGGACAGCGGCAGATTCGGCACGGACGTGTACGCGGGACGCTTACGGGCGGCGACGGCAGCGGCCGCCGAGGCAGGCTTGGCCGGTTTGGTCATCACGCCCGGGTACGACCTGCGTTATCTCGTCGGGTCGCGCGCCCAGACCTTCGAGCGGCTGACGGCGTTGGTGCTCCCCGCCGAGGGTGAGCCGACCGTGGTCGTTCCGCGGATGGAGTTGGCGGCGCTGAAGGACTCTGCGGTGGTGGAACTGGGCCTGCGAGTGCGTGATTGGGTGGACGGTGACGATCCGTACGCTCTGGTCGCCGACGTGTTCGGAGGTGGCCCGGTGGCGACCGCGGTCACCGACGCGATGCCTGCGCTGCATCTGCTTCCGCTGGCCAAGGTGCTCGGGACGGTGCCGGTACTGGCTACCGACGTGCTGCGCCGGCTGCGGATGATCAAGGACGCCGCGGAGGTCGACGCGCTTCGCAAGGCGGGGGCCGCGATCGACCGGGTGCACGCGCGCGTTCCCGAGTTCCTGGTGCCGGGGCGCACGGAGGCCGACGTGGCCGCCGACATCGCCGAATCGATTGTCGCCGAGGGGCATTCGGAGGTGGCTTTCATAATCGTCGGGTCGGGCCCCAACGGTGCCGACCCGCATCACGAATGCTCGGATCGTGTACTGCAGGAGGGCGACGTGGTGGTGGTCGACATCGGCGGGCCGTATGAGCCCGGATACAACTCGGATTCGACGCGCACCTACAGCATCGGGCAGCCTGCCGACGACGTGGCGGCGCGGTACTCGGTTCTTCAGCGGGCGCAGGAGGCCGCCGTGGCGGCGGTCCGGCCTGGCGTCACCGCCGAGCAGATCGACGCCGCCGCGCGCGACGTGCTGGCGGCTGAGGGCTTGGCGGAGGCCTTCGTGCACCGCACCGGACACGGGATAGGCCTCTCCGTGCACGAGGAGCCCTACATCGTGGCCGGCAACGATCTGCCGCTCGAGGAGGGTATGGCATTCAGCATCGAGCCGGGCATCTACTTCCCCGGCTCCTGGGGTGCGCGCATCGAGGACATCGTGATCGTCACCAGCGACGGCGCCCAATCGGTCAACGATCAGCCCCGCGACCTCGTGGTGGTTCCGGTCTAGCCGGGGTGAGTTCGCGTTCGCGTTGGATGCGGCGGGCGCGGTCTTGGGCGCGGGTGGTCTTGCGGCGGGGCATGGTCAGCCCGGCGGTGTGACTCACGGGAACACCGCTTGCCTGAACGGTTGCGGTGGGCTCGGACAGTTCAGGAAACAGCAAGCGGCTGCCCGGTGTGGTGATGTACCTGCGGCCGTCGGGTGCGGTCCAGACAATGGCGCCGTCGTCGAGTTGCTCGTCGCGCCAACCACTTTGGCCGCCCCAGAACGTTTTGAGCAAGTGATGTCTTCGGCATAGGCATTTGAGGTTGGATGCCGCGGTCGGTCCGTAGGGCCACGGAATCGTGTGGTCCACGTCGGTATGGGTGGCGGGCACTTTGCAGCCCGGGAAGCGGCAGGTCATGTCCCGGCAGCGGACGAAGTCGGCCAGCTTCTTGGAGGGTCGGTAGCGGGGTTCGGGTGGGGCTTGCCCGGGGTGGACGATGCGGGTGATCGTGGCCCCGACTGTGGCGCGGCAGGCGACGGCGCCGGGTAGGAACTGTCCTCCCATCAGGGCGGCGGGCCGGAGGTTGGCGAGGCGTCCTGGGGTGGGGGTGAGGGCTTCGGTGAGGGTCAGCTCGCGCAGGGGCTTGGTGAACATGGCTGGGGGTTCGCCGTCGAGGGCGGTGCGCTCGTTGGACTCCGTCGGTGCCGCAGCCGTATTCGGCTCGTCAGACGTTGGCGGCTCACTGGGTACGTCGGGCGGCGGTGGAGGTGAGGCCGGCGCCTCGGGTTCATGGAGGGTGTCTGCGCTCGCGATCACGTAGACCACCACACCGGTCGAGGGCGGGTTGTCCCCGGCGGGGCAGTCGTCGGTGTCACACAGGCACGCCAGGCGATCGTTGCCGTGAGCCAGCGCCCCGATGGCGTCGGCGCGGCGTTGGTCCTTGGTCCGGGGATCAGCCGGACACACGGTCTCGGCGACCGCACTCAACCGGGTGTCGAAGGCTTTGGCGTCGGTGGCGAACAAGGTGGCGAACACCGTCGCCATACCGCTGCCGTCGTCCTCCCCGACGTCCACGCTGCGGCCCCGCGCGCGGGTCTCGGTGCGGTGCACCGCCTGGGGGTCGACGTGGGCGACGAACGCGTCCACGGTCTTTTCCAGAGTGGCCGTCGACATGGGTTCCCGGGTGCCCAATGCCTCGGCCAGCAGTCGGTCGAGTTCGTGCAGGGCTGAGGGGTCGACGACCAAGGCGCCGCGCTGCACCACGGTCCGGACCAGTTGGTAGGTGATGAGCCCGTCGGCGAACACTGCGGCCACCAGCGGGAACCGTTCGTGCAGTGCGACGGCGATGAGGAGTTGGTTGGAGGCGGAGTGGTGGGTGATCCGCTGGGCGGCGCCGACGTGGGCGGCGACGGCGTCCCAGTTGTCCAAGCACCATTGGTCGCGGTCAGCGGACCCGTCAGCGGCATATGCAGTCTCGAGCATCCCGGCCATTGCCGCGACGCGACGGGCGCAGGCGGCGGACTCCACCCGCTGCCACGACTCCACCGCACCGGCACCCGAGGTACCGGTCGTGGTGGACACCAACGAATCGAACATGCTTTCGAATTTACCGACGCGGGGCGACGGAAACGAAGAAGGTTAGCTGCCTACCTCAACAATGTGGATGAACTGCCAACTGTGCACAACGTCCGCCGATGGGGCCCGAAATGTCGGTGCCGCATGCTAATCCGCGAGGATCAGACGTCTTGGCTGCGATCCAGGAGATCCGACGACCCGAGCACCCGCTCGATACGCACTTCGATCACCACCCGCCGGGGGTTGACCCGCGGCGTCCGGTAGCGCTGGGCGTATCGCAGTTCGGCGTCCCGCACGGCCTCTGGTTCGGCGCTGACCGTCGAACTGCCCTCCAGTGACAGCCATCGCGCGCCGTCCACCTGGCTGAGCACGGCGACGCCGCGCTGATCGGCGTTCACGGCCTTCTGCGAGCCACCCGTGGTGATCACTCGCGCGACGTGGGTCTTGGGGTCGAACGTAAATCCGACGGCGACCACATGCGGCGAATTGTCGGCTCGCAGTGTGGTCAGCATGGCGAGGTGCCGTTCGGTGAGGAACGCCAACGCGTCGTTGGTCAGCCGTGTAGTTGCCTTCGCCATCGGTGTCCAACCTAGCGCAGGACATAATCGCAACCATGGAAGACACGGCGGACAACCGCCTGGTAGTCGTTTTCGGTGGACGCAGCGAGATTGGGGTCGAACTCGCAACTCGATTGGCCGACGGTGCGACGGTGGTGCTGGCGGCGCGTAATGCCGATCGGTTGACCGACGAAGTCGCGGCCGTGACGGCGGCGGGAGCTGCGGCCGTCCACGTCAGGGAGTTCGACGCCGACGCGCTCGCATCGCACGCGCCGCTCGTCGATTCAATCGTCGCCGACTTCGGCGACATCAGCACGGCGGTGGTGGCCTTCGGGATCCTCGGGGACCAAGCCCGCGCCGAAGCGGACCCCGCCCATGCCGCCGCGATCGTGCACACCGACTACACCGCTCAGGTCAGCCTGCTGACGGTGTTGGCGGCGACCATGCGGACGGCGGGTCGCGGTGCGATGGTGGTCTTCTCGTCGGTCGCGGGAGCCCGTCCCCGGCGTGCCAACTACGTCTACGGCTCGGCCAAGTCGGGCCTGGACGCGTTCGCCCGCGGACTCGCCGACGCCCTGCACGGCTCGGGCGTTCGGTTGTTGCTAGTGCGGCCCGGTTTCGTGATCGGTCGCATGACCGAGGGCATGTCGCCCGCCCCGCTGTCCAGTACCCCGACACAGGTTGCCGACGCGGTGGCAGCCGCGCTCGCCAAGGGGCGCAACGAAATCTGGGTACCGCGGTCGCTGGGGGTTCTCGTCCTCGCCCTGAAGCTGATGCCACGGGCGATGTGGCGTAGGTTGCCCCGATGATCGTCGTCGTGGGTATCGGGGCGGACGGGATGTCGGGCCTGCCCACCGCATCCAGGGTCGAATTGTCGCGGGCCACAGTCATTCACGGGTCACCGCGGCAATTGGATCTGCTCGACGACACCGTGTCGGCGCTCCGGCGGGCGTGGCCGTCTCCGCTGCTGCCCGCGCTGCGGGCTCTCTTCGACGACGCCGAGGGCGACGCACACGACGTCCACGTGATTGCCAGTGGCGACCCGCTGCTGCACGGGATCGGCAACACGCTGATCAAGATGTTCGGGCCCGACCGGGTGGCGGTCCTGCCGCACGTGTCCTCGGTGACGCTGGCATGCGCCAGGGTCGGCTGGGCCGTGCAGGACACCGAGATCATCAGCCTCGTCACCGCCCGGGTGCACACCGCCGTGCGCCGCGGAGGCCAGGCGGTGGTGTTGTCGCGCGACGCCGACAGCCCCGCCACACTGGCGCGGCTGCTTGCCGAAACCGGCCGCGGCGACTCCGAACTGACCATTCTCGAGCAACTCGGCGGTCCTCGGGAACGCCGCCGGTCGGCCACCGCGCGGGAGTGGGCGGGCCGACCGCCGCACGACGTCGACAAGCTCAACGTGATGGCGGTGCGGTATCTGCCCGACGAGCGGGTCGCCCATGCGCTGCCCGACGACGCCTTCTCCCACGACAATCAGATCACTAAGCAGTCGGTCCGGGCGGTCACGCTCGCCGCATTGGGCCCGCGGCCCGGCGAGGTGTTGTGGGACGTCGGGTCCGGTTCCGGGAGCATCGCCGTGGAGTGGTGCCGTAGTGCATCCGGCTGTGCCGCCGTGGCATTCGAACGTGACGCCGTCCGACGGGCCAGGGTCGAGACCAACGCGATCGCGTTCGGTACCGCGGTAGACGTCCGAGGGGCGGCTCCCGAACACTTCGACGGAGCGCGTGAGCCCTCGGCCGTCTTCGTCGGCGGCGGCATCACCCAGCCCGGCGTGCTAGAGGGCTGCTTCGACCATCTCCCCGTCGGCGGTCGACTGGTCGCCAACGTGGTCACGGTGGAGTCCGAAGCCATTGTCGCCCAGTGGTATTCGCGAAAGGGTGGCACGTTGCGGCGGTATCAGCACTATCACGGTGAGCCCGTCGGCGGCTTCACCGGGTGGCGCGGCGCGATGCCGGTCACCCAGTGGGTGGTGACCAAGCGATGACCGTCTACTTCATCGGCGCAGGCCCTGGCGCGGCCGATCTGATCACCGTCCGCGGGGAACGCCTGCTGAAGCGGTGCCCGGTGTGCCTGTACGCGGGCTCGATCATGCCCGACGATCTCTTGGCGCTGTGCCCGCCGGACGCCAGGGTCGTCGACACCGGACCGCTGACCCTGGAACAGATCGTCAAAGAGCTCACCGACGCGCACGCCGCCGGCCTGGACGTCGCGCGCCTGCACTCCGGCGACCCGTCCATCTACAGCGCGCTGGCCGAACAGTGCCGCAGGCTGGACGCAGCCGGCGTCGACTACGAGGTCGTCCCGGGGGTGCCCGCCTTCGCCGCTGCGGCCGCCGCGTTGGGTCGCGAGCTGACCGTGCCCGGCGTCGCACAGACCGTGACGCTGACCCGGGTCGCGACCCTGTCGACGGCGATGCCGCCGGGGGAGGATCTGCGGACGCTGTCGCAACCTGGTGCCACCTTGGTGCTCCATCTGGCGGCCGCGCAGGTCGACGCTATCGTCCCCGAGCTGATCGCCGGTGGCTACACCGACGAAACCCCTTGTGCAGTGGTCGCATTCGCGTCGTGGCCGCAGGAGACGGTGCTGCGGTGCAGCCTGGGCGAGTTGGCCGAACGGGTCCATGCCGCCGGCGTCACGCGTACCGCCGTCATCGTGGTTGGCGACGTGTTGGCGGCCGACGGCTTCTCCGACAGCTACCTCTACTCGTCGGGGCGGCGCCGCGGAAGCCGACACTGATGCGACTGCTGCTGCTCGGCGGAACGAGCGAGGCGCGGGCGCTGGCCGCCGAGTTGAATCCCGAACTGACGGTGATCAGTTCGCTCGCCGGCCGCGTCCCGGACCCCGCCTTGCCGGTGGGAGAGGTCCGCATCGGCGGGTTCGGGGGAGTCGACGGACTGCGCCGCTGGATGCGCGACGAGCGAGTCGACGCCGTCGTCGACGCCACCCACCCGTTCGCCGCCCGCATCACCGCCAACGCGGCCCGGGCATGTCGCGAGGAACGCGTGCCGCACGTCGTCCTGGCCCGACCCGCATGGTCGCCCGGTGACGCCATCGTCGTCGGCTCTGACGTCGAGGCCGCGAATGTGGTTGCCCGCAACCACTATGCGCGGGTCTTTCTCACCACGGGCCGTTCTGGCAGTGCCGCATTCGCCGGCGTCGATGCCTGGTTCCTGATCCGGGCGGTCACCGCCCCGGACGACGTGGAGTTGCCGCCGCGCCACCACCTGCTGCTCTCCCGCGGCCCGTACCGCTACGCCGACGAGCGAAAGCTGTTGGAGGACCATCGGATCGACGCGTTGGTGACGAAGAACAGCGGTGGTGACATGACGCGCGACAAGGTCACCGCCGCCGACGATCTCGGCATCCCCGTGATCATGGTGCAGCGGCCGGGGTTGCCCGACGACGTGGCGGCGGTGCCCACCGTGGCCGACGCCGCGGCGTGGGTCAGAGCGCTCTGACCAGATCCAGGCTGCCGAGATCGCGGATGGCCTGGCAGCCTCGTTCCATCATCACCAGCATCATGTCGTCGCCGCGCTCGGTCGAGATCGAGAACGCGCAGCCGAGCACCGACAGGAACGGAACCTGCAGCATGCCGACGCGGTAGTCGCGCCAACAGGTGTCGAAGTCGTAATCGGCCATCCCGTAGGTGGACAACTCCGCGAAGTACGCGGCGACGAGGTCCCGGTCGACGGCCGAGCGAGTCTCGGGAGTCAGGCTGGTGCCGGTGAAGTAGGCCAGGTCGCGGGCGGGCAGTCCGACTCCCAACGTCTGCCAGTCGACGACGGTGACGTGACTGCGGTCGGGCGTGAACAACAGGTTGTCGAGGCGGTAGTCCCCATGCATCAGGGCGAAGCGATCACGGTCGGCCATCAGCCACGGCGTCACGACCGACATGGCCTCGGTGATCAGGTCGCGATCCTCGGCCGTCATCCGCGAGCCCAGTCGCTCGAGCGTCATCTGGGAGGCCATCACGGCCACGTCGCCGAGGCCCTTCATGGCGTCTTCGGTCGCCGTCGACATGACCAGGCCCTGAAACTCGGACCACTTGGGGTCACACCACGTGGGGCCGTGCAGGCCTGCGAGCGCGCGGACGGCCAGCTCTGCCTCCTCGGCCGTGCAGCCGGCGATCTGATCACCCTGGACCGCGGGTGCCATGTCGGCCAGCAGGAGCACGAAATCCCCGCCGTCGTCGGATATTTCGCAGTGAAAGTGCCGGGGGATGGGCACCCGCACGACGTCGGCGACGTCGGTGTAGAAGGCGTGTTCGGAGCGGTAGCCGAGGGCCACCCGCTCGCGAACGGCGTCGTCTTGGGAGGAGAGCTTGAGAGCGAACGTGGCGGGCAGTCCCGGCTGCTCAGCCGCGTACTCCACAGCAAGGCGGTAGGTGGCGCCGGTCTGGCCGGTCCCGATGGGTGTGACGTCCACCGATCGGACCTCGGTCGCGAGAACGGATTCGACCCACTGTGGCGTCACGTCCGTCGGTCCGCGTGGGATCGAGGAGGCCGGCGGGTAGCGCACAGTCATGTGGCCGGACCCTAATCGGCCCGCTGGACACTTGTCTACTCTCGCTCCGTCGCCACGGCGTTGACGGCGGCCGCGGCCATCGCACTGCCGCCCCGTCGCCCGGTGACGACGAGGTAGTCCATCCCGCGCGGGCGGTCGATCAGCTCGTCCTTGGACTGTGCCGACCCGACGAAGCCGACGGGACCACCGAGCACGGCGGCGGGCACGGGCGCGCCCTCGTCGATCAGTTCGAGCAGGCGGAACAACGCGGTGGGCGCGTTGCCGATGGCCACCACCGCGCCGCCGAGCCGGTCGGCCCACAGGTCGACGCCCGCTGCGGAGCGCGTGTTGCCCATCGTCGCGGCCAGTCCTGCCGCTCGCGGATCGGCGACCAACGAGACCACCTCGTTGTCGGCGGGCAAGCGGGATCGGGTGATGCCGGCGGCCACCATCGAGGAGTCGCACAGCACCGGCGCTCCCGCGGCCAGGGCCCGATGTGCGGCGTCGGCGACGCCCGGCGTGAAGGCCACGTGTTCTGCGACGTCGACCTGACCGCAGGTGTGGATCAGCCGGACCACCACGCGTGAGACGTCGTCGGGAAACCGTGTCAGATCAGCTTCGTCGCGGATCATCGCGAACGATTGGCGGTAGATATCGGCGGCGTCGCGGGTGTAGTCCAGCACCCGATCACCCTACGGGTGGCGTGGCTCGTAGCCACCCGCGGTGGCGACCAGAACCTCACCGGTCGGGGGGCTGCCGCAGGCGCGCTCGCACCCCACGAAGTGCCGGTGCGAGCCGTTGGTGCCGTCGTGCACGGCCGCCGCGGCGTCGCGACGGACGTCGGCCGCGGAGTGCGCACAGCCCGGGCTGCCGGTGCAGGCGCTGACGGCGAGCCACGGTGACGCGTCGTCGAAGACGAGGCCAAGCGGGGCGAGCACGCGCAGGGCGGCGTCGGCGATCTCCTCGTCAAGGTCGAAGACGAGCACCGACCGCCACGGCGTGATCACCATCGGAGACCCGACCGCCGCCAGGTACTCGGCGACCCTGGTCTTCAGCACGCCGAGGGGAACGGCGGCGCCGAGAGTGACCAGTCCGTCGTCTTGTGGAATCCAGCCGACCGTCGGACGGGCGACCGGCGGCCACCCCGCCCCGGGCTCCGCGGTCGGCACCAGGCCCTCGAGAAGGGGTGCCGTGTCGTCGAGTTCGGTTGTCCGCCAAGCGGTCCCGCGGATGTCGGCGAAGCGTTCCGCCACCTTGATCAGCAGCGGCACGCCGTCGAGGGTGCGCACTCCGGTGTCGACGCCTGCCACCAGCAGCGCGGCGGTGTCCTCGTCGAGGAAGTGCAGGCCGACGTCGGCTCCGAGTCCGGACACGTCGCCGCGGCCGTCGTCGACGGCGAACATGAACCGACCGGGCAGGCGCGCCAGTCGAGGGTTGGCCTGGATCGCGGCGTCGAGACCACGGACCAGGCCGCGGACGTCGGCGTTGCCGCCCACTCGACCCGTCAGCGGAGAGGCGAGGACGTTGCGGACGCGTTCGTGGGTCGGCGAGGGCAACAGGCCCGCGTCGGCGATCGCGTCGGCCAGCGCGTCGGCGTCGGTGATGCCGCGGATCTGCAGGTTGCCCCGGGAGGTCAGTTCCATTGCCGTGGAGCCGAACCGGGCGGCGGCCAGCGCCAGCGCCTCGAGTTGGGGCGCCTCGATCATGCCGCCGGGCAGGCGAACCCTTGCCAGCGCGCCGTCGGCCGCTTGATGCACGGCAAGCGCGCCGGGGCACGCGTCGTCGTCGCGGGTTCTGGCCATCCTCCTACGGTACGGCGACCAGACGTGCGGGCGCCACGACGTCCGAGTAGTGCGACGCGTCGCCGGCGACGACGCGGCTCGGCGTGCCGTGCACGTCGACCGGGACGTCGCCTGCCAGGGTGACCCGGCTGAGGCGACGGTATTGGTCGTCGTAGTCCGACACCGCGTAGTGCTGGGTCGCCCTGTTGTCCCAGATGGCCAGGTCGCCGGGGCTCCAGTTCCACCGAATGGTGTTCTCCAGCCTGGTCACCCGGGCCTGGAACAGCTGCAGCAGCGTGGTTGACTCGACCGTGCCGAGGCCGACGAACCGCTTGACGAAGTGGCCGAGCAGCAGCACCCGTCGTCCCGTCTCGGGGTGGACGCGGACCACCGGGTGTTCTGTCTCGAAGTGCTCGGAGACGAACTCGTCGCGGTACTGGCGGATGGTGTCGCGGTGGGCTTCGTCGGCGGAGAAGTCCTCCGCGACGTCCTTGACGTAGTCGTAGTCGTTGGTGTGGCTCGCCCACAGGTTCTCGGCGAGGGCGGCCAGGGGCGCGGGCAGCTGGTCGTAGGCGGCCTCGGTGGATGCCCACGACGTGGTGCCGCCGTACTCCGGAAGGGCGATCGCCCGCAGCAGCGATGCCTTCGGGATGCGGTCGACGAAGGTGACGTCGGTGTGCCAGGAGTTCGCCTTGTCGTATCGCGAGTCGATGGGCAGCACGTCGGCGCCTCGAGACGTCACCGTGGGGTGCGCGATGGTGGGCGTGCCGAGGGTCCTGGCGAAGTCGAGTTGACTCTCGTCGTCGAGGTGCTGTTGATCGCGAAAGAAGATCACCTTGTGCTCGAGGAGTGCGTCGTTGATCGCCTCGACGGTCGACGACGGGAGATCACCTCCGAGCCGCACGCCGTCGATCCGGGCGCCGATGTTCGCGCCGAGTTTCACGATCACGGGAGAGTTGGCCATGAATCCATTGCCGCACGGCGCGTCAGTCCTGCCCAGCGTTAGGCCGTCGACGATTCGAATTGCCGATCGTGTGTGACACCCGTCACGTTCGCGCGCGACCTGTTCCGTCCCGCACCAAACCCACTTAACCGGTACCGCTGGTACTACCTTCAGTTCAACTAATCGGCACGACGCAGGAGGAACGGCAATGGTGGGACTCGTCGCATTCGCAGCAGTGGTGCTCGTACTACTGGCATTACTCGGGCTTCCCTACAACCAATCGTGGTACGGCCGTTGGGGCAACTCCGACCGGTAACCCCGATGCGGTACGAATGGTAGGTGCACCAGCCCACCGTTCTTCTGCTGTCCACGTCGGATACCGACCTGATGACGGCTCGCGCCAGCGGTGCGCGGTACCGGTGGATGAACCCCAGCCGCCTCGTCGACGGTGAGCTCGACGAGTTGCTGGACGGCGTCGACGTCGCGGTCGTGCGAATCCTTGGTGGCTACCGCAGCTGGCAGGACGGCATCGACGCCGTCGTGGCCAAGGGCATTCCTACGGTCGTCATCAGTGGCGAGCAGGCGCCCGACGCCGACCTGATGAGCCACTCCACGGTGCCCGCGGGCGTCGCCCTGCAGACCCACGTCTACCTGGCCCAGGGTGGCGTCGCGAATCTCGAACAGCTGCACGCCTTCTTGAGTGACACGCTGCTGATGACGGGCTTTGGCTTTTCGCCCCCGGAGGCCACCCCGACCTGGGGCGTGCTGGAATGCCCCGCGGGAAACGTCACCACCAACGACGGGCCGCGTGTTGCGGTGCTCTTCTATCGGGCCCAGCACCTCGCGGGGAACACCGCCTACGTCGGCGCGCTGTGCCACGCGATCGACGCCGCGGGCGGACAACCCGTGCCGATATACGCCGCGTCGCTGCGGACCCCGGAACCCGACCTACTCGAACTCCTCGGCACCGTCGACGCGTTGGTGACGACGGTGCTGGCCGCGGGCGGCGCCGTGCCGGCCACGGTGACCGCAGGCGGTGCGGACGACACCTGGAACGTGGCGCACCTGGCCGCGCTGAACATCCCGATCCTGCAGGGCCTGTGCCTGACGTCGTCGCGGAAGCAGTGGAGTGAGAACGACGACGGTATGAGCCCGCTCGACGTGGCGACCCAGGTGGCCGTGCCGGAATTCGACGGTCGCATCATCACGGTTCCGTTCTCGTTCAAGGAAATCGACGACGAGGGGCTGATCTCCTACGTCGCCGATCCAGAGCGCTGCGCGCGGGTTGCGGGTCTTGCGGTGCGTCAGGCCAGGCTTCGGCGTATCGCGCCTGCCGACAAGCGGGTGGCGCTGGTGTTCTCCGCCTACCCGACCAAGCACGCGCGGATCGGCAACGCCGTCGGTCTCGACACCCCGGCCAGCGCCGTCGGACTGCTTCACGCGATGCGCGACGCCGGCTATCAGATCGGGGAGATACCCGGCGTCGAGGCCAACGACGGCGACGCGCTCATCCACGCGCTGATAGAACGTGGCGGCCAGGATCCCGACTGGCTGACCGAGGAACAGTTGGCGCGCAACCCGATCCGGGTGTCGGCCAAGGACTACCGCGCGTGGTTCGCCACCCTGCCAAGCGGACTGGCCGACGCCGTCGTCGAACATTGGGGACCGCCCCCCGGTGACCTGTTCGTCGACCGCAGCCACGACCCCGATGGCGAAATCGTCATTGCCGCAATGCAATCCGACAACATCGTGATCATGGTGCAGCCGCCCCGGGGATTCGGCGCCAACCCGGTCGCGATCTACCACGACCCGGACCTGCCGCCCAGCCACCACTATCTGGCCGCCTACCGGTGGCTCGACGCCGAGTTCGACAACGGGTTTCGGGCCGACGCCGTCGTCCACCTCGGCAAGCACGGCAACCTGGAATGGTTGCCAGGCAAGACACTTGGCATGTCGTCGACGTGTGGCACCGACGCTGCGCTCGGCGATCTTCCGCTGATCTACCCGTTCCTGGTCAACGACCCGGGGGAGGGCACCCAGGCCAAGCGCCGGGCCCACGCCGTGCTGGTCGACCATCTGATTCCGCCAATGGCGCGGGCGGAGAGCTACGGTGACATCGCCCGCCTCGAGCAGCTGCTCGACGAACACTCCAACATCGCGACGCTCGACCCCGGCAAGCTGCCCGCCATCCGGCAGCAGATCTGGACGCTGATGCGGGCGGCGAAGATGGACCACGACCTCGGGCTCGAGGACCGTCCCGACGAGGACGTCTTCGACGACATGCTGCTGCACGTCGACGGCTGGCTGTGCGAGATCAAGGACGTCCAGATTCGCGACGGTCTGCACATCCTCGGCCAGGCCCCCGTCGGAGAGGCCGAGCTGGACTTGGTGCTCGCCATCCTGCGGGCGCGGCAGCTCTTCGGCGGCGAACACACCGTGCCGGGCCTTCGGCAGGCGCTTGGCCTTGCCGAGGACGGCACCGACGTCAGAGGGGCGGTCGACGCCGCGGAGGAACGCGCGCGTGAGCTGGTCGCCGCGCTGGCCGCGACCGACTGGGACGTCGCCGCGGTCGACGGGATCACCGACAACCCGGAGGTGGCCAGCGTGTTGCGGTTCGCGGCCTCCGAGGTGGTGCCGCGGCTGCGCGAGACCGACAACGAGGTGGCCCAGATCTTGCGTGCGCTCGACGGCGGCTTCATCTCGGCGGGCCCGTCGGGTTCGCCGCTGCGCGGTCTGGTCAACGTGCTGCCGACGGGTCGCAACTTCTACTCGGTCGACCCGAAGGCCGTACCGTCCCGGTTGGCGTGGGAAACCGGTGTCGCCCTTGCCGATTCGCTGCTTGAGCGCTACCACTCCGACCACGGCGAGTGGCCCAGCTCGGTCGGCCTTTCGGTCTGGGGCACCTCGGCCATGCGTACCTCGGGTGACGACATCGCCGAAGTGCTGGCCCTGATCGGCGTTCAACCGATCTGGGACGACGCGTCGCGCCGGGTTGTCGACCTTGAGCCGATCGACCTGGCCGAACTCGGGCGCCCGCGCATCGACGTGACCGTCCGGATCTCGGGCTTCTTCCGCGACGCCTTCCCGCACGTCGTGACCATGATCGACGACGCGGTCAGCATGGTCGCCGAACTCGACGAGAGCGACGAGCAGAACTACGTCAGGGCCCACACCAAGGTCGACTTCGCCGACCACGGCGACCAACGCCGCTCCACGACACGGATATTCGGCTCGAAGCCGGGGACCTACGGGGCCGGTCTGCTCCAGCTGATGGACAGCAAGAACTGGCGCGACGACGCCGACCTCGCGGAGGTCTACACCGCGTGGGGCGGCTTCGCGTACGGCCGCGGTCTCGACGGCGCCGCCGCGAGCGACGACATGAACCGGCAGTACCGCCGAATCGCGGTCGCGGCGAAGAACATCGACACCCGCGAACACGACATCGCCGACTCCGACGACTACTTCCAGTACCACGGCGGGATGGTCGCGACCGTGCGCGCACTGACGGGCAAGGACCCCGAGGCGTACATCGGTGACAACACCCGGCCGGAAGCGGTGCGCACGCGCACGCTGTCGGAGGAGACCACCCGGGTGTTCCGCGCGCGGGTGGTCAACCCACGCTGGATGGCGGCGATGCGCAGGCATGGCTACAAGGGCGCCTTCGAAATGGCAGCCACCGTCGACTACCTCTTCGGGTACGACGCGACGGCGGGCGTGATGGCCGACTGGATGTACGAGCGGCTGGCGGGGGAGTACGTGCTCGACGAGGAGAACCGCAAGTTCATGAACGAGTCCAACCCGTGGGCGCTGCACGGAATGGCCGAGCGGCTGCTGGAGGCCGCGGGACGCGGCATGTGGGCCCAGCCGGAGTCGGACACCCTCGCCGGACTGCGGCAGGTGCTGCTCGAGACCGAAGGCGACCTCGAAGGCTAGATTCAGCACATGGCTCCCACGTTCGCCGAGGTCGCGAAGTCCGAGTACGTGTTGTTGACGACGTTCACCAAGGACGGTCGGCCCAAGCCGACCGCCATCTGGGTGGCACCGGACGGCAACCGCGTGGTGGCCATCACCCAGGAGAAGTCCTGGAAGGTCAAGCGGATTCGCAACACGCCCCGGGTGACCATCGCCGAGTGCGACCGCGGCGGCAAGCCAAAGGGTGAGGCGGTCGAGGCGGTCGCGGTGATCCTGGACAAGTCGCAGACGCAGGCCGTGTACGACGCGATCAGCAAGCGCTACGGCGTCATCGGCAAGTTGTTCAACCTCTTCAGCAAGCTCAAGGGCGGCATGAAGAACAACGTCGGCATCGAACTGAAGTCTGGGGCGAGCGAAGCGACGGGGAATGGGGAGGCCTGAACCGATGCCCAGCTTCGAGGACGTCTACCGCGAGAAGTACCTGTTGCTGACGACGTTCACCAAGGACGGCAGACCCAAGCCGACGCCGATCTGGGGCGTCCCCGATGGTGACAAGCTGGTGATCAGCACCGACAAGGGGTCGTGGAAGACCAAGCGCATCAACAACACTCCGCGCGTGACGATCCAGAAGTGCGGCGTGCTCGGCAAGGTGAAGGGCGAACCGGTGGAAGCCGTCGCGCGGATGCTGCCCGAATCCGAGACCCGGCGGGTGTTCGACATGGCGACCAAGCGCTTCTGGTACCACGCCTGGTGGTGGATTCCCCAGGCGCTCATCCGCGGTGGCGTCGACAAGGTGCACGCCGCGATCGAGATCCGCGCGGTCGACGCGCCCGCGGCGGGTTAGGAACCCCGGCGGCACGCGGAACGTTGTCACGGTATGGCAATGCGGCTCTTCCTGGTCTACGTCCTCGTCGAACTGGCGGTCGTGGTGGCCCTGGTGTCCACGATCGGGTTCGGGTGGACGTTCCTCCTGGTGGTCGGCACCTTCGCGCTTGGCCTCGCCCTGGTCGGCTCGCAGGTGAAGCGCCAGGTGCAACGGCTGCGGACCGGGTTGGCCGCTCCGCAGGGCGCGGTGTCGGACGGAGCGCTGGTGGCACTCGGTGGCGTGCTCACCGTCGTGCCCGGCCTCGTCACCTCCGTCCTGGGTCTCCTACTCCTGCTGCCTCCCACACGCGCCGCCGCCCGCCCCGTCGTGGCGGCCATCGCCGCCCGTAGCCTCGGTCGAATGCCAGTCATCGTCACCCCGACCGGTGGTGCGCCGTTCCGCGCCACCCGCAGCACCGAATACGTGGACGGCGAAGTCGTCGACGTGACCGACGTCGAGCAGCCGCGTCTGCCCCGGCACCCCGACGTCGCTTGACGACTCTTCTGCTCGGCGGGCGCGTCTACAGCGCGGCCATGCCGGACGCGACGGCGATCGCCATCAGCGACGGGCCGGACGGTGTCGTCTCGTGGTTGGGCACCGACGACGTCGGCCGCAGGCAGTTTCCCGACGCCCGCGTCGTCGACCTCGACGGTGGCTTCGTCACACCCGCGTTCGTCGACGGTCACGTCCACGTCACCGCGACCGGGCTAGCACTGGTCGGCCTCGACCTGCGGTCCGCGACGTCGTGCGATGACGTGCTGCGGCGCGCCGGCGACTACGCCCGCCGCCATCCGTCCGGACCCATTTGGGGCCACGGGTGGGACGAGTCGGGGTGGCAGGACAGGACCGCTCCCACCACCGCCGACCTCGACGGCCTGCTCGGCGACCGGCAGGCATACCTGGCGCGTGTGGACGTGCACTCCGCGGCGGCCTCGACGGCCCTGCGCGCGACCGTGCCCGGGCTGACGTCCGCCGCCGGGTATCACGACCAGTTGCCGCTGACGGCGCACGCCCATCACCTGGTCCGGGCCGCGGCCAGGGCCTCGCTCACCCCCGACCAACGCCGAGAGGCCAGGGTCGCCGCGCTCGATCTCGCGGCCCGGTCAGGCATCGCGGCCGTACACGAGTGCGCCGGACCAGACATCGGGGGAGTCGACGACTGGCGTGAGCTTCGCGCGCTGCAGCACGGCGTCGAGGTGGTCGGCTACTGGGGCGAGGCCGTCACCTCAGCCGCGACGGCCCGCGAACTGATGGACGACCTCGGGGTCAACGGCTTGGCCGGTGACCTCTTCGTCGACGGCGCGCTCGGCTCCCACACTGCGGCGCTGGTCGAGGCCTACGCCGACGCGCCGGGCTGCTTCGGCAACACCTACCTCGACGGCGCAGCAGTCGAGGCGCATCTGGACGCGTGCACCGAGGCGAGGATCACCGCAGGCTTTCACGTCATCGGCGACGCCGCGGTCACCGCGGTGGTGGACGCCCTGGCGCGCGTGGTGGACCGTCACGGCGCCCCTGCCGTCGCCCGCTGCGGGCACCGGCTCGAGCACCTCGAGATGGTGTCCGAGGAGCAGGCGGCCCTGTTGGGCAGCTGGGGTGTGATCGCCAGCGTCCAACCGAACTTCGACGCCCTGTGGGGCGGTCCCAACGGCATGTACGCCCAAAGATTGGGGCCGGAGCGGGCCGGTCGGCTCAACCCGCTGGCGCTGTTAGCATCCCAAGGCGTGCCACTCTCCTTCGGTTCCGATACGCCGGTCACCGGCATGAATCCGTGGGAGACGGTGCGGGCCGCGACCGCACACCACACCCCTGGCAGCGCGTTGTCGGCGCGCGCCGCGTTCGCCGCCGCCACCCGTGGGGCGTGGCGAGCCGGCGGCATCCGCGACGGCGTCGCGGGCACGCTGGCTCCCGGTGCGCCTGCGACCTACGCGGTGTGGGACGTACCCGATGGCCTTGGGGCACTCGAAGTGGCCACCCCCGCCGACACCGTGGCCCGGTGGTCCACCGACCCGCGGTCGCGAATTCCCGCCCTGCCCCGGCTCACCCCCGGCGCACCCCTGCCGGTCTGTCGTCAGACGGTGCACCGGGGTGTCACCATTCATGGCTGACCGCCCGTTGGTGGCGCGCCTGCGGGGTGCCTTGCTGCCGCGCGCCGTTCGAATTGCCGCCTCGATCGCGGCCGGAATCCTGGTGTGCGTCAGCTTCCCGCCGTTCGGATGGTGGTTCGCCAGCTTCGTCGCCTTCGGCCTGCTGGCGTGGGTCCTGAGCCATCCGTCGACCACGAAGGCGGGCGGGTTCGGGTACGGCTTCCTGTTCGGGTTGGCGTTCTACGTGCCGTTGTTGCCGTGGACCAGCGGGTTCGTCGGAGCCACGCCGTGGTTGGCGCTCTCTGCGATGGAGGCGCTCTTCCCCGCCGTCTTCGGCCTCCTCGCCGTGGTGGTGCGAAAGGTGCCCGGCTGGCCGGTGTGGTTCGCCTGTCTGTGGGTGCTGTCCGAGTGGCTGAAGTCCACCGTTCCGTTCGGTGGATTCCCCTGGGGCGTCGTCGGATACGCGCAGGACGACGGCCCGTTGCTGGTCGTCGCGCACTTCGGCGGCGTGCCGCTGGTGTCGTTCGCCGTCGGGCTGGTCGGGTTCGGTCTCGGCGCGATCGCCATGGAGGCGGCGAGGTGGTGGCGCACCGACCATCACACCGGGCGACTGGACCTTCCCGCGATCCTGGTGCCCGGTGCGAGCGTGGCGCTGGTGCTCGTCATCGTGGCCGGCGGCACGCCGTTCGTCAGGCGGTCCGGCGTCGGCGCGGGGGACGACCCGACCACGACCGTCGCGGCGGTGCAGGGCAACGTGCCGCGCCTGGGTCTCGACTTCAACGCGCAGCGTCGGGCGGTGCTCGACAACCACGTCGGCGAGACGATGCGCCTCGCCGAGGACGTCCGCGCCGGTCGCTCACCGCAGCCCGACGTCGTCATCTGGCCCGAGAACTCGTCGGACATCGATCCGATCGTCAACAAGGACGCCGCCGACCAAATCGGCGCCGCGGCCGACGCCATCGACGCTCCCATCCTCGTCGGAGCCGTCGTGGCGGCGCCGGGCTACACCCCGGAGGATCCGCAGGCCACCAACACGGTGATCGCGTGGGACGAGGCCAACGGACCCGGCGAACGCCACGACAAGAAGATCGTGCAGCCGTTCGGCGAGTACCTGCCGTGGCGGAGCTTCTTCCGGAAGTTGTCGTCGTTCGCCGACCGCGCGGGGTACTTCGTGCCCGGTGACGGCAACGGCGTCGTCCACGCCGCCGGCATCCCGATCGGGGTGACGACGTGCTGGGAGGTGATCTTCGACCGCGCCGCCCGAGAATCGGTGCTCAACGGGGCGCAGTTTCTCGCCGTGCCCACCAACAACGCGACGTTCGACGAGTCGATGAGCGCCCAGCTGATTTCCTTCGCGAGGCTACGGGCCGTCGAACACGACCGGTTCGTGGTCGTCGCGGGAACCGTCGGAATCAGCGCCGTCATCGGGCCGGACGGGCAGGAACTGGCCCGCACCGGGTTCTTCGAGCCCGCCTACCTCGACGCCCAGATCCGGCTCAAGACGAGCCTGACACCCGCTACGCGCTGGGGCCCAGCCATCCAGGGGTTGATCGTGATCGCTGGTGCTGCGGCTCTCGCATGGGCGATGCTGCACAATGGATCGCTGGCGGATAAGTTTGCGCGTCGCCGCCGGAGGGTGGCGACCGCCGAGAAGTCCAAGACGAAGGAGTGACATGACCGACGAGCGTGATCGCCAGGGTGGCGACCGCCCCAGTCAACGCACGCTGGTCATCATTCCGACGTACAACGAGCGGGAAAACCTGCCGTTGATCGTCGGGCGGGTTCATGCGGCGCGGCCGGACGTGCACGTCCTCGTGGTCGACGACGGTAGCCCCGACGGCACCGGCGAGCTGGCCAACGAGCTGTCCTTGGCCGACCCCGACCGGATCCACGTGATGCACCGCACCGCGAAGGCCGGTCTCGGTGCCGCGTACCTGGCGGGCTTCGCATGGGGGCTCGGCAGGGCCTACACCGTGCTGGTGGAGATGGACGCCGACGGCTCGCACGCACCGGAGGAGCTGTACCGACTGCTCGACGCGGTCGACGCCGGCGCCGACTTGGCGATCGGGTCGCGATACGTCGACGGTGGCACCGTGCGCAATTGGCCGCGGCGACGAATGGTGTTGTCGCGCACGGCAAACGGATACTCCCGCATATCGCTGGGAGTGGACGTCAACGACATCACCGCGGGCTACCGCGCATACCGTCGCGAAGTGCTCGAGAAGATCGATCTCGCGGCCGTCGACTCGAAGGGTTACTGCTTCCAGGTCGACCTGACGTGGCGCACCATCAGCGCGGGATTCGTCGTCAAGGAGGTGCCCATCACGTTCACCGAACGCGAACTGGGCAAGTCCAAGATGAGCGGTTCGAACATCCGCGAAGCGATCTTCAAGATCGCCGAGTGGGGCATCCGCGGGCGCTTGGACCGCGCCCGCGGAGTGGTGCGCTAGCTGCTGCTGCCGCGGCGGCGGGTCTTGATGATGTCGAGCCGCTCCTTGAGCAGCTCGTCGAGCTCCTCGACCGAACGACGCTCCAGCAGCATGTCCCAGTGGGTACGCGGGGGCTTCACCTTCTTGGGCTCAGGCACGTCTCCGTCGATCAGCGTGCCCTCGAGGCCGTTGCGGCAGGGCCACGTGCCCGGGATCTCGGCCTCGTCGGCGAAGGGGACTTCGAACTCCTCGCCGTTGTCGGTCCGGTACTTGGCCATCTGACGCGGCGCCAGGTCATGGTTTCGATCGGTCTCGTAGCTCACGGCTCCGAGTCGACTACCTCTCAGGACACGATCAGCCATAGTCACTACTCCTCATCAGACAAACGTTCCGCGGGTAACAACGCTGCCGTGTGGCATGAAGTTCCCGACGCGACTGTCCATGATACCGGGATGGACGGGGTGAGCCGTTTACAGTCGAGTGCCGTGGCTCCTGAAACCCGACGGCGAACCAAAATTCAACCGTGCCGCTGGTGTGGTCGTGAGGTTCCCGACGCCGGGATGGGCCGACGCCGGCAGTACTGCAGGCAGTCCTGTCGCCAACGCGCCTACGAGCAGCGCGCCATGGTCAAGGGCACGTCGGTGGCCCCCGATTCGGTGGTGCTGTCCGCCGAGGAGGCGGCTCAGCTCTCCGATCGCGTCTATCAGGTCAGGTGCGCCGCCGAGGACATGGCGACGGCCATCGACGAAGGTGCCGACGGTTCGGAGCTCCGCGACCTGTGCGACGCACTGATGCGGGCAGCCAAGGCGGCCGACGGCTGGCGATAACGCCTGGTAGAGGCTTCGGAAAAATTACTTTCGAACCGACTGAACCATTCCGCGTGGTCACCCGTCGTTCCTCCTGACAGCGCCCCAAGGGGGCGCAACGCCAGAAGGGAAACACCGTGACCGTGCTATCGCCGCTTCCATCGGCCGCCTCCGATCTCGAGCCCGCCTCCGATCTCGAGCCCGCCGTGTGGTTCTTCGGTGACTTCGTCCTTGACCTTCCGCGCTACGAGCTGCGGCGCAACGGGGTTTCCGTCCCGGTCGAGCCCCAGGTGTTCGACGTGCTGACGCAACTGGTGAGGCACCACCACCGGGTCGTCACGAAGATCGAGTTGTTCGACGCCGTATGGGGCGGCCGGTTCGTGGGGGAGGCCGCGCTGTCCAGCCGGATCAAGGCAGTGCGGCGCGCGCTCGGTGACGACGGCGTGTCGCAGCACGTCATCCGTACCGTTCGCGGGCGGGGATACCAGTTCGTCGGAGCACTGCGCACCACCGAAGAACCCGCCGACGAACCCACCGGCGACGGGGCCGATCTCGACGAGGTGGGCACCGAAGTCGTGCTGAACGTTCGGCGCCTGCACTTGCGGCGTGTGCGGACGCATGGCAACCGCTACCGCGTGGCACCGTCGACGCGCCGCCGGGAGTTCCACGGGCCACCCAGGTGACTCGGCCTTGGTGAGCTCGCGCCGCGGGACTCGTCGTCGAACCGGGAATGATTCGGAGGATTGGGTATGTTTCAAGTTCGGGCGTCACCGCGATGTGCAGTGCTAGCCGTCAGCCGCGTCAACCACGGACCGATGAAGGAACTAGCGCACGATGCCGGACGATCCAGCGAACGCCGAGCTGTTGCGGGTCATCCACGACGAGCACGGTCCCTCGTTGAATCGCTTCGTCTTGCGTCTGACGCGGGGCGACCGGGAGTTCGCCGAGGACGTCGTCCAGGAGTCGCTTCTGCGGCTGTGGCAGAACGGCACCATCCTCACCACGTACTCCGAGGACTCGACGCGGGCGTGGCTGTACACGGTCGCCAGGAACTTGGTCATAGACGACCGGCGCAGTTCCCGCTACAAACGCGAGTTCCAGACCGACACCGTCCCCGAGCGGAGTTCACCGGACCTGTTCGGGCCGGCGGTCGACAAGTTCGTCGTCTCCGAAGCCCTGCGATCCCTGAGTCCTGAGCACCGGACCGTGTTGGTACGAGCGCACTATCTTGGACAAACCGCCGTTGAGATCGCGCGGCACGAGGGTATTCCCCCGGGAACCGTCAAATCGCGGCTGCACTACGCACTACGCGCGCTCCGCGTGGCCTTGGAGGAAAGGGGGGTCGTCCAATGACCTCCGAACGCGACATGGCCGAGTGGGACGCCGCCTATCTCCTCGGCGCCCTCTCTGCGCAGGAGGCCGCCGAATACGAGCGGTACCTGGCCGACTCGCCCGAGTCCGCCGACCCATGGGACCCGACCGACCTACCCGCCATCCTGGACGTGCTGTCTCCCGAGGAGGCACTGGCCCTGCTCGACGAGGGACCAGCGACCGACAAGCTGGACGACGCCGGCTCTGCGCCTGCGTCGTTCGCCGCGGCGGCGGAGCGGCGACGGACCCGCTCCCGCGGTGCCCGGGTGGCGACGGCGCTCGCGTCGGCCGCGGCCTTCCTGCTCATCGGTGGTCTCGTCGGCTATGCCGTCATCCCGCATCAACCGTCGACCGGGGTGTCGCTGCAGGCGATGGCCCCCGGTCAGCGACAGGGCGTCACGGCGTCGCTGGCGCTCTCCGACGAACCGTGGGGAACCCGCCTCGACTGGGAATGCCAATACACCAAGGACTGGGCGGTGAAGGCCACCGGCTACGACATGGTGGTCACGACCAAGAACGGTGCCGAGACCACCGTCGCCTCGTGGCGCCCGTCGGGCACCGAGAAGCAGGCATCGAATCTTGCTGCGGCAACGGTGATTTCGAAGTCGGACATCCGTACCGTCACCATCCGGGAATCGGGATCCGCCACGCCGCTTGCGGTCACCACCCTGGCCTGAGGGCGGCGGTAGCCGGGAATCTCCATACGATCTCCTGCCAATCTCCATGTAATGAGGTTCGGCCGGGAGAAGCATGGCGGACATGAAAACTCTCCTTCGCGCACTGCTCGTCATGGTGGCCGGCCTCGTGGTCGTCGGCACTCTTTCCGCCTGCTCCGGGGGGTCGTCCACCGAGGCGTCCTCGTCCAGCTCGACGTCATCGTCGAGCGCACCCGTCCCGCCGCCGAAAGCCGCCACCTATGTGGCCGACATGGAGGCCGACGGCAAGAAGATGACCATCGGCATCTCAGTCGACGGTGACCAGATCGCCGCGTACGCGTGCAACGGCGTCGACGACGAGGCGTGGTTCTTCGGCACCAAGACCGACGGCAAGGTCGACGTCACCAACAAGTTCCGCGACACCCTCGCGGCGTCCTTCGCCGGTTCCGATTTGACCGGCAACGTCGTCATGAACGGCACCAATTACACGTTCACCGCCGCCGCGGTGGCCGACCCCGCCGGGGTGTACACCGTGGACCTGGACGGAATCCGGTCCTCATGGATCGTCCGCCCCGACGGTTCCGTGACCGGGGTTCAGTTCAACGGCGGCATCACCGGACGCGACTTCGAACAGGCCGAGCTGCAACAGCTCAACACCGCACAGTTCCAGGCGCAGGTGCGCAACAAGCGGGTTCTGCAGCAGGCAGATCAGGCGGTCAGCCTCCAGAACCGCACCCTCACCTCGAAGATCAACGGTCGCAGCGTGACTGCCCGGACCGTCACCGGCACGACGCGGTTCGGCTAGCGCGCCTTTGCGTCAGAGCGAGTCGAAACCTTCCACGGTTTCGACTCGCTCCGTAGCGTCGCCTCATCGTGACTACTTCCGTCGTGCCTCCCTCCGTGACCACGGTGGGTTCGGCGACCGCGAAAGGCCGCGTGCGGCAGCGCAAGTGGGGGCTGATCCGGCTGGCCTCGCCGATCGTCCTGCTGGCGCTGTGGCAACTCGGCAGTGCGCTCGGTCTGATCCCCCAGGACGTCCTTCCCGCACCGTCTCTGATCCTCGACGCGGGTGTCGACCTGATCAAGAGCGGTGAACTAGCCGACGCGCTCGGCGTGTCGGGGGTGCGCGTCGTCGAGGGTCTGGTCCTCGGCGGCGTGATCGGCGTCGCGCTCGGCACCGCCGTCGGTCTGTCGCCGTGGTTCGAGGCAACCGTCGACCCGCCAATGCAGATGCTCCGCGCCCTACCGCACCTCGGTCTCATCCCGCTGTTCATCCTGTGGTTCGGCATCGGCGAGCTGCCGAAGGTGCTCCTGGTCGCGCTCGGCGTCAGCTTCCCGCTGTACCTCAACACGTTCTCCGCGATCAGGCAGGTCGACCCCAAACTCTTCGAAACCGCTCAGGTGCTTGGCTTCTCGTTCTGGCAGCGATTCCGCACCATCATCGTGCCGAGCGCGGCGCCGCAGGTGCTCGTCGGCTTGCGCCAGTCCCTGGCGATTGCCTGGCTCACGCTCATCGTGGCCGAGCAAATCAACGCCGACAAGGGAATCGGATACCTCATCAACAACGCCCGTGACTTCCTGCGCATCGACGTCATCATCTTCGGCCTGATCGTCTACGCGATGCTCGGCATCGGTACCGACGCGATCGTGCGGGCCGCCGAGCGACGCGCCCTGAGGTACCGCTCGTGACGCTGACTTCCGACCGTCGGACCGGAATCGCCGGCGAGCTCAGCCACGTCGACAAGTGGTACGGCGAGCACCACGTGCTCGACGACGTGTCCGTGCAGATCGGCAGTGGCGAGATCGTCGCGCTGATCGGTCGCAGCGGGTCGGGCAAGTCGACGGTGCTTCGCGTATTGGCGGGTCTGTCGACCGAGCACACCGGCGAGCGCGTGGTCGCCGGTGCGCCCGCCTTGGCGTTCCAGGAGCCGCGACTGTTCCCGTGGCGCGACGTGCGCACCAACGTCGGCTACGGGTTGACGCGCAGCCGACTGTCCAAGACCGAGATCGCGACCCGCGCCGACCGTGCGCTGGCAGACGTCGAACTCACCGATCGCGCGGACGCCTGGCCGCTGACGTTGTCAGGCGGTCAGGCCCAACGGGTGTCGCTGGCCAGGGCGCTGGTGGCCGAGCCGGAACTGCTGCTGCTCGACGAACCGTTCGGAGCCCTCGACGCGTTGACCCGGTTGTCGATGCGGGCCTTGCTGCTCGACCTGTGGCGCGAGCACCACTTCGGCGTGCTCCTGGTGACCCACGACGTCGACGAAGCCGTGGCCCTGGCCGACAGGGTGCTGGTCCTCGACGAAGGACGCGTGATTCACGAACTCGCGATCGACGACGCACGGCGCTCGCCGTCTGACCCGTCGGCCAACACCGAGCGCTACCGAGCCGCCTTGCTCGACCAGCTCGGTGTCGCGCTCTGACAACACACCATCGATTCTCAGGGGGAACAGTCATGCCCACATTCAGACGAGGGATGGCGATCCGCGTCGCAGTAGTGCTGACGCTGGCCGGGGTGCTTGCCGGCTGCGTATCGCGAGAACAGAGCGCGGGCACGCAGACGGCACCGGCCACGGTGCCGTCGTCCGAGCTGTCCGACGTCACCCTGCAGGTCGGCGACCAGAAGGGCGGCACCGAGTCGTTGCTGAACGCGGCGGGTGTCCTGAGCGATCTGCCGTACAAGGTCGTGTTCTCCACCTTCACCTCCGGGCCACCGCAGATCGAGGCGGCGACCGCGGGGAAGATCGACTTCGCCGTCACCGGCAACACACCGCCGATCTTCGGCGCCGCCTCAAACGCGAAGGTGAAGGTGGTGACGGCCTACGAGAACGGGGGAGACGGCGATCGCGTCCTCGTCCGGGCGGACTCGCCGATCAAGACCGTCGCCGACCTGCGTGGCAAGAGCGTTGCGGTCGGCAAGGGCAGCTCAGCCCACGGACACATCCTGGCTCAGTTGCAGAAGGCCGGGTTGTCGCCCGCGGACGTGAAGTTGGTGTTCCTGCAACCCGCTGACGCGTTGACCGCCTTCACCAGCGGGCAGGCCGACGCGTGGGCGATCTGGGACCCCTACACCGCGCAGGTCGAGCAGCAGGTGCCCGTGCGCAGCATCGCCGAGGCGACGGGCGTCACCAACGGCGCGGGGTTCGGCATCGCCTCGGACGCCGCGCTGGCCGACCCGAAGCGCAACAGCGCGCTGAGTGACCTCCTGGTGCGCTACGCCAAGGCAACCCGCTGGGCGCAGGACCATCCCGACGAATGGGCTGCCAAGTACTCGGCGGCGGTCGGCCTGGCACTGCCGGTCGGGACCGTCGCGCAGGGCCGCAGCCTGCGGTCGTCGGTAGCGCTGTCGGACCAGCTGATCGCCTCGGAGCAGAAGCTGGCCGACCTGTTCGCCGAGACCAAGCAGATCTCGGCGGCGCCCACGTTCGCCGACTGGGTCGACCACCGCTACGACGAGACTCTCAAACCCTTTGTGACGAACGGAAATTAAGGCGTGACTAAGCCGCAGGTTCCATTGCCCGCTTCGCAGTCTCAGGTTCAATTGCCCGCTTCGCAGGCCAAGTTCTTCTGGTTCCTCCCCACCAGCGGCGACAGCCGCTCCATCGTCGCGTCGTCGCACGCCTCGGCGAACCAGGTCCTGCCCCCGAACTATCGCCACCCGACCCGTGGCTACCTCGCCGAGGTGGCGCGCGCAGCCGATCGGCTCGGCTTCGAAGGCGTCCTCACACCGACCGGAACATGGTGCGAGGACGCCTGGTTGACCACGGCCGCCCTGCTGGCGGAGACGGAGAGGCTGAAGTTCCTCGTCGCCTTCCGTCCCGGGCTGGTGCCTCCGACGCTGGCCGCGCAGCAGGCGGCGACGCTGCAGCGCTTCTCCGAGGGGCGGGTGCTACTCAACATCGTGACCGGCGGCGACGACGTCGAGCAGCGGCGCTTCGGGGACTGGCTGAATCACGACGAACGCTATGCCCGCACGGGTGAATTCCTGCACATCGTCGACTCGATCTGGCGGAACGGCCCGCTGGACTTCGAGGGGAAGTACTACCACGTCGAGAACGCGATGGTGTCCTCCCCGCCAGACCCGTTGCCGCAGTTCTACTTCGGTGGTTCGTCGTCGGCGGCCCTGCCCATCGCCGCGCAGCACGTCGACGTGTACCTGACGTGGGGTGAGCCGCCTCAAGCGGCGGCCGCCAAGATCGCGAAGGTGCGCGAGCTCGCCGCTGCACGCGGCCGCACCATGCGGTTTGGCATTCGGTTGCACACCATCAGCCGGGACACCTCGGCGGCCGCATGGGCGGTCGCCGACGAGCTGGTCGCCGGGCTCAGCGAAGACCAGATCGCCAAGCAGACTGCGCTGCACGCCAGTTCGCAGTCGGAGGGACAGCGTCGGATGACGGCGCTGCACGGCGGCAGGCTCGACGGACTGGAGATCTACCCCAACCTGTGGGCGGGGGTGGGCCTGGTCCGTGGGGGAGCGGGCACGGCCTTGGTGGGCAGTCACGAAGAAGTCGCCAATCTCATCATCGAATATCACTCGCTTGGCTTCGACGAGTTCATCCTCTCGGGCTACCCGCACCTCGAGGAGGCGCACTGGTTCGCCGAGGGAGTGCTCCCGCTGCTCAAGCAGAAGGGTGTCGCCTAGTGGTGGGTCACAGCCCGCTCCTGGCTATGATCGCCGGGTGGTAAATCAGCCGGACTCGTCGGGACTTTCGCAGGAAGCGCTGGTCACTGCCGTCAGTGCGGCCCACCAGGCCTTCGAGCAGGCGGCCGACCTGGATGCGCTGGCGCGGGCCAAGACCGAACACCTCGGCGACAAGTCGCCCATCGCGCTGGCACGTCAGGCGCTTGGCGCGCTGGACAAGGCGGAGCGGGCCGACGCCGGTCGCCGCGTCAACGTGGCCCGCACCGAGGCTCAGGCAGCCTTCGACGCGCGTATCGAGGTGCTCCGCGCCGAGCGTGACGCCGCAGCCCTGGTCGCCGAGCGCATCGACGTCACGTTGCCGTCGACCCGGGAGCCGATCGGCGCCCGCCACCCCATCACCATCCTGACCGACCACGTTGCCGACGTCTTCGTCGCGATGGGCTGGGAACTGGCCGAAGGCCCCGAGGTCGAAACCGAGCAGTTCAACTTCGACGCACTGAACTTTCCGCCCGACCATCCCGCGCGCAGCGAGCAGGACACCTTCCAGATCGCGCCAGACGGGTCACGGCAGGTGCTGCGCACCCACACGTCGCCGGTGCAGATTCGGGCTCTGCTGGAACGCGAGCTGCCGGTTTACATCGTCTCCATCGGCCGGACGTTCCGCACCGACGAGCTCGACGCGACCCATACTCCGGTCTTCCATCAGGTCGAGGGCATGGCCGTCGACCGCGGGCTGACGATGGCCAATCTGCGCGGCACGCTGGACGCGTTCGCGCGCGCCGAGTTCGGGCCGGAGGGTCGCACGCGCCTGCGCCCCCACTTCTTTCCCTTCACCGAGCCCTCGGCCGAGGTCGACATCTGGTTCGAGGACAAGAAGGGCGGTCCGGGCTGGGTGGAGTGGGGTGGTTGCGGGATGATGAACCCCAACGTCCTGCGCGCCTGCGGCATCGACCCCGACGAGTACTCCGGGTTCGCGTTCGGCATGGGCCTGGAGCGAACTCTTCAGTTCCGCAACGGCATTCCCGACATGCGCGACATGGTCGAGGGTGACGTGCGGTTCTCGCTTCCGTTCGGGGTGGGTGCCTGATGCGCGTTCCCTACAGCTGGCTGCGCGACGTCGTGCGGGCCGGCGCTCCCGGCTGGGACGTCTCACCCGCCGAACTCGAGCGTGCGCTGATCGACATCGGCCACGAGGTGGAGGAGATCATCCCCGTCGGCCCGGTGTCCGGACCGTTGACGATCGGCCGCGTCGTCGACATCGAGGAGCTCACCGAGTTCAAGAAGCCCATCCGGGCGTGCAAGGTCGACGTCGGCTCTCAGAACGTCGACGGTGAGCCGCGCGACATCGTCTGCGGCGCAACCAATTTCGCCGTTGGCGACCTCGTCGTCGTGGCGCTACCGGGCACCACCCTGCCCGGTGACTTCACCATCGCCAAGCGCAAGACCTACGGCCGCACGTCCGACGGGATGATCTGCTCGTCCTCCGAGCTCAACCTCGGCAGCGACCACGCCGGGATCATGGTGCTGCCCCCCGGCACCGCCGAGCCGGGAGACTCCGCGGTCGACGTGGTCGGACTCGACGACGTCGTCTTCGACCTTGCGATCACCCCCGATCGCGGTTACTGCCTGTCGATTCGCGGGATGGCCCGTGAGCTGGCCTGCGCGTACGACCTCGACTTCGTCGACCCGGCCGACGTTGAACCGCTGCCTGCCACCGCCGAGGCGTGGCCGCTGACCATCCAACCCGGCACGGGCGTCCAACGATTCGGCCTTCGCCCGGTCGTCGGCATCGACCCGACCGCGGTCTCACCGTGGTGGATGCAACGCCGACTTCTGCTGAGCGGCATCAGGGCCATCTCGCCCGCGGTCGACGTGACCAACTACGTGATGCTCGAACTCGGGCACCCACTGCACGCGCACGACCGCAGCCTGATCAACGGCGGGTTCGACGTTCGGTTCGCCACGCCGGGGGAGACCGTCGTCACGCTGGACGACGTAAAGCGCACCCTCGACCCGGGTGATGTGCTGATAGTCGACGACGTGGCGACCGCAGCCCTCGGCGGCGTCATGGGTGCCGGTACGACGGAGGTTCGCGACAGCACCACCGACGTCCTCCTCGAGGCGGCGGTGTGGGATCCGGCGACGGTGTCGCGTACCCAGCGGCGGCTGCGTTTGGTCAGTGAGGCGAGCCGCCGCTACGAGCGCACCGTCGACCCCGCGATCTCCGTTGCCGCCCTTGATCGCAGTGCTGCCCTGCTGGCCGAGATCGCCGGCGGCACCGTAGAGCCGAAGCTCACCGACTGGCGCGGGGATCCGCCCCGCGACGACTGGTCGCCTGCCGCGGTCAGCATGCCGGCGGACCTGCCCGACCGGTTGGCCGGCGTGGCCTACCCGGTGGGCGCGACCGTGCGACGGCTGACCCAGATTGGGTGTCGCGTGACGCAGGCCGACGGGACCGTCACCGCCGTGCCGCCGAGCTGGCGGCCCGACCTCAAGCAGCCCGCCGACCTCGTCGAGGAGGTGCTGCGGCTGGAGGGGCTCGAGAAGATCCCGTCGATCCTGCCGACCGCCCCCGCAGGCCGTGGCCTGAGCCCGACCCAGAAACGTCGGCGGGCAGTCGGAAAGTCGTTGGCGCTCAACGGTTACGTCGAGGTGCTTCCGACGCCGTTCCTCCCGGCAGGCGTCTTCGACGTCTGGGGGCTGCCGGCCGACGATCCCCGGCGCGCCACCATGTCCGTGCTCAACCCCCTCGAGGCCGACCGGCCACAGCTGGCGTCGACTCTTCTGCCCGGCCTGTTGGAGGCGTTGACGCGCAACGTGTCCCGCGGCGCCACCGACGACGCGCTCTTCGGGATCCAGCAGGTGGTGTTGGCGACGCCTCAGACCAAGACTGTCGAGCGGCTCCCCGTCGACCGTCGGCCCACCGCGGCCGAGATGGCGCTCATCGACGGCGCTCTGCCAAGGCAACCCCTGCACGTGGCGGCCGTCCTGGGTGGCATGCGCCAGCCCGCAGGCCCGTGGGGGCCCGGCCGTCACGTCGACGCGATGGACGCGTTCGAGGCGGTGCGCATCGTCGGGCGGGCCTGCCACGTCGAGTTCGAGTTCCGAGCCGCGCAACAATTGCCGTGGCACCCGGGTCGGTGCGCCGAGATCGTCCTCGACGGGGCCGTGATCGGGTACGCCGGGGAATTGCATCCCGCCGTCATCGAACGGTCCGGCCTGCCGAAGGGCGTCTGCGCCGTCGAACTGAACCTCAGCGCCGTGCCGGTGGTCGAACCGTTGCCTGCGCCGTCGGTGTCACCGTTCCCCGCCGTGTTCCAAGACGTAAGCCTGATCGTCGCCGACGGCGTCGCCGCGCAATCGGTCGTCGACGCGGTGCGCGACGGCGCGGGTGAACTGCTCGAGGACGTCCGGATCTTCGACGTGTACCGAGGCCCGCAGGTCGGCGAGGGCAACACCTCGCTGGCCTTGGCGCTGCGGTTCCGCGCCCCCGACCGGACCCTTACCGAAGACGAGGCCAGCGCGGCGCGTGATGCGGCCGTCGAGGTGGCGGCTGCCCGTGTCGGTGCAGTTCAGCGCCGCTGATCAATGAATTTGCACTCAACCGCATAAACATGCAGAATCGCTGCATGACCTCAGTGGCGGTGGCCGGCGCGAGCGGCTATGCGGGTGGCGAGATCCTTCGGCTTCTTCTCGGTCACCCGGCGCTGGCCGACGGTCGCCTCACGATTGGCGCTCTGACCGCCGCGGCAAGTGCAGGCACCACGGTGACCGAGCATCATCCGCACCTGCTTCCGTTGGCCGACAGAATTCTCGAGCCGACCGAGGTCGACGTGCTGGCCGGCCACGACGTCGTGTTCCTGGCGCTGCCGCATGGGCATTCCGCGGCGCTCGCCGAGCAACTCGGCCCCGACACCCTGATCGTCGACTGCGGTGCGGACTTCCGGCTCACCGATCCGGCGGCGTGGGAGCGGTTCTACGGCTCGGCCCATGCGGGTAGCTGGCCATACGGGCTGCCCGAGCTGCCCGGCGGCAGGGAGGCCCTGCGGAGCACCAAGCGCGTCGCCGTTCCCGGCTGCTACCCGACGGCGGCCCTGCTCGCCCTGCTCCCCGCGCTCGCCGAGGACCTCGTCGAGCCCGCCGTGACGGTCGTCGCGGTCAGCGGCACGTCGGGTGCCGGCCGCGCTGCCAAGGTCGACCTGCTGGGCTCCGAGGTCATCGGCTCGGCACGGGCCTACAACATCGCCGGCGCGCACCGGCACACCCCCGAGATCGCCCAGGGCCTGCGGACCGTCACCGACAAGGACGTCACCGTGTCCTTCACGCCCGTGTTGATCCCGACGTCCCGAGGCATCCTCGCGACGTGCACGGC
>Ga0247732_10000097_pt1 | contig 58598 bp, 50 predicted proteins | sample UWRJL163409C2_FD_180940 | JGI IMG/M metagenome (GOLD analysis project Ga0247732, IMG submission 180940) | Plant litter microbial communities from Arlington Agricultural Research Station in Wisconsin, United States - UWRJ-L163-409C-2 | ecosystem: Environmental > Terrestrial > Plant litter >... | reverse complement strand
TGCCGAAGCCAGGGTGTGACCCTTGGCGTCGTCGACGACCTGCACGAATACGTGACGGGCCGAACGCGTGACCACGAGACGCGGACGCGCCTCGGTGCCGACGATCTTCTTGCGAAGGCGCGTGTGGCGGCGAGCCTTGGCTGCCGACTTGCTCTTGCCTCTAGTTCCGAGACCCATGATTACTTACCTGACTTTCCGGCCTTGCGGCGGACTACCTCGCCTGCGTAGCGAACGCCCTTGCCCTTGTAGGGCTCCGGCTTACGCAACTTACGAATGTTGGCCGCGACTTCGCCGACAGCCTGCTTGTCGATGCCGTTGACGGTCACCTTGTTGTTGCCCTCGACCGTGAAGCTGATGCCCTTGGGCGGGTCAATCGTGATCGAGTGCGAGAAGCCGAGTGCGAACTCGAGCGACTCTCCCTTGGCGGCAACGCGGTAACCGGTACCGACGACCTCGAGGCCCTTGGAGTAGCCCTCGGTCACACCGACGATCTGGTTCGCGATGAGGGTGCGGGTGAGGCCGTGGAGCGAACGCGAAGCGCGCTCGTCGTCCGGGCGGGTGACGAGCAGCTGCCCGTCCTCGAATGCAACCTCGATCGGGCTCGGCACGACGAGCGAGAGCTCGCCCTTCGGGCCCTTGACGTTGATGGCCGAGCCATCAATCGTGACGTTGACGGCGCTAGGCACGTCGATAGGAAGACGTCCAATACGTGACATGTCGGATTACCACACGTAGGCGAGGACTTCCCCACCCACGCCCTTCGAAGTCGCCTGGCGGTCGGTGAGCAGACCGGAGGAGGTGGACAGGATGGCAACACCGAGGCCGCCAAGAACGTGAGGGATCTCGGTGGACTTCGCGTACACGCGAAGGCCGGGCTTCGACACGCGCTTGATGCCCACAATGGAGCGCTCGCGGTTCGGGCCGTACTTGAGGTCGATCGACAGCGTCTGTCCGACGCGGGCGTCCTCGATCTTCCAGTCGGCGATGAAGCCCTCCGACTTGAGAATCTCGGCGATGTGCGACTTGAGCTTGGAGCTCGGCATCGACACGGTGTCGTGGTACGCCGAGTTGGCGTTCCGCAGTCTGGTCAGCAGGTCTGCGACCGGATCTGTCATTGTCATTGTTTTTGTTTCCTAATCTCGGCGGGTTTCGACATTCCCCAGCTCCTCAAGAGCACAGACGGAATGTCGACCTTGCCGATCGGTGGTGCTTAGTTGGATTCTGCAGACTTGAACGGGAAGCCGAGCGCCTTGAGCAGCGCGCGACCCTCGTCGTCCGTCTTCGCGGTGGTGACGACAGTGATGTCGAAACCGCGAACACGGTCGATCTTGTCCTGGTCGATCTCGTGGAACATCGACTGCTCCGTGAGGCCGAAGGTGTAGTTGCCGCGGCCGTCGAACTGGCGGTCGGACAGACCACGGAAGTCACGGATGCGGGGAAGCGCGAGCGTGACGAGACGGTCGAGGAACTCCCACGCGCGGTCACCACGGAGGGTGACGTGCGCGCCGATGGCCTGGCCCTCGCGAAGCTTGAACTGCGCGATGGACTTGCGGGCGAGAGTGACCTGCGGCTTCTGGCCGGTGATCGCGATGAGGTCCTTGACGGCACCATCGATGATCTTGCCGTCGCGGGCTGCCTCACCGACACCGGTGTTAACAACGACCTTGACCAGTCCGGGGATCTGGTGGACGTTGGTGAAACCGAAGTCCTTCTGCAGCTGCGGAGCGATCTCCGAGCGGTACTTCGCCTTGAGGCGCGGCTGGGTTGTGCCAGCCGGCGCAGCGGTCTTGGTTGCCATTAGAGGTCCTTGCCTGACTTCTTTGCGTAGCGGACGCGAACGGTGCGCTTGACGCCGTTCTTCTCCACGGTCTCGGTGCGGAAGCCGACGCGGGTCGGCTTCTTGGTGTCGGGGTCGACGAGAGCCACGTTGGAAACGTGGATCGGCGCCTCGTGCGTCTCGATGCCACCGGTCTTGGTGCCGCGCTGAGTCTGGCCAACGCGAACGTGCTTGGTGACGAAGTTGACACCCTCCACGATCACGCGGTCCTTCTCACCGAGAACCTCGATGACACGACCCTGCTTGCCACGGCTTCCGCCGCGAGCCTCAGTGGGGCCGCTGATGACCTGAACCAGGTCACCCTTCTTGATGTTCGCCATGACTAAATAACCTCCGGGGCGAGCGAAATGATCTTCATGAACTTCTTGTCACGAAGCTCGCGGCCAACCGGGCCGAAGATGCGGGTACCGCGCGGGTCGCCATCAGCCTTGAGAATCACCGCAGCGTTCTCGTCGAACTTGATGTACGAACCGTCGGCGCGACGGGTCTGCTTGATAACGCGAACAATGACCGCCTTGACGACGTCACCCTTCTTGACGTTTCCACCCGGGATTGCGTCCTTGACGGTCGCGACGATGACATCGCCGAGACCGGCGTAACGACGGCCGGAGCCACCGAGAACGCGAATCGTGAGGAGCTCCTTGGCGCCGGTGTTGTCGGCGACCTTGACTCGTGATTCCTGCTGAAGCATTTACTTGGCCTTTTCGATGATCTCGACCATGCGCCAGCGCTTCGTGGCGCTGAGCGGGCGGGTCTCGCTGATCAGGACGAGGTCGCCGATGCCGGCGGAGTTCGCCTCATCGTGCACCTTGACCTTGGACGTGCGGCGGATGACCTTGCCGTAAAGCGGGTGCTTTACGCGGTCCTCGACCTCGACGACGATGGTCTTGTCCATCTTGTCGCTCGTGACAAGGCCACGACGAGTCTTGCGGTATCCGCGAGCCTCTTCCGTGGTTGCCTCAGTAGCGGCGGTCTTTGACGTTGCCATTACTTGGCCTCCTTCGTCTCTTCAGTGGCGTCATCTGCAGTTTCAACTGCAGCATCCGCCTTCTTGGCAGCTGCCTTCTTGGCCGGCTTCTCTGCAACGACCGCTACGGGCGTTGCACGAATGCCGAGCTCGCGCTCACGCAGCACCGTGTAGATGCGTGCGATGTCGCGCTTGACGGCGCGCAGGCGGCCGTGGCTCTCGAGCTGGCCGGTGGCCGACTGGAAGCGCAGGTTGAACAGCTCTTCCTTGGCCTTCTTCAGCTCGTCGACGAGTCGCTCGTCTTCAAAGGTGTCGAGCTCGACTGAGGCGAGCTCCTTGGATCCGATCGCCATTATGCGTCGCCCTCCTCGCGCTTGATGATGCGTGCCTTGAGGGGCAGCTTGTGAATGGCACGGGTGAGTGCCTCCCGTGCGACGGTCTCGTTGACACCGCTGAGCTCGAACAGAACGCGTCCGGGCTTGACGTTGGCAATCCACCACTCGGGCGAGCCCTTACCGGAACCCATGCGGGTTTCAGCGGGCTTCTTGGTGAGCGGGCGGTCGGGGTAGATGTTGATCCACACCTTTCCACCGCGCTTGATGTGACGCGTCATGGCAATACGAGCTGCCTCGATCTGGCGGTTGGTGACATACGCGGGCGTAATCGCCTGGATGCCGAACTCGCCGAACGACACCTTGGTGCCACCAGTGGCGTGACCACTGCGACCGGGGTGGTGCTGCTTGCGGTGCTTGACCTTACGTGGAATCAACATTGTTATGCCTCAACTCCTGCTGCTGCCGGCGCCTCAGCCTTGGGGGCTGCGGTGCGGCGCGGACGGTCTGCACCGTCGCGACGGTCGTCGCGGCGCTCGGGGCGCGTCGACTTCTGGGTGGCCTGCTCGCGGGCGAGCTCCTTGGACGTGATGTCGCCCTTGTAGATCCAGACCTTCACGCCGATGCGGCCGAACGTCGTCTTGGCCTCGTAGAAGCCGTAGTCGATGTTGGCGCGCAGGGTGTGCAGCGGAACGCGACCCTCGCGGTAGAACTCCGAGCGGCTCATCTCCGCGCCGCCGAGACGACCGGAAACCTGGATGCGAACACCCTTGGCTCCGGCGCGCTGGGCGCCCTGGAGGCCCTTGCGCATCGCGCGGCGGAACGCTACACGGGCGCTCAGCTGCTCTGCGATGCCCTGGGCAACGAGCTGAGCCTCGGCCTCGGGGTTCTTGACCTCGAGGATGTTCAGCTGGATCTGCTTGGCCGTGAGCTTCTCGAGGTCGGCGCGGATGCGCTCGGCCTCGGCGCCACGGCGGCCGATGACGATGCCGGGACGGGCGGTGTGGATGTCGACACGAACACGGTCACGCGTGCGCTCGATCTCGATGCGGGCAACGCCGGCACGGTCGAGGCTCGTCTTGAGCAGGTTGCGGATCTTGACGTCCTCAGCAACGTAGTCGCTGTAGCGCTGTCCGGCCTTGGTCGAGTCAGAGAACCAACGCGACACGTGGTCGGTGGTGATTCCAAGACGGAAACCGAAGGGGTTTACTTTCTGGCCCATTACTTCTTCCCTGCCTTCGCCGTGGTGACGGCCGGCGCGAACTCGTCCGGGGTGGAGAGCTTGATCGTGATGTGGCTGGTGCGCTTGAGGATCTGGAAGGCGCGGCCCTGTGCACGCGGCTGGAACCGCTTCAGGGTCGTTCCCTCATCCACGAACGCCTCAGAGACGAACAGGTCCTGCTCGTCGAGGAAGGTGTTCGACGCATCCGCCTTGACGCGGGCGTTGGCGATTGCCGAGGCAACCAGCTTGTACACCGGCTCGCTCGCACCCTGGGGGGCGAACTTGAGGATCGCGAGAGCCTCCTGAGCCTGCTTGCCGCGGATCAGGTTGACGACGCGACGTGCCTTTGTTGCGGTGACGCGAATGTGCTTCACGCGAGCGATGGATTCAACCATTAGCGGCGACGTCCCTTCTTGTCGTCCTTCTCGTGACCACGGAAGGTGCGGGTGGGCGAGAACTCGCCGAGCTTGTGGCCCACCATCGATTCGGTGATGAACACCGGAATGTGCTTACGGCCATCGTGAACCGCGATCGTGTGACCGAGCATGATCGGGATGATCATGGAGCGGCGCGACCAGGTCTTGATGACGTTCTTGCTTGAGGCTTCGTTCGCCGTGACAACCTTGCGGAGCAGGTGGTCGTCGACGAAGGGGCCCTTCTTCAGACTGCGTGGCATCTTCTTGACTCCTACTTACGCTTCTTGCCGGCGTTACGGCGACGGACGATGAGCTTGTCGGAAGGAAGGTTGCGCTTACGCGTACGGCCTTCCTTCTGGCCCCAGGGGCTGACGGGGTGACGTCCACCGGACGTCTTGCCCTCACCACCACCGTGCGGGTGGTCAACCGGGTTCATGGCGACACCACGGACGGTCGGGCGAACGCCCTTCCAGCGCATGCGGCCGGCCTTTCCCCAGTTGATGTTCGACTGCTCGGCGTTGCCGACCTCGCCGATCGTTGCGCGGTTGCGCACGTCGACGTTACGGATCTCACCCGACGGCAGGCGAAGCTGCGCGTAGGGACCGTCCTTGGCGACGAGGCGAACGGATGCACCAGCCGAGCGGGCCAGCTTGGCGCCACCACCCGGACGGAGCTCGATCGCGTGAATAACGGTACCGACGGGGATGTTCTTCAGCGGCAGGTTGTTGCCCGGCTTGATGTCCGCGGCAGGACCCGACTCGATGATGTCGCCCTGAGCCAGCTTGTTCGGCGCGATGATGTAGCGCTTGGTGCCGTCCACGAAGTGGAGCAGCGCGATACGTGCCGTGCGGTTGGGGTCGTACTCGATCTCGGCGACGCGAGCGTTCACGCCATCCTTGTCGCTTCTCTTGAAGTCGATCACGCGGTACTGGCGCTTGTGGCCACCACCGATGTGACGCGTCGTGATGCGACCGGCGTTGTTACGGCCACCCGTCTTCGGCAGCGGGCGAAGCAGTGACTTCTCCGGCGTCGAACGCGTGATCTCAACGAAGTCGGCGACGGACGAACCGCGACGACCCGGGGTCGTTGGCTTGTATTTGCGAATTGCCATGATTTTCTCCTCGTCCCCTAGCCGACAGCGGTGAAGATGTCGATGGAGCCGGACTTGAGGGTGACAATGGCGCGCTTGGTGTTCTTGCGCTTACCAGTGCCGAACTTGGTACGACGGGTCTTGCCCTGACGGTTGAGCGTGTTCACCGAGTCGACCTTCACGTTGAAGATCTTCTCGACGGCCAGCTTGATCTCCGTCTTGTTGGCGCGGGGGTCAACTACGAAGGTGTACTTGCCATCGTCGATGAGGTTGTAGCTCTTCTCGGAGACAACCGGCGAGATGATGATGTCGCGCGGGTCCTTGTTGGTCGCGGTCATTCGCCGGCCTCTTCCTTTGCGGTGGTCGCTGCCGACTTCGAGGCGACGAACGCGTCGAAGGCGGCCTTGGTGAAGACGATGTCGTCGCTGACGAGCACGTCGTAGGCGTTGAGCTGGTCGAACCAGATCACGTGAACGGACGACAGGTTGCGAACGCTCTTGGCCGAGACCTCATCGCCGCGCTCCAGGACAACCAGAACGTGCTTGCCCTTGACGCTGGCGAGCAGCTCGGCTGCGGCCTTGGTCGAAGGAACGTCGCCCTTGCCGAGCGAGTCGATGACGATCAGGCGGTCACCGCGGGCGCGGTCGCTGATTGCTCCGAGGAGGGCAGCGGCGATCATCTTCTTGGGGGTGCGCTGCGAGTAGTCGCGGGGCGTCGGTCCGTGGACAACGCCACCACCGCGGTGCTCGGGGGCGCGAATCGAGCCCTGACGAGCGCGACCGGTTCCCTTCTGCTTGAACGGCTTGCGGCCGGCTCCGGAGACCTCACCACGGTTCTTGGTCTTGTGCGTACCCTGGCGCGCTGCTGCGAGCTGGGCCACGACCACCTGGTGGATGAGCGGGACGTTGGTCTGGACATCGAAGATCGCCGAGGGAAGGTCGACCGAGCCGGTCTTCTTTCCCGAGGTGTCGACGACGTCGAGCGTGGTAGCGGTAGCCATGTTAACTACGCTCCCTTCACTGCGTTGCGGACGAAGACGATGCGGCCACGAGCGCCGGGAACGGCACCCTTGACGAGCAGGAGGCCCTTCTCAAGGTCAACAGCGTGAACCTTGAGGTTGAGGACGGTGACGCGGTCGCCACCCATACGACCGGCCATGCGCATGCCCTTGAAGACACGGCTGGGGGTCGAGGAGGCGCCGATGGAACCCGGCTTGCGGTGGTTGCGGTGCGAACCGTGGCTCGACGAGACACCCTTGAAGTTGTGACGCTTCATGACACCGGCGAAGCCCTTGCCCTTGCTGGTGCCAACCACGTCGACCAGCTGGCCGGGCGTGAAGATGTCAACAGCGATCTCCTGGCCGAGCGAGTAGTCGCCGGCGTCAGAGGTGCGGACCTCGGTGAGGTGACGGCGCGGCGTGACGCCGGCCTTATCGAAGTGACCGGTCGCGGGCTTGTTGGCCTTGCGGGGGTCGATCTGGCCGTAGGCGATCTGCACGGCGGTGTAGCCGTCGACCTCGTCGCTGCGCAGCTGCGTCACGACGTTGGGCGAGATCTCCACGACGGTGACGGGAACAAGCTTGTTGTTCTCGTCCCAGACCTGGGTCATGCCGAGCTTGGTACCAAGGAGGCCCTTGGTGGTCTTGGTGTTAGCCATCAGTCGCCTCCTTAGAGCTTGATCTCGATGTTGACGTCGGCGGGCAGGTCGAGGCGCATAAGCGAGTCGACAGCCTTCGGCGTCGGGTCAATGATGTCGATGAGGCGCTTGTGGGTGCGCTTCTCGAAGTGCTCGCGGCTGTCCTTGTACTTGTGAGGAGAGCGGATCACGACGACCACGTTCTTCTCAGTAGGAAGGGGTACCGGACCGACGACGGTCGCACCCGCGCGGGTCACCGTGTCGACGATCTTGCGTGCGGATGAATCGATGACCTCGTGGTCATACGACTTAAGTCGAATGCGGATCTTTTGTCCCGCCATGTCTGACTCTCTCTCTGTAATCAGCATCGTGGCCGCACGCGACTATTGGATGCCTGGTTGCTCAGTCCCGCACTTCTTCAAGCACAGGCGCTTCGCACCACTGTTTATCTATCAATTTGGTTGGTGTTTCACCCGCTTCGAGCACGCGCGCATCAGCACACGATTTCGGGAGGGGGTACAACGTGGTTCTGCTCCCCGCGGCCTAACGTCCTATAACCATGGCCTGAGGCCGATCGGTTACCGTTATGCACTGCCTGGAAGTGATCCGCAACGAAGCGGAATGCTGAACTAGACGAGTTTAGCTATGACGGAGGCATTTGTGCAACCCGGGCGTGTCGCGGTGCTGCGCGTCGAAAGTTCCGCCGTATTAAGGGAACAGATTATGGTGGCAGGATGCGTTATCTCGCCCTGGCAATCTTGGCACTGCTTCTTACGGTGGCCGGGTGCGCAACTCAGCCAGCTCCCGGCCCGGCCCCGGCCGTGGTGACGGTTCCCGCCGACGCCGCGACGATCACCGAGGCTGTCGACCTTGTCGCGGAGGGCGGCCTCGTGCTCGTCGATCCGGGCGTCTACACCGAGACCGTGATTGTCAACAAGGCCGGAGTGACGTTGCGCGGGCTCGACCGTAACACCGTGGTCATCGACGGCGAGGGGCTACGCCCCGAGGGCGTCGTCGTTGTCGCCGACGGGGTGCGCGTCGAGAACCTCACCGTGCGCTCGCACACCTTCAACGGCGTGCTCGTGACCGGCATGCACGATGGCGACACCGCGCAGGCGCACGGCCTCGATGGGTACGAGACCCTCGACCCAGAGAAGTTCCCGCCCATCGAGGGATTCTCTATCTCTCACGTGACCTCGTACAACAACGGGCTCTACGGCATCTACGCCTTCGACAGCCGCCACGGCAGCATCACGGACTCCTATGCCTCCGGCTCCGCCGACTCCGGCTTCTACGTCGGCCAGTGCGAGGACTGCGACATCGTGGTGCGCGGCAACACCGCGGAGAACAACGCGGTCGGTTTCGAGAACGCCAATGCGAGCGACTCTGTCTATATCGTCGGCAACCGGTGGGCGAACAACCGTGTCGGCATGACTCTGCTCAGCAACTACCAGGAGGCCTTCGTGCCCCAGCGCGCGAACAGCGTGGTGGGCAATCTCATCGCCGACAACGTGTCGTCCACCTCTCCCTCGCAGGCTGATGGCGCCTTCGGTGTCGGCCTCGGCATCTCGGGTGGCCAGTCGAACCAGCTGGAGCGCAACACGATCGCGGGCAATACCCACGCAGGCGTTCTCGTCTCCGGTTCTGAAGACCTTCCGGCCCAGAACAACATCTTCTCTGGCACTGTCTTCGCCGACAACGGTGTTGACCTTGCCAACATCTCGCAGCCCCGCGCTGCAGCCACGGGAAACTGTCTGACGGCCGGGGATGTGGCGACGACCGCCCCCGCGGCTTTTGCGCGCGACGACTGCACGGCCGCCCAGCAGAACGCGCTCGACTCGCTTCCCGGCGTCGACGTACCGCCCGGCATGTCCTTTCTCAAGGTTCCCGCTCCCCCGGCTCAGCCACAGCTGCCCGGTGACCTCACCGCGGCACCAAAGCCCCTCCCGGCAACCGTTGGCCCTCCGTCCGACCTGGCCACGCTGCTCGCCCCCGCACGGGACTGGCGCCCGTGATGCGCAGGATGCTGCTGCCGGTCGTCGCTGTCGTTGTTGCGCTGCTGGCCGGATGCAGCGCCCCAGCACCGACGGATCGCGCCCTGACCACGGAAGAGGCGCAGCGGCTCGCGATCGCTCGCTTCACCAACTACGACGAGGGCGTGCGAGCCATCAGTGCAGAGGTCCCCGGACAGCAGCCGGTGCTACTCACCGGCTGGGTCGACTTCGCGAGTCACCGCGGCCTGGTCTCGGTTGGCATGTCGGAGGATGCCCCCGGCGAGCTCGGCCTCTACGCCTGGACGGGCGAGATGATCGCCGCTCGCGACGGCGCCGTCGCCGCTCCCTCGCTGCCACTCCCCGAGGACGGCTGGCAGATCGAGCCCCTCGATGCCACCGCGTCGGTGCTGCAGAACCTGTTCGTTGTCGCACTGTCGCTCGGCTCGGACCGCCCCGACAACCCGACGCTGCTGCAGCAGAGCGATGCGCGATGGCTCCGTTCTGATGAGATCGACGGGATAGCCGTTGACGTCATCTCCGGACCAACCTCAGACGGTCCCGCAACGGGCACGCCCGACCCCGCGGCTGCCACAGTGCGCTACTGGATCGACGAGAAGGGCCGCCTGCTGCGCGTGGAGCTGCGGCAACCCGGTGGTGACACGTGGACCATCCTCGACCTTGGTGACCAGTCAGACCTCGACCTCTCGCCCATCGACGCGCTGGTGGCCAGCAATGACTGAGGAGAGGTCGGGGTTCGACCGCCGCTCCGTGCTCATGGGCCTCGGCGGCCTCGCCGCGGGCGTCGTGGCGGGTGGTGCAGGATGGGCTGCGATCGATGGCGCCGCTGCCCCTGGCACCGCGCCCGCCGTTGAGCCGGCGCCCGGCGGACCGGCCGCGGTCACCCCGACCGGTGATCACCAGGGAGGGATCCGCCTCCCCCACACACCGCAACGGCACGGCCTCCTGTTCGCACTCGACCTGGAGTCAACCGGCGTGGAATGGCTGCCCGCGCTCGGCGAGGCGATCCTTGATCTTCTCGAGGGGGGCGCGACCCCGATGCTGCCGGAGGGCCCGGGCGATCTGACGGTAACTGTCGGACTCGGCCCGCGAGTCATCGCGGCCAAGGATCCAACACTGCCGGGCGCCGAAGACCTGCCCGACTTCGCGGGTGACGCGGCCATTCCCCTCGAGCGTCGCGGCGGGGATGTACTGCTGGCCGCCTACGGTTCCGATCCAACCGTGCTTCGCCCGGTGCTCAACCTGCTCCGCGCGTCCGTGCCTGGAGCCGTGTCGCGCTGGGAGCAGCGCGCCTTCCGCGGCCCTGGAGACGGCGGTGTCGTGCGCAACCCGCTCGGCTTCCTCGACGGCATCATCGTGCCCCACAGCGACGAGGAGTTCGAGAAGAACGTGTGGATAGCAGACGGCCCGCTCGCGGGCGGCACGATCTGCGTGCTTCGGCGACTCCAGCTCGACGTGGCAACCTTCCAGAGCCACAGCCTCGACGAGCAGGAGGCCGTGCTCGGCCGTCGACGCTCGGACGGTGCCCCGCTCTCTGGCGGCAAGCCCCTCGATCAGATCGACCTTCGGGCGAAGACGCCGGAGGGCGAGTACCTCGTGCCGACCCACGCACACGCCCGCGCCGCGCATCCCTCGTTCACCGGCAGCGAGCTCATGCTGCGTCGGGGCTACGCCTTCGACGATGGAGAGGACGACACCGGGCTGCTGTTCGTGTGCTTCCAGCGCTCGCTACGAACCTTCGTCGCGACCCAGCAGCGCCTCGACGATGTCGACGCTCTCTCGCAGTTTGTGACTCCGACCGGGTCGGCGACCTTCGTTATCCTGCCCGGTTTCGACCGGAGCACGGCGCTCGGGGCTGGCCTGCTCGCCTGAGCCGCTCGCCATCCCAGCCGCACGCCAGCAACGGCGAAGGGGCCGGACCTCACGGCCCGGCCCCTTCGACCTGGATTGCTAGTGCCTGCGGTGGGCACCCGCCAGGCGCCGCCGCTTGTCGAGCAGGAGCAGCGCGCCACCGGCCAGCAGCAGCAGGGACAGGATCACAGCCGTGCCCCCGTTCCAGCCGGTGGAGGCCAGCAGGCCCGGCACCCTTGCGTGGTACGGGTCGTTGTCGGTGACGGTGAACGGCACGCCGTTGCGCTCTGCCACGACCAGCTCGCCGTCAACATCACGGCTCGGGTTGCCCGTCGGCAGTCCACTGCTGTCGACCTCGGGCACCACGACCTGACCGACGACCGTCACGGTGTCAGCGTGCTGATCACCCGTGGCGAGCGTGAGCTTGCCCTCGGCAAAGAACGAGGCACCGGGGGGCAGAACGCCGTCCCACGGTCCGTCCTTGACGAAGGAGTAGTCCGTCGGACCGCCGAACGGCGAGAGGTCCGCCGTCCAGTCGCCCGTGATCGCCGGACCGGAGTCCGTCACGTCCTTGAGCTCGAGGTGGGTGAGGTAGGTGTCTCCCATGTTGGTGACGACCCAGCGCACCTTGTTGGCAGCACCCGCCTTGAGCGACACCGCAAGCGCGTCGGTGTTCGCGTCCTGTGTCGCGCCAACGAGCGGCTTGGTCGGGATCACCCAGTTCGTGCCGTTGCGCACCACCGGGTCGGGAAGGTCGCCGTCGTACTTGATGACCTGAATCGCGCCGGTGAAGGCGTTGTACGGGTCCTCATCCTCGACGGGGATCGACGACAGTGCACCGATCGCGTTGACCGTGGCCAGGTCGACGTGCGTGTCCTGGGCTGCGTTGATCGTCAACGTCGCCTTTCCGGTGATCTTCTCGCCGGGAAGCCACGTGGCGGTACCCGCGCCGAAGGTCGCCCCCCACTCAGCCGTCAGCACGCCGCCGACCTCCTGGGCCGTCGCGGTGCTGCCGTCAGGGAAGGTCCACTCGAGCGCCACAACCTCGGCTCCCGACAGCGCGTTCTCTGTCAGCGTCACCTCTCGCAGCGCCTCGTCACCGGTGTTCTCGGCGATGAACACGATCTCGCGCGTCTCGCCAGAGGTGTAGACCTCACCGTCAGCCATGGTGTCGGCGTCGTTGATGATGGTGGTGCCGCTGCCATCGCCCTTCTCGATGTCGACGAAGGGGCCGACACCGGTGCGAGCGTGGAAGGGGTCGTCGTCATCCAGCGTCACTGGCTGACCGTCGTCATCGAGCGCGACAATCGGGTCGCCATTGCCGTCGAGCGAGGGGTTGCCGGTCGGCACGCCATTGACGTCCACCTCGGGAACGACGACCGTGCCAACCACGGTGACGGTGTCCGCGTGGGTCTGCGATGCGGCTAGCTGCAACGTGCCCTGTGCGAAGAACGAGGCTCCGGGGGGCAGCACGCCGTCCCATGGTCCGTCGTTGACGAAGGAGTACTTCTCCGGGCCTCCGAAGGCGCGCAGGTCAGCGGTCCAGTCGCCGCCGATGGCGGGGCCGTTGTCAGTCACATCCGTGAGCGTGATGTTGGTCAACGAGGTCGGGCCGGTGTTCGTGACGACCCACCGCACCGCCTGCGGAGTGTTGACCGGGTAGACCACGGAGTCGTCAACCGTGTTGGCGTCCTGGGCTGCGTCGACGAGCGGCTTGACCGGGGTTACCCAGCCGGCGGCCTGTGAGCCCACCTCGGGGTCCGGTCGCTGACCGTCGTACTTGATGACCTGGATGCCGGCGATGAAGGCGTTGTACGCGTCCTCATCCTCGACAGGGTCGTTCGACGTCGCGCCGACCGCGGTGACACGCGCAGAGTCGACGTGCGGGGCCGAGCCGGCGGCAAGGGTCAGCGTCGCCGTTCCAGTGATCACCGTGCCGGGTGCCCACTCGGCAGTGCCGGTACCAAACGTGTCTTCCCAGCGAGCGGTGAGCACGCCGTCCTCGGTCGTAGCGGTGGCCGTAGAGCTGTCCGGGAAAGTCCAGGTCAGGCTCTGCACCCCGGCTCCGGCGAGCGTCTCGTCGGTGAGGAGCACCTCGCGCAGCGGCTCGGTGCCGCTGTTCGTGACGGTGAAGACCACGGTGCGGCTCTCGCCGGGCGCGTAGGTCTCGCCGTCAGCCATGGTGTCCGCGTCGTTCACGATCGCGGTTCCGCTGCCGCCGTTGTCGCCCTTTTCAATGTCGACAGCGGGCACCAGGTTCACAACGAATCCTGCGTCGATGCTGTGGTTGTTCTCACCCGGGCCACCAACGGTGAACGTGTAGCGGCCAGTGGCCGGATCCGGGTTTGATCCGGTCTCCGTCGAGGTCGTCTCTGCGGTCGTGAAGGCCACCGTGTTCCACGCGGCAGGCCCGCTCGGAGTGGTCAGGTTGCCGGTGGTGGGCTTGACGAACTGGATGCTGTAGTCGCCCCCGTTCGGCTCGAGACCTTCGGCGTAGAAGGCCGAGGCCGGGTCGCTCGAGAAGTAGTACTCGCCGTTGGCGTCCGTGGTGGCGGTGCCGATGATGGCGCCACCCTGGAGGAGCTGGACCGTCAGACCCGCGATCGGCGGCTCGTCGGGATCTTGGATGCCGTCCTTGTCAGTGTCGAACCAGACGCGGTTGCCGACTTCAACGGGCGCAGCTTCGGCGAGCGCGCTGATGCCACCGAGGCCGCCGCCCTTCTGGAAGTTGCCGCCCGATCCGTCGCTCTCGCCGTCGCCGTTGAGCTCGTACCCGGCGGCGCTGTCACCGTTGTCAATGTCGAACCACATGAGCCCCGCGAGGCGAATACCCGCGAGCGGGTCGTAGGCGGTGCTGACCACCTCACGCGTGCCACGGAGTCCCGCGAGGTATCCGAGGGTGACCTCCTTGTGGTTCGCGCCGGCACTGAGGTTGTGGGTGTCGTCGTAGAACTCGCGGCCGCCGGGACCTTCCGCGGCGTTTCCGCCGAGCGTGGTGCGCGTGCCGACGACGCCGTTGGCCTCGAGCGTGAAGGTGCCGTTGCCAGCCGGTGCGGCGATGAGCAGGTCGCCGCTCGCGCCGGTCTCGTAGTTGCCGCCCGGCACCGAAGGATCGGAGGCGAGGTTGCGGTTGGCGCCCTGAAGCGACGTGCGGTCAATGAAGCCAAGGCTGAGGTAGCCGTCTTCATCGAAGTACAGGTCGGAGAGCACGGCCTGCGGGTAGATGTGCCATCCGCCGTTCGCCTGCGCGACGCGCCCGCCCGTCCAGGTCCAGGTGTCCGTCCAGGTGTTCCAACGCTGGCTCTGCGGCGCAAGGACGTTCTGATAGACGTCGCCCTTGGTGTAGCCGAGGTCGCCGGTGAGCACGTCCGTCCAACCACTGAGGGTCGCGAGCGGAGCGCGCATGACGTGGAAATCAAGGTCGGCAGCCGCAGCGGAGGAGCCGGGCTGGGCACCGGCAGCGGTCTCGCCGGTCTCGACGTAGCCAACGTAGAGGTCGCCGCGGTAGATCGTGAGCGCCCACGGGCGGTCTCCGTCGCCGAGTCCGAGATCGATGACCTGGAACGTGGTCGGTGGGGTGGTGGGGTCAGAGACGTCGAGCGCGTAGAGCTTCTTGTCGAAGAGGTTGACGAAGTACAGGGTGCGTCCGTCGGAGCTCAGCGCCATGTCGCCGATTCCCGCCTTACCAGACAGCGCGAACCCCGCCGTGTCGTTGGTCTGAGTCTGGTGGCCGCTGATACCGCGGTCGGTGTTCGAGGGCACCGTTCCCACGTTGATCCCGAGGTCGGTCACGTCGAGCCACGGCAGGACGCTGCCTGCGCCGGATGCCGCGCCGCTTGCGTTCATCACGTCGGTGATGCGGTAGATGCCGCCGGCACCGAGGGAGCCGAGGCCGCTCTGACGCTTAACCACGGCAGAGACGAAGATACTGTTGCTCGACGGCTGGTACACCTCGCTCGAGACCGCACCAACCTCGCCGAAGGTGGCAAGCGTGACCCGGTTCGGGAAGCCTCCGGGCTGCGTGCCGGAGGTGTAGCCGCGGGAATAGGGCACCGCTGCGACGGCCGGCTCGGTGGTCTTCGTGCCACCCTCCGAGACGAAGGGCGATCCAGCCCACTGGATGGCGGTCGCCAGCGGCGCGTTGCCCTGGCTGTAGTCCTCGGGGGCGTTGACCGCGAAGTCGACGCCCGTTGCCCCGAGGTTGACGAATTGCACAGAGGTGCCGTTCGCACTGCCCGTCGAGGCGACGGCTCCCGGCTGGTAGCCAGTCGGCAGGCCGGTGAACTCGATGCGCACGGCGTTGCCGGTCGCGTTGGTCACGGGGATCGAGTACGAGCCGTCGGCTGCGGAGGTCGTGGTCCACGACGGTCCACCGTCGCTGTCGTACGCGGTAACCGTGACGCCACCGAACCCGGTGTCGATGGCGATCCCGCGGGCCGTCGCGGTGTCCAGCACGCCGTTCGCGTTGAAGTCGCGGAACACCGTGCCCGTGACGGTGCCGTCAGCGGCAGTTGCGGGAGCCGCGCCGGCGAGAGCGAGACTCGTTGCGGCGAGCGTTGCTACGAGCGCAGCAGCGAGCGTTCGGGAAAGTGGGCGGGACACGGGTAACTCCTTGGATCGTCGGGGTGCGCGGCCGGAATCTATCGACGGTCGACCCTCGCTACTGTTAACACTCTGTTCTGACGCAGTCGTGACGCGGTTTCCCGCAAAATCTTTCAGCTGTCCGACGAGCCTGTGCGGGCGCGCTCGGATAGCCCCCTGTGATGCGTGATTCACTGTCACAACCCTTGCTAGGTGTAAATATGTGGGGCCGCGCCAGCTGGGGTCTGGCGGCCCGGAAAGCCGCTACGCCCCTCCGCGTACATCGGCTACCGTCCAGTAAAAGCTCGTCTAGTCAGTCCGTCATCAGGTGGCGGCAAGAACTCACCCCGGATTTCACCTCGGTTGCGTCAAAAGGGTGCAACGCGTCCCGCACGCGGCAGAATCCACGACTACGTTGGATACTCCGGTGTACCCCGACCCAGACGATTGATGATGACGATCAGTAGCGAACGAGAGCCTGCCCCGTCGGCCGCGGGCATCCGTTTTGTCCCCCGGATCAGCCGCAGTGTCGTGAGCAGAACGCGTCTCTCGCGCGCGCTCGACGAGTCTCTCGCCAGCGCGCTGACGGTGGTGCGGGCACCGGCCGGAGCCGGAAAGTCCACGGCTGTCGCCGACTGGGCGCGCACCGTGAACGAATCCACCGGCGTGTGGCTCACACTGGGTGGCCCCGCGGTCAGCAGGTTCGCGTTCTGGCGAGCCCTTCTCGATGCCCTCATCGATGCGGAGATCCGCAGTGCCGCCGACGCGTTCGGGGCCGTCGACCCCGGGCCCTCGACTGCTGACTCGCTGCGTGGAATCCTCCTGCGCGGGTTCGCTCGCCTGCCGGGGCCACTCCTCGTCATCGTCGACGACTATCACCTCGTTTCTGACAGTGCCGTTCATGACGACCTCGTTGTGATCCTTGAGCAGACTCCCGGCATGCATGTCATCGTCACCACACGCACAGCAACTGCTCTCGAGAACCCCGAGAACGCGACGCGCCTCGACACACAGCTGATTCGCCCGGCCGAACTGAGTTTCACCGAGGAAGAGACCATGCAGGTGGTCAGCTCCGCTCGGCCCGATGCCACAGAGGAAGACGCCCGCCACATTCACGACGTGCTCGGCGGCTGGCCTCTTGCCACCCGGGCGCTCCTGCTCGAACTCGAGCACAGCGGCGATCCCGGTATCGAACGAACTCTCGCCAGCGTGGCCGCCGCCCAGTTCTCTGATCGCCTCGGCAGCGAGGTTGTCTCGACGATGACGGATCCCGCGCTGCTGCAGTTCGCGCTTCGCACATCGGTCGCCGAGAGCCTCAGCACCGACCTCGCCGAGGCACTGGCTCCGGGCAGTGATGTCGAGCAGATGCTCCTCGCGCTCGAACGCGATGGGGTCGGGGCGTGGCACCGCGCGGACCGGGTGCCGCATTTTCGCTACCAGCCGGTGATCAGGGCGGCCCTTGAGGCAGAGTTGCGCCGGCGGCTGCCCGGGGAGGTCGCCGCGCTGCGGAGAATCCTTGGTGGCTGGTTTGCCGACAATGGCAGGCCGCTAGAAGCGATCGCGCAGTTTGATGAGGTCAACGATTGGGCGGCGATGGTCGACGTGGTGCAACGGCACTACACGACACTCACCTACTACCACCGCGATGACCTGCTCCCCATCCTCTCCGCGATACCGGGAGCTCAGCTGCGCAGATATCCGCTGCTCCTGGTGCTGCTCGCGCTGCTCAGCTACGGCTCTGCGTCAGCCCCCGCCGAGCGGTTGCGTTCTCTGGCCAACATGGGGATGACCCTGATCAACCTGCGGCGCGGTGCGGTCAGCCGCATCGACCAGGTCTGGCTGCTCACCGCGCTGCTCGGGTCACAGCGGGTGGGCGGCAAGTACAGCCAGGCGGCGGCGACCGGCGAGCGCCTCAGCGAACTCGTGGAGTCGCTCTCCGCAGAGGAGCGCGAACACGTCGTGGGTATTCTGCCCACGCTCTACAACCACATCGGCACCGGATACCTCTATATAGAGCGAGCCGATGCGGCCCTGCCGATGTTCGCCGCTGCGAAGAGCTCGAGCGTCGGGCAGTCTCGCGCGATCGGGCTGCACGCCGATAGCCTTGCCGCGCTCGTCTACGCCATGTCAGGCGACATGGTCGAGACCCGGCGCAGAGTCGATGAGCTCGAAGCCAGCACTCCTTTTGACGGGTGGCAGGGAACCTACTTCGCGGCCGGCTTTCACCTCGCGAAGTCCATTGACTGCCTTGAGCACTTCGACGCCGATGGGGCACTGGAGCAGATGGAGATGCTCGCCGAGCACGCCCCGACAATCGAGCACTGGCCCCTGATGCTGCGCTCCGAGGGTCTCGCCATGCTCGCCCGGGGCGCCGCGTTCGACGGGGCAACCGCGCTTGCGTCGAAGATCGCTACCCGTAGCAGGCGATCACCCACGAGCACCCCGATGCGGGCGCTGCTCGCCCTGACGCAGGCAGACCTCCTGCTCGCTGCGGGACAACCCGCCCGCGCTGCCCGCGTGCTCGATCCCTATGCCGCGGCCGGGTCATCCGTGCAGTTGGGTCTCGCGCGGATCGCCCTCGCAACCGCCAAGCCGGAGGAGGCGCTGGCGCGGGTCGAGGAGCTCGTCTGGACCGAGGCGCCCGTGCACCGCGCGCGCGCGGAAGCGCTGCTGACGAAGGCGGTCGCCACGGCGGCGCTCGGGCAGAACGCCGCAGCAGCACGACCTCTCGAACTCGCCCTCGAGATCATGAGCGCCCATGGCCTTCGACGTCCGCTGATGATGCTCCCGCGCGAGAACCTGCTCGAGCTGCTCGAGGCATACGGGGACTGGCACGGAGCCCCGGCCGCGCGTCTGCTCGATGGAGTGCCCGACGTGTTCTCGCGCTTCGACGTGGTGGCGCGATTGACCCCGCGCGAAATCCTGGTGATCAAGGAACTCGCCCACACCTCACAGATCGCCCTCGTTGCCGAGGCACTATTTGTCTCGCCGAATACCGTGAAGAGCCAGATCAGGGGCATCTACCGCAAGCTCGGGGTGTCATCCCGGGAGGATGCGGTGATCGTCGCGAGGGACCGCGGGCTTCTCGACGGCTGAGCGCGTCAGCGCACCCCGCGCACCCGCAGGGCAGCGAGAGCCGAGAGCACCGCCGCTGCGATCGCGAAGAGGAAGAGCGCCACATAGCCGCCGGTGGCGAGCACAACGGCCCCCGCCGCGAGCGGCGCCGCCGCCTGCGCGGCATTGACAACGGTGTTCGCGAGTCCAAGGTCGCGGCCGGGGCGACGGTCGGCTCCGGGAAGCACCTCGGCGATGAGCGCACCGCCGACGGCCAGATGCATGCCGAGCGCCGCGCCCTGCACGAAGGCGTAGACGAACATCACCGGCAGCACCGGGGCGAAGATCGGCAGCAGCATCCCGACCGTGAAGATGACGCTGGCTGCGACGAGAAGCGGGCGTCGACGACCCGTGCGGTCGCTCCACCGCCCGGCGATCACCGCGGCGAGCAGCAACCCGACCAGGCCGGTCCCAGTCAGCATGCTGACCAGAAGGGGGGCGGACCGGGCGGAGACTCCGACGTGATCGCTGAGGATGTACAGCAGGTAGGTGCTCACCGCCTGCTGGCCGAGCGTGAATGCGAAGCGCGCCGCGATCGCCCAGACGAAGTCTGCCTGCAGGCGACTGCGGGGCGGGGCGGATGCCACGACAACGCTCGCGCGCGGAGCGCGCCGCCCGACCACGAATGCGACGGAACCAGCCACCGCGATCGCGGCAAGAGCCCCGAATGCGAGCGGTGGCGTCGCGGTGAGCAGTCCCGCGAGCACTGCCCCCACCCCGGCACCAACCGCGACACTCGCCGCGAGAACGCCGCTGGGGCGACCGCGCCGTCCACGCTCGAACTCGTCGACCACACCGGTCGAGGCGGTGATATCGACGCCGTTGAGGGCGAACTGGCCGATCGCCCACAGCACCGCCAGCGCGAGAATGGAATGCACCCAGCCCAGTGACGCGACTGCGGCCCCGCCGATGAGGGCACCGCCGAGCATCCACGGCCAGCGCCCGCCGATGCGGGCGAAGGTTCGATCACTGGCGGCGCCGATGAGCGGCTGCGAGAAGAGAGTCACAGCGAAGGCTACGGAGGTGACGATCGCCAGCGAACCGACCTTGCCGTCCGGGTCAATCCGCTCGACCTGCGCCGGCAGCAGCACCGCCAGCACGCCACCCATCGCGACGTACAGCGAGCCCATCACCATGGCCAGCCACGGGGTAGGGCGCGGCAGCGATCCTGAGCCAGCCACCACTCCCCCTTCGCAGACCAGTGCACAAGTCTGCCATGTCGGCGAGTGGATGGGCCGTCGTGCGGTCAGTCCTGCAGCACGCCGTCCGCCAGGCGGATGCTGCGATCGGCCATCGCCTGCAGGCTCTGATCGTGCGTCGAGATGATCGCCGTCATGCCCTCCGCGCGAACCACCGACTGCAGCAGCGCCATGATGGTCGCACCGGTCTCTGCATCGAGCTGCCCGGTGGGCTCGTCGGCGATGAGGAGGCGAGGGGAGTTTGCTAGGGCGCGGGCGATGGCGACCCGCTGCTGCTGTCCGCCCGACAGCTCTGACGGACGCTGGTTGGCGTGGTTGGCTAGCCCGACGAGGTCGAGCAGGTGGGCGACGCGCTCTTCGCGATCCGCGCTCGAAACCTTGCGCAGCCGCAGAGGCAACCCGACGTTCTCGCGGGCCGAGAGCATGGGAACGAGGCCGAAGGTCTGAAAGACGAAGGCCAGCTCGTCTCGGCGCAGCCGCGTCCGTTCGCTTTCGTTCATCGCCGTCACCTCGGCGCCGTTGATGGTGACGGTGCCGCTCGTCGGCTGGTCGAGGCCCCCGATGCAGTTGAGCAGCGTCGTCTTGCCTGAGCCCGACCGCCCGACGAGCGCGACGAGCTGTCCGCTCTCGACAGAGAAGGTGACATCGCGCAGCGCGTGCACCTCGCCCGCAGACGACGAGTAGGTGCGGGTCAGGGCCTGCACGTCGATGAGATTCACTTCTGTTCCTCACTGTCGTCGGCCCAGATGCCGACGTGGTCCTTCTCGAGCTCCAGCCGCACGCGATCGCGCAGCCCGAGGCTGGAGCGGTAGTCGGCCGGCAGCTGCAGGCGGCCGACCCGGTCGAGCACGGCGTACTCGCGCGCAACGACCGACGACTCACCGTGCTCATCGACCTCCGTGCGACGAACCACCTCGGATGCCGTGCGGCCATCACGAATCGCCACGGTGCGCTGCACCTGGCTCGATACCGCCGCATCGTGTGTCACGATCACCACGGTCGCGCCGAGATCGGTGTTCGCACTGCGCAGCGCCGCGAACACGTCGTCGCCCGTAGCCGAGTCGAGTTCGCCCGTCGGCTCATCGGCGAACAGCACCTCTGGGCGGTTGGCGAGCGCCACCGCAATCGCGACGCGCTGCTGCTCACCGCCACTGAGCTCGCCCGGGCGACGGTTCAGCTTGTCTCCCATGCCGAGGGCACCGAGCAGCTCGTCGGTGCGCTGCCGACGCTCTGGCGCCTTCACCCCGGCGAACGACATCGGCAACTCGACGTTCTCTGCCGCGCTGAGATAGGGAAGAAGGTTGCGAGCGGTCTGCTGCCAGACGAAGCCGACGACACTGCGACGGTAGGCGAGGCGGTCGGCTGCGGACATGCGCAGAAGGTCCCAGCCGGCGATACGGGCGCGGCCGGCCGTGGGCACATCCAGTCCGGAAAGCACGTTGAGCAGCGTCGACTTGCCGCTGCCCGATGCGCCGATGATCGCGATCATCTCGCCCTTCTCGACTAGCAGGTCGAGGCCCTGCAGCGCCTGCACCTCAATCTCCTCGATCTGGTAGATGCGCACGAGGTTGTCGCAGACGATGAGCGCGTCGGCGCCGTACTCCTGCGTCGAGCGCTGCAGCGTGGTTGTCGTGGTCATACCGTTTCTCCTACCCGTAGAACTTCGCTGAGCCTGTCTCGACGGTGCACGAGCACATCGGCGAGGGTGCCGAGCCCGAGCAGCAGCAGCGCCGCCCCGGCCAGGCCAAGAATGACGAGCGGCGAGAAGCTCGCCGGCGGAACGGAGATGCCGCCGGCCAGCACGTCGAGACCGAGGGATGGCGCGAGTACCAGCACGACGGCGAGTCCGGCCGCAATGCCGCCGACGACCGCGGCGAGCACGAGCGGGGCAAGCTCGGCGAGGGCGAGCCACCATCCGAACCGCGAGCTCATACCGAGCGTTCGCAGCATCGAGAGAGCGCGTCCGCGTGAGCGCGCGCCGCTCACCACCGTCGCCACCAGGGCGACGACGGCCAGCAGGCCAACGGCGATGATCGTGAACACCATGGTGCTCTCGACACCGGAGACGAGGGCGAGGTCGCGGCGCTGCTCGATCCAGTCGGATCGTGTCAGCACACTGTCGGCGGGAAGGCCGGCAACGGCCGCGTCTGTTCCCGGGCCGACCAGCAGCACACTGTTGGCGCCGTAGTCGTCCGGCATCTGCACAGCCACGGCGTCGATGTCGACGTAGGCGAAGGGTCCGTCGACGTAGCCCTCGGGCGCGACGGTCGTAGTGCCGATCACATGGAGCGGCAGGTACTTCGGGCCGTAGTACATGGCGATGTCTTCGCTGAGCAGCTGCCCCGCGGTCACCGGGTCGAGAACGATGGAGATGGCGTCGCCAGTGGTCGGGTTCTCTGCCAGCTCACGGAGGGCATCCGTCGACGGTTGATCCGGCAGACCGTCGACCACGTCGGCATACGACGAGTCAACGGCGATCACGGTGAGGGTCGTGCCCGTCGTGCCGAAGTCGAGGCCGACCCCTCCCCTGGCTCGGGTCGCCGAGACGGCATCGACGCCGGGAGCCTCCCGCAGGGCGGCAACATCGGCGTCATCGACCTCGGCGCTCACTCGCGCGTCGGCACCTACCCGTTCCCAGCTGGCATGCTGCTGACCGTCGCGCACGGTGGTGACGAGAAGCGCACCGCTCACGGCGAGCGCCGAGCCGAGCGTCAGCGCCAGCAGAGGCAGCACCGCGATGGCCGACCGGGCGCGCACAGCGCCGAGCAGCCCGAGGGCACCGCGACCCCGCTGAGCAACGGATCCGACCGCGCGGACCGGGTAGGGGTAGAGCCGCACGACCACAATCGTGACGGCCACCGCGAGCAGCAAGGGGGCAAGCGCGAGCAGCGGGTCGATACCGCCACTGCGGTTCTGCAGCAGTCCACGTCCGCGCAGCGAGACGAGCGCGGCCGCGGCAAGGGCGACGACACCGAGCTCGATGACGACACGCTGTCCGCGGCGCCGTCGCGCCCGTTGCTGCCGGTCGCGACGGTTAGCCGGCTCGCGCTGTCCGGTCCAGAGTGATCGCGCGTAGAAGAAGGTCTGCACTGGCGCGGCAAGCAGCGCCACCACCGCGATCACGACGATGGGCAGGAAGTCACGAGCAGGGCTCACCAGCGAAACGAGACCGCCGATGGCGGTGCCCACAAGGGTGACGATGCCAGACTCCAGCAGAGCTCGGTTCGTGATCGCCATCACCGAGGCGCCTCGAGCGCGCTCGAGCGCGATCGCGGCAGCACGCTGTGCAACGAGAAGGCGGCTGAGCAGCACAAGAACGACCGCCGCTATGCCGATCAGCGCCGACATCATCACCGACATCTGGGCGAGTGCGGCACGAGCGAGCAGCGGGTAGTCCGCCAGTGCCTCGGGAATCGCCGTCTGCACGCCGATCGACGCCGCGGAGCTGGGGGCGAGCAGCTGGCCGTTGGATCGCAGTTTCGCCGCCTCGTCCACCACCGTGCTGACCAAGGGTCCGGTGAAGCGATTCGGGTCGACCGTCATTCGCACGAAGCCGTTGAATGGGTAGTCGAGAAAGCGTCCCGCCGCTTCGACGCCGTCGGTCGCCGCCAGAACGGTGAAGCGCGTGTTGGCCTGGTAGGCGCTCGTCGCTGCACGCTGCCTCGGCGTCCAGAGCTCCGGGCTGTCGAACCAGAGCGCGTTGTCGGGGTCTGCGGTCTCCACCAGCCCGACCACGACGACAGTCGGCTCCGGCGGTGGCGCTCTGCCGTCCTCGATCTCCTGAGGAGGAACCCCCAACGCCAGCTCGTCGCCGATTCCCACCTTCGCGGCCGCTGCCGCCTCTGGCGAGAGCACGACCTCAACCGGGTCGACCGAGGTGACATCGCGCGCTGCGGGCAGCCTCCCGTCGACGAGCGTGATCTCCGCCGTGTTCGCGTCGGTGAGCATCGCAATCTGCAGCGAGAGCACGCCCTCCCCCGCCCACGGCTCATCGTCGATCGCGCGTACGGCGGTCTCGCCGCTGAGCACCGTGAGGGTCGACGACGTGTAGACCGACGCAAGGCCCTCCGGCAGCTCCGTCGGGATCGTCTCGCCGAGGCCGATCATGCCGGCGGCGGTAGTGAGGCGAGCGCCGGGGCGCGGCTCACCGACCGTCACCGAGGCCACGACGTCAGCGGTCGACCCCGCGGAGGCGACGGCCTGCCGCGCTCCCTCATCCAGGGTGTCCAGCACCAGGCCGGGCCCGATCAGGCCAAGCACCGTCGATGCGGCGACCAGCGTGACGATCGTCAGAAGCTGCGGCAGGTCGTGGCGGGCTCGCCGCTTCATCAGTAGTCGCTTCATCGCTCGTCCCCCCGTCGAAGGGCGGATGCCGGCTCCGCCACACGCTGCACCCGCGCCGCAATCAGCACGACTGCTGCGAGCACAATCGCGAGTTCTACCGCGAGGAGCGCTATATCTGCGGCGGGAATGATCACCTGTACCGACGGAACCGGCGAGGAGCCGGTGCCCGAGACACCCACGAGCGGCCCGACGAGGTAGGCGAGCATCACCCCGAGTCCGATGCCGAAGGCGGTGCCGAGCACGCTGATCAGCAGTGACTCGATGCCGATCACTGCGACCAGCCGGCGCCGCGACAGCCCGACCGCCCGCAGTTGCGCGAACTCGATCGCTCGCGAGCGCAGTGAACCCGTTGAGTGCACCGCGAATCCCACCGCGGCGAGTGCAGCGGCACCGAGGATCACCAGCCAGAGCGCGCCCTGGATGGCAACCCGCAGCGGGTCCTGCTGCATGGCGATGCCGAGCAGCTCGGAGCTCTGCGGCGTCAGGCCGTCGTACTGCACGGCGAGGTAGGGAAGGTACTGCGCTAGCTCGCCCGGCTCGAGGTCGAGCCACCACTCGCGTACCGCCGACTCGGCGAGTCCCGCCTGGTAGAGGGCGCGCGCGAGCTGCACCTCATCGACGAAGACAGTGGATGCCGCATCGTCACTGAGGCCGCTAGACCCGTCGATCACCGACTCCGTGCCACCGCCCGGTGCAGACGGGCTGATGGCGACCACCTTGATTCCGATCGCGGTCGTGCCGACGATCAGCGTCAGGCGATCGGCGACCTTGGCGTCGAGAGTGTCAGCGAGCTGCTGACTGAGCACCGCGGGAATCTCGGCGACCTGCGGCCAGCCGAACTCGGCGTAGTTCACCGCCTCCGACGCGATTGACAGCGGGAGGGTGAAGCCGAGGCCCAGCTGCCAGCCGTCGCGGGCAAAGGCTGTCGCATGCTCCGCGCTGCCGTTGCCGTATCCGCTCGCTCGCCACTGTGACTCCGGGTCCACCGTCACGGGCTTGCTCGGATACGCTCCCGGGGGCGCGTTCTCGTCGGGCGTGCCGACCGAGGTCAAATCCCGAATAAGCAGTTCGGCCTTGGTGCGGGGGTTCTCGCCGTCGCGCGTTGGGTCGTTCGCCGTCACCACGGCCTGAAAGCCGACGATGCGCAGCCCGTTGCCCGCAAGGCTCTCGGCCACGTCGCCGCGCACGTGGTACTCATCGCCATCCAGGGGCACGACACCCATGTCGACGGTTGTCTGGTGACCCGCCTCATTCTCGACGAGGAATCGCAGCCGCACGACGATGCCCGCGAGTTCCTCTGCCGAGGTCACCCGCACGGTCGCGGCTAGCCCGGCCGTGTCATCGGGCAGCAGTATCTGCGCCTCGGGGGGTGGCGCAGAGCTCAGGCTGTCGGCAATGACGCTTCCCCCCTCGGTCGCAAGCCGATCGCGGCGCAGCAGCTCGCGTGCATCCGCGGTGAGACCGACGATTGCCGCTGGTTCGCCATTGGGGCTGCTGAAGTAGCTGATGTTTTCGTCCGGCCCGGCCACGAGTCCTTCGCTGCGCAGCACGGGCTGCGCCCCCTGCGGCACGGCGACATCGGCGGACTCGGAGGTGAGACGCAGTGGAGCACCAATCGCGAAGGTGGCCTGGTCAACCTGCGACTGACGCCACGAGGCGAGAAAGGAGTAGCTGAAGGTGCCAACGGCGAGCGCCAGTGTGAGCAGCAGAATGGCAGCTGTCGCCCGCTGGGCCCGACGGCCGATCTCCCAGGCCGCGAGCGAGACAACCGCACCTCGGCCTCGCTCGGCAAGCTGCTCGGTGAACACCGACGCCGCGGGAACCAGCCGCACGGCGAGGAACGAACCAGCCAACAGCACGAGCGCGGGTCCCGCGACAAGCACGGGGTCGATCCCGAGGGTCGACCCACTGCTCGGACCCTGATAGGTCACCAGCTGCCAGTACGCGACACCCGCAAGAACGAGAACGGCGACATCGATGCCAGAGCGCTGGAGGCCAGAGAAGCGGCGCTGCCGGCCCTTGCCCTGCTCGCCCTCATGGAAGGAGGCCTCACGTCCGAGCAGAGGTGCGATGAGCACTACCCAGAAGAGCGCTCCGATCACCGCCGCCACCGCCCACACCAGAGGCGGGATTCCCGGATCGCCTGCCATACCCGCCGCCACCATCGCCGGCTGCTGCGCGATGATCAGGTAGACGAGCCTCGCCAGAACCGGGCTCACTGCGGCCGCGAGCGCAGCAATGATGAGGGCCTCCACAGCGGCAAGCGCCAGCACCTGCCGCGCCGACGCTCCGCGGGCGCGCATGAGGTGGCGTTCGGCGACGCGTGCCTCGGTGAGAAGCCGCGCTGCCTGGCCCAGTGCCGCAACGGCGAGCACAAAGAGCAAAAGGCTGACCACGACAACGGTGCTGCGCGTCACGCTCATCGCGGCGGTCACGGTGTCGACAAGCCCGCTGAGTCGTGACGAGATGTCGACCGCGTCGGCGATATCGCCAATCGCCGCCGGTGCTGTATCGGGGGCTGCGGCGAGCCGTGCCTGCAGGGGGGCAAGCTGATCGAGCGTCGTGGCCGAGAAGTCCGACTCAAGGCGCAGCGTGAGTCGCTGCAGGGCGATGGCTTCGGTATCCAGTGTTCCGTCCGCCACCACGAGGGGGCCGATGGCGTCTGTCTGCAGCGCCCCCGCTGATCCGGGAACCGGGAAGCGCGGGTCGTGGCCCGCGCCATCAAGGATGTCTCCGCCCCAGAATGACGTGTCGGGGTCGGCGATGTCGTAGGTACCGGTGACGGTGACCTCGATATCCGGTTGGTCCGGCGTGGTGCCGTAGGCCGTCAGCGTGTCGCCGACAGCGAGCCCCAGCACGTCGGCGCCTACCTGCGGCAGCGCCACCTCGAACCCGCTCGTGGGCCAGGTGCCCGCGACCAGCGTGGTGTTCTTCTCGATGTCGTCGAGTTCGCCGAGGTAGACCAGCGGGTCGGCAACGTACGGCACAGGAATCGAATACAGCTCGGACTCCGCGGTCGCCAACGACGTGGATGCCGCCGCATCACCGAGCACCGGAGCAAAGGCGTCCTCAACGGAGACGCGGTTCTCGCTCACCGGGCCGTCGGGTCTGGTGAGCCCCACCCGGATCTCGGTCTGCTCGACGGTCGCCGAGGTGAGCGCACCCCGAACTGCCCCGAGCTCGGTGGCCGAGACGAGCAGGCCGAGCGAGCTGATCAGCGTGCATGCGAGTACGGCGATAGCAGTGACGACAAGTGCAAGCTGCCATTGCACGCGCGCTCGGCGCATGACGAGTCGAGCGCGCCAGGGGCGCAGGCGTCGCGTGGGAGCGCTCCCAAATTGCGGCGTGGACTTGCTCATCAAACCTCATCGTTCATGCTGGCAGCCACGCCAGCAGATCCCGGGAGGCATTCACATAGTGCCACACGGTCGCGCTCTGGCAAAGCAAAAGGGCCCGCGACCGAAGTCGCGGGCCCTTTCTAGGTAACAGAAGTTACTTGATGATCTTCGTAACCGTACCGGCGCCGACCGTGCGTCCACCCTCACGGATGGCGAAGCGGAGGCCCTCCTCCATGGCGATGGGCTGGATCAGCTCAACGGTCATGTCGGTGGTGTCGCCGGGCATAACCATCTCGGTGCCCTCAGGCAGCGTGATGACGCCGGTGACGTCCGTGGTGCGGAAGTAGAACTGGGGACGGTAGTTCGCGTAGAACGGGTTGTGACGCCCACCCTCATCCTTGGAAAGGATGTACGCGGTGCCCTCGAAGTTCGTGTGAGGGGTAACCGAGCCCGGCTTGACGACAACCTGGCCGCGCTCAACGTCCTCGCGCTTGGTGCCGCGAAGCAGGAGACCACAGTTCTCGCCAGCCCACGCCTCGTCAAGCTGCTTGTGGAACATCTCGATACCAGTGACCGTGGTCTTCTGGACGGGACGGATTCCAACAATCTCAACATCGGAGTTGATGGCAAGGGTTCCGCGCTCTGCACGGCCCGTGACGACGGTTCCACGACCGGTGATCGTGAAGACGTCCTCGATGGGCATGAGGAACGGCTTGTCCTTGTCGCGCACCGGGTCCGGAACGGACTCGTCAACGGCGGCCATGAGGTCGAGGATGGACTTGGTCCACTCCGCGTCGCCCTCAAGCGCCTTGAGGCCGGAGACGCGAACAACGGGAGCGTTGTCGCCGTCGAAGCCCTGAGCCGACAGCAGCTCGCGAACCTCGAGCTCAACGAGCTCAAGGATCTCTTCGTCGTCGACCATGTCGGACTTGTTCAGCGCGACGAGCAGGTACGGCACGCCGACCTGCTTGGCGAGAAGAACGTGCTCGCGGGTCTGAGCCATCGGGCCGTCGGTCGCTGCAACCACGAGGATTGCACCGTCCATCTGAGCGGCACCGGTGATCATGTTCTTGATGTAGTCCGCGTGACCAGGTGCGTCAACGTGCGCGTAGTGGCGCTTCTCGGTCTCGTACTCAACGTGCGAGATGTTGATCGTGATACCACGCTGGCGCTCTTCGGGCGCCGAGTCGATCGACGCGAAGTCGCGCTGAACGTTGGTAGCGGACGGGAACGTGTCAGCCAGGACCTTCGAGATCGCCGCCGTGAGCGTCGTCTTTCCGTGGTCAACGTGACCGATAGTTCCGATGTTTACGTGCGGCTTGCTCCGCTCGAACTTGGCCTTAGCCACAGTGGGTCCTCCTCAGGACTCGGTGCTTGGCATCCGAATTACTCAGAGGCCTTGCGATTGGTGTTTTTCTAGTTTACTCAGGCGAGGTTCGCCGTCGCAGATCGCGGTGTTATCCGCAGGTTCCGAGTGGGACGACGGCATATAGCCGGTGTCCCACTCGGCGAGTGAGGCCGAAGGCCCTACTCGCCCTTGTTCTTCTGAATGATTTCGTCGGCGACCGCGCGCGGTACCTCGGAGTAGCTGTCAAACGACATCGAGTACACAGCACGCCCAGAGGTCTTGGACCTCAGGTCGCCAACATACCCGAACATCTCCGACAGTGGCACCTTGGCCGTGATGACCTTGACGCCGGTCGCATCCTCCATGGACTGAATCTGTCCACGGCGGGAGTTCAGGTCGCCGATGACGTCGCCCATGTACTCCTCGGGCGTACGGACCTCGACGGCCATGAGCGGCTCGAGCAGCACGGGGTCAGCCTTGCGGGCCGCTTCCTTGAATGCCATCGAGCCAGCGATCTTGAACGCCATTTCTGACGAGTCGACATCGTGGGCGGCACCATCGAGGATGATGCCCTTCACGCCGACCATGGGGTAGCCGGCGAGCACGCCGACCGCCATCGACGCCTGGAAACCAGCGTCAATGGAACCGATGTACTCACGCGGGATGCGGCCACCGGTGACCTTGTTCTCGAATTCGTAGATCGTGTCGGGGGTGACCTCGAGCGGCTCGAGCGAGATCTGGACCTTTGCGAACTGGCCCGATCCACCGGTCTGCTTCTTGTGGGTGTAGTCGTGCTTGTCCACAATGCGGCGAATCGTCTCGCGGTACGCAACCTGGGGCTTGCCCACGTTGGCCTCGACGTTGAACTCGCGCTTCATGCGGTCAACGAGGATGTCGAGGTGAAGCTCGCCCATTCCCTTGATGACCGTCTGGCCGGTGTCCTGGTTCTGCTCGGTGCGGAAGGTCGGGTCCTCTTCAGCGAGCTTCTGGATGGCGACACCCAGCTTCTCCTGGTCGGCCTTCGTCTTCGGCTCGATAGCAACCTCGATGACGGGCTCGGGGAACGTCATCGACTCGAGAACAATCTGGTTGCTCGGGTCGCTGAGCGTGTCACCGGTGGTGGTGTCCTTGAGGCCGATGACCGCGTAGATGTGACCAGCGGTCACGCTCTCGACGGGGATCTCCTTGTTGGCGTGCATCTGGAAGATCTTTCCGATGCGCTCCTTCTTGCCCTTCGTCGAGTTGGCAACCTGGCCACCCGAGTCGAGACGACCGGAGTACACGCGGATGAAGGTCAGACGACCGAAGAAGGGGTGAACCGCAACCTTGAACGCGAGAGCCGCGAAGGGCTCGGCCGCGTCGGGGTGGCGCTCAATCTTCTTCTCCTCGTCACGGGGGTCGGAACCCTCGGTCGCCGGCACGTCGAGCGGGCTGGGGAGGTAGTCGATGACGGCGTCCAGCATCGGCTGCACACCACGGTTCTTGAACGCGGAACCGCAGAGCACGGGGTAGATCTGGCTGGCGACAGTCAGCTTGCGGATGCCGGTCTTGATCTCGGCGATCGTGAGCTCTTCGCCCGCGAAGAACTTCTCGAGCAGAGCGTCATCGGTCTCGGCGACGGTCTCGAGGAGGGTCTGGCGGTACTCCGCAGCCTTCTCCTTGAGGTCTTCCGGGATCTCCTGGACCTCGTACTTGGCGCCCATGGTCACGTCGCCCTTGGAGTCGGACGGCCACACGAGTGCGCGCATCTCGACGAGGTCGACGACGCCGACGAAGGCGCTCTCGGAGCCGATGGGCAGCTGGATGACCAGCGGCTTGGCGCCGAGCTTGGAGATGATGGTGTCGACCGTGAAGTAGAAGTCGGCGCCGAGCTTGTCCATCTTGTTGACGAAGCAGATGCGCGGAACGTCGTACTTGTCGGCCTGGCGCCAGACGGTCTCGGACTGGGGCTCAACGCCCTCCTTGCCGTCGAAGACCGCAACGGCACCATCGAGCACGCGCAGCGAGCGCTCTACCTCGACGGTGAAGTCGACGTGGCCGGGGGTGTCGATGATGTTGATCTGGTTCTTGTCCCAGAAGCAGGTGACAGCGGCAGAGGTGATCGTGATGCCACGCTCCTGCTCCTGCTCCATCCAGTCGGTCGTCGAGGCGCCGTCGTGGGTCTCACCGATCTTGTGGTTCACACCCGTGTAGAACAGGATGCGCTCGGTCGTGGTGGTCTTGCCAGCATCGATGTGAGCCATGATGCCGATGTTGCGGACCTTGTTCAGGTCGGTGAGCACGTCTTGTGCCACGGGGATTTCCTAACCGTAGAAGTGAAGTTGGTGGTCGAGCCTGTCGAGGCCGAGATGACCTCGACAGGCTCGATCGACGCTGGTTACCAGCGGTAGTGCGCGAATGCCTTGTTGCTCTCGGCCATCTTGTGGGTGTCCTCGCGACGCTTCACCGCGGCGCCAAGGCCGTTCGATGCGTCGAGGATCTCGTTGGTGAGACGCTCGGTCATGGTCTTCTCGCGACGAGCCTTCGCGTAGCTGGTAAGCCAGCGCAGCGCGAGGGTGTTGGCGCGGTGAGGCTTGACCTCGACCGGAACCTGGTAGGTCGAGCCACCGACGCGGCGGCTGCGAACCTCAAGGGTGGGGCGCACGTTGTCGAGCGCCTTCTTGAGCGTGACGACGGCGTCCTGGCCGTTCTTGGCCGAGACTCCCTCGAGCGCGCCGTAGACGATGCGCTCGGCGAGGCCCTTCTTGCCATCAAGAAGGATCTTGTTGACGAGCTGGCTGACGATGGGGGCTCCGTAGACCGGGTCCGCAACTACGGGACGCTTCGGTGCTGGTCCTTTACGTGGCATTACTTCTTGTCCTTCTTCGCACCGTAGAGGCTACGAGCCTGCTTACGGTTCTTGACAGCCTGGGTGTCGAGCGCGCCGCGAACGATCTTGTAGCGCACGCCGGGGAGGTCCTTGACGCGACCGCCGCGAATGAGCACCATCGAGTGCTCCTGCAGGTTGTGGCCCTCGCCGGGAATGTATGCGGTGACCTCGGTGCCGTTGGAAAGCTTGACGCGGGCAACCTTGCGAAGGGCCGAGTTCGGCTTCTTCGGGGTCGTGGTGTAGACGCGGGTGCAAACGCCGCGCTGCTGGGGGTTCGACTTGAGCGCGGGCGCCTTGGTCTTGACGACCTTGGGGCTGCGACCCTTGCGGACCAGCTGCTGAATGGTGGGCACTAAATAACTCCTTGTAGTTGCTGCACGGTGACAGCGGTTTGATGTTTCGCATCCAGACCTCCCCAACTGACCGACATAGAAATATGTCGTTTCGTTGCGATGGGAGGTATGCCGTGGGGGTCATTCCGAAGGAACGCACCCTAGTGTTTGTCTATCGCGACTCGATCTGCCGGAGCATAGGTTCGAGCGCACGACAAAGCGCACACCTGCAAAATACTAGTCCCCCCGGTGAAGGCGTGCAAACGACTTCGCTCTGGGCGATAGCGCGGCCGCTAGCCCGATGAGCACTCCGGCGATGATCGCGGGCACGAGAATGAAGGCGCTCGTGGCGTAGCTGCCGGCGAAGAGCAGCAGCCAGGCCAGCGATCCACGTGTCATCGTGTATCCGAGCGAGCCGACCAGCAGCATCACGAACCAGACGGATGCCGCACCGCCCACCGCAGAAACCACCGGCCCGCCGGCGCGGCCGGCCCGCATCACCCACCCGCCGACGACGAGCGTCGCTGCGACCGCCATCGCGGGACCCAGCAGCGGCCCGGCGTCGGAGTACTGCATGACCTCCGCATCCAGCGCCAGGCTGGTTAACCCCCACGCCGCAATGACAAGCGCGCCGTAGGTGATGGCAATCATCACCGACGACGCGCGGGTCATGGTCGTACTAGGCGGTGGGAATGAGGTCTGCCTGCTCGCGCTCGTAGGCCTCTCGGGCCTCGGCATTGCGCACCTTGAGGCTGCGACCGCGGCGGGCCAGAATCGCGCCCGTCCAGATCGAGACCTCGCGGGCGAGGAGGGCGGCGATGATGAGGATCGGGCTGAACAGCGCGGCGTAGAAGGTGTCGTTCGCCTCGGCCTGGTTCATTGAGGCCATGCCCGCAGAGAGCAGCACCAGGCTGGCACTGCCGAACCAGGTGACGAGCCCGACGATGACGCTGCCGATGATGTGCGACCACCAGCCGGCGCGGTTGAGCAGAAGGGTCACGATAACGAGCCCGACGAAGAACGCGAGGGCCGGAAGGTAGAAGGTCGGCTCGGTGAGGAAGCCGAGGTCGCCGTCGGTGAGAAGCGACAGAACGAAGGCCGCCGCGACCAGCAGCGCGGCAAAGACGATCGTCGCGCCGACGGAGAGGGCAAACCCGATGCCGCGATTGCCCTTCTTGCGCGGAGGCACGGGAGCGTCGACGACGATGACCTCGTGGATGCGGTGCTCGTCGGGTGTCGTCTCGGCGAGGGCGATCGTTTCAGGCTCACTGGATGCGGTGATCGGCTCCACCGTCACCGGCACGTCGGACGGGGCCACGGTCTCGATCGTGGCGGGCGCAGTGGTCGCAGGTGCGACGGGCTCGGCGGCGACCTCTGCGGTTTCCGGGGCTACAGCTACCGGCTCGACGAGCGGCTCGGCGGGGGCATCGGGTGTCTTCTCGGCCATGGTGACTCCTTCGCGCGGCCCTTGCGGGCATCCGGTCGATCGGTGTCAGCCTAGCAACGCCCCTCCCCCGAAAGGGAGGGGCGCACGGCGCGGACCGCTCGCTCTACTCCGAATCCGCGTCCAGGTCGTACTGGCCCTTGAGCGCGTAGATGTACCCGGTGGTTGTCGCCGTTACCGTCGGATCTCCCGCGTCCTCCTTATTGGCGGAACTGACGAATCCGGTCACGAGAAAGAGTCGTTCTCCGAACTGCAGACCGTTGAGAAAGTCCAGGGCCTGCGCGTATGTACCTTTCGCCTCGATTGTCACCGGGATGAGGACGAAGTTATCCGACGTCACCAGACCGTTGGTAACCGCGGGAGGCGCATTGGGGTCGATTTCGACGACCGGCGCCTCGGCTGTGTCCGCTTCGCCGGAAGCCTCGTCGGTTGTCGCCTCGGGCGCCTCGCCTGCCGGAGCCACATAGGCAAGGGGCGTAGCGACGGTGATTGCACTCACGACGACTCCCGACCGGATCGCAAGTGCGTTGATGTCATCGATGAAGGCCGGCGCGGCGATGTCGAGCGGGATCGCGCGCTGCAGCGCAGACAGCGTGGTCTCCAGGTCGGGGAGGTCCTCCTGCTCCTTGGCGAGTGCGGCGATCGCGGCCGCGGTTGCGGCGTTCTGCGCCTCGACCAAGCCGCGTTGCGAATCCGCCTCGGAGGCCACTGCCAGCTGAGGGCCGATGGCCAGGAACCACCCACCGGCGACGGCGGCGACCATCACGAGGACGGCGACGATAGTGAAGATGCGATCTCGCATGGCTAGTTGTTCTCCTCATCTGGGGCGAACCGGCCGGAATAGGCTTGGGCGTTGACGTGCATCACGATGGTCACCGTGTAGGTGCCGTCGTCCTGCAGAGTTGCGCTACTGGGGACAGCATCGACAAACCCCGTCAGGGTTGCGAGGCCATCCAGCCAGTCTGGAATCTCGGGAAGAGTCGGGCTCGATGCGGTGAAGGCGAGCGTTGCCACGCGGGCGCCCTCCAGTGGCACCGTTGAGGGAACGATCTCGGCAATGGGTGACGACGAGAGGGCATCGACCGTGGTGATGGTCACCCCGGCAGGCAGAGTCGCCTGCAGCTCCAACAGATAGGTCTTCCAATCGATCTCGGTCGATCCCCCCACCTGTTTTGCGGCTTGGGCGACCTCGATGTTCTGCTTAACCTGCCGCAGCTCGGCGTACTCGGCCTGCTGTGATGCGAGCGTTAGCGTCTGCTGCTGCGCTGTTGCCAGCGATGCCTGGGCAGAGATCGCGAAGTACCAGGCACCGGCACTGGCCACGGCGACGAACAGCACGACGGCGACGACGCCGAGCCGCAGCGCGCTGCGCGCAGCGCGCGCCTTGTGCGTCAAGTTGACCTCGGGGGGCAGCAGGCTGGCGCGCGCTACCCCACCGAGCACCGCAGGCTTACCGCCACCCGTAGCGGCCTTGCCGCTGCTGAGACTGAGCGAGCTGGGCTTGGCAGCCCCCGGCGCGACCTCCAGCTCTTGCTTCTGTTTCCTGCCGTTGGCCATCAGATGCCTCCGAGCGTGAGGCCGAGCGCAACGGACATGCCCGTTGCGGATGGGTCGAAGGACGAACGGCCTAGTGTCTTTGCCAATGTGAATCTCTCTACCGGGTTTGCCGGTGCGATCTGAATGCGCGTCATCTCGCCGAGCGCGGCGGAGAAGCCGATGAGTTTGGCGCCGCCCCCGCTGAGCACGACTCGGCTGATGGGCTCGGTCGGGCGCGTGTTCATATAGAAGTTGAGGGTGTTACGCAGGCTGTTCAGCAGCTCGAGCGTCACCTCGCGGACGATCTCAACCGCCTGGCCCCACTCAGGGCTGACCTGGCTGTGCGTCAGGCCGAAGGCTCGCTTCACCTCGTCGGCCTGGGGTGGTGCCAGCTCGAGCCTGCTCACCAGAGCGGCTGTAACCTCGTCACCACCCGCGGGGATGATACGCACGAACTGCGGCACTCCCCCGGTGGCAACCACAACGGTCGTGGTCACGGCTCCGACATCGACCATGGCGACGGTCTCACGGGTCGCCGCCGACGCGATGAGCGCTCGCGACAGGGCGAACGGGATCAGATCGACCTCCACCGGATTGAGCCCGGCGGCCTGCACGGCCCGCACGTTGCCCATCACCGCCTCCTTTACCGCGGCGACCAGGAGGCCGTTGATGACGGGCACTCCGTCGGCGATGCCTTCCGACACCGGATAGAAGTCGAGGAGGGCATCGACGACCGGGACCGGCAACATGTCCTGCACCTGGAACGGCAGGGACTCGCGGATCTGCTGGAGCGGCATCTTCGGCACGGTGAGGTCACGCGCCAGAACACGCTGATTGCCAACGCCGAGCACGACGTCTTTCGACTTGAATCCTGCCTTCGACCACAACTGCCGCAGTGCCGACGCGACGGTGTCGACCTCGACGACCTCCCCGCGCAGCGCAGAGCTCGGCGGCAACGGTATCTCGCCGTATCGCACGAGCGTCGGTCGGGCCTTCTTGAGGTCGGTGACCTCGGCGGCTCGGATCTCCCGCGATCCGAAATCCACCCCTACTAGTGACTTGGCCATGCTTCCCCCTGGTCCGATCTTCAGCTAATTCCGACGAGCGAAAGATAACCGCTCGAAAGTTCTTGTCCTGCGAGTATTCCCACCCATGCCCCCGCGAGCATCCACGGTCCGAAAGGTATTCCTGATGACCGAGTTGCCCGTCGTATGAGGATAAGCACGATTCCCACGATGCCACCAAGCACAAATGCCGCAGCGACCCCCACTACCAGGGGGCCCCAGCCGAGCCAGCCAAGGTAGAGCCCGATCACCCCGGCGAGCTTGACGTCTCCCAGCCCCATTCCGCCCGGCTTGGCGAGAGCCAGCACAAGGTAGAAGACGAAGAGCACGCCCGCGCCAGCAGCCGCGCGCGCAATGGATTCGAGATCACCCGCCAGCAGCGAGGCGGCTCCCAGTAGCAGGACACCGACCCCGTACGACGGCAGGACGATCGAGTTCGGCAGCCGATGAAGTTCGAGATCGATGGCCGATAGCGCAACGCTGATGGCCATGAGGTACAGGAAAGCGACGAGCGCCACAATGGATGCGGCCAGAACTGTTCCATCGTCCGCTGACGCGACCACCGGGAATCGCAGCGCGGTCACGAGGAACAGCGCGGCCGTCGCCGCCTCAACGAGCGGGTATCGCGCCGAGATGCGCATGCCGCAGTTTCGGCACCGGCCACGGAGCGCCAGCCAGGAGATGACGGGCACGTTGTCGCGCGCCGAGATCTCGCTCGCACACCCGGGGCATGCCGACGGTGGCGAGACGACGGACAGCTCTCGCGGCACACGGTAGATCACCACGTTGAGGAAGGAGCCAATAACGAGGCCGAATACGGTGGCGAGGATGGGCGTGACAACGGCAAGGGGTGAAGCGACTGCAAGCATCAGGGTACCGGCGTTCCCGCCGCGGTAAAGGCCGCCGGGACCGTCGCGTACTGACTCACGCCATAGGTGGTGGACACGGGCGAGAGGAACTTGGGCGGCGCAGTCACCCGAAGGCGGTCGTCATAGATGTACTTCTTCGAGTACCCATTGACGATTGCGCCGCTGTTCGTCGTGGCAACTGTTCCGCGGAACTTCTGCGCGATCGCACCGAGGACGGTCAGGTCGCCTCTCTTGCCGCCGTACTGGTAGTTCTGCACCATAAACGTGTGCGCAACCGACAGGATCGCCGCGTGGACGGTGCGCCCGCCGGTCGCTGGCAGCAGGGCCGTGCTGCCGCTGATGTTGCCGTTGCTGTAGGTGAACTTCATCGGGTTCCAGATCCAGACGGCGCTCTGACCAACGATGCCGAGGATTGAGCTGGCCGGGTCGTCGTAGGTGAGATCGCCCGTGACGTAGACGTAGTTCTCGGCAGCCAGGGTCATCTCGCCGTTGAAGACACCCTTGACGAATAGATCGCCGTTCTCGCAGCCGTAGGCCGGGTAGAGGGCTGAGGAGGTGGCCGGAGTCGACTCACCGGTCATCGGGTACCGGATCGTGCCGATCGACCAGCCCTGGGTGGCGCCACTGCCCGTGCAGGTGAAGGCCGAGGTGGGGCTCGTCAGGGAGTAGTTGGCGTCAGCCGTGTCCTTCGGCACGTTCTGCACATAGATGAGGTTCTTGTCGAGTGCGGCTACAGTGGCGCCCGCCGCCGAGTGGAGATCGGCGATGGAACCGCACTGCGCCGGATTGGTGCTGTTCGCCTTGATTGCGGCGACGTTCGTGAACAGGGTCCACGGCGAGACAATCGTCATCGTGCCGTTGGAGTTCATGGTGATACTGGTGGGCCCGGTATAGATGCACCCGGGCCGCGGCACGTCGGCACTCAGGTCGTTGCGAGCTTCCTTTTTCATGTCGGCGTTGGTCGGCGGGATGTCGATGGCCGATCGGTAGGTGACTCCTGTGCCGACAGAGAACTTGGGGGGCGTCGAAGCGCAGGCGTTCTCGTACGGAAGGGTCGAGGCGCTCGTTACGGCTCGCTTGAACGTCGAGCTGCAGATCACCAGGGTGTCATTGGAGTGAACCGGCCCGTCGATGACGTCCGCAGCACCGAACTGGATCTCGGTGCAGCCAGAGGGACGCGCGGGCGTTGCCCAGGCGTAGCGCTCGCAGTCGCTGCTCGCGCCGACGATGTCGGGGTCGAGGGTCTCGAAGTCGGTGAAATAGAGGAAGTCGAGAAAGCCCGTCTGCTTGAGGTCGACCACGATTGACCGTGTGGCGTTGCCGACCTTGCCCGTGACGCGCAGCTTGAGGATTCCCGACAGGGAGTACTGCGAGTTGTTCACCTCGTAACGGTAGGTCGCCCTGCCGTCACTGCCGGGAATCGTCGCCCAGGTTCCCCCAGTGGCAATGTCGAATGCGGGGTTCGCCACGGCACCCGTTGGCAGGGTGACCGTGCTGAGCGGCGTCTTGGTGAACGCCGCTCCGGGGTTTCCGTACTTCTGGTAGGTGCTGTCGTTGGAGAGGCGGCTCTGGTACTCCGCTGCGCCTCCGTAGGCCGCTGCCAGCGCAGCGTTCCAGTCCTGGTCATTGTCCGCCTTGACGAGACCGGTCGACGTGACCGACAGCGACCCGGCGATGAGGATGAGCATGACGAGCCCGATACCGATCACGCCCGGCAGGGCGTACCCGCCGTCGGGGCGGCTGCCGGCACGACGGAGACGGGAGCGGAGGCGAAGTCGCATGAGGACTCTTTCTACAGACCGAGGTTGGGTAGGCCGACAGTGTTCTGGATGGTGACAACTGCGGCGGTGGTCGACGCCTCACTGCGCGTGCGCACCGTGAACCGGATCGAGGCGACGGATTCCCGCTGCGACAGCGTGAGCCCGGTCGCAGCGGGGATGATTTCGACCGACTGGGAGTCGTAGTAGCTGAACAGCGGCGCGCTGGCCGAGGTCTCTGGCGTGGTCGCGGCCGACGCCGCGACGATCGTGCCCGGGAACAGGCGAGTGCTAGAGGGCGTGGCCGTCAGCGCCGGAAAGACCCAGAGGCCGGTCGTCGCATTCTTCGTGGCTACCCATCGGGACTCGAGCAGTCGGTTGGCAGCGGTCACCTCGAACTGCACGCGGATGGGCTGCACATTCGTTGCGACGCTGTCGGCGAACGTATAGAGGGTGACTTTGGAGGGCATGCCGATGACCACCGCGGGGTCGGGCTTGGTCGCTCCAGAGACAACGAGTGAGGTCGCCGGCCGAATCGTGTCGCTGAGCTCGTTCGCAATGTTCGCGGCAATGGATGAGCCCTGCCGGGACTGGTTCGCACTCGTGGTGGCACGGGCGATCTGCACGAAGAAGGTGGCGACCAGTCCGAGCACGAGGGACGAGAGGAACATGGTGATCAGGAGCTCTGCGAGCGTGATACCCGCGTCATCGTCGCGCCGAACGACAGCGAACCGTGTGCGAATTGCCGTGATCATCAGGGCGTCCTTGGATCGAGCGTGATGACCGAGACGCTGGGGAGCCCCGTCACCGCGCCGGCCATTGCATCGGTGATGGGCGTCAGCGTGCCTGAGCCGGTGTTCGTCGCGGAGGTGTAGAGCGACCACGAGCCGAACGGCAACGCGACGGAGTACGTCGATCCGTTCACCAGCTTGGGGCTGAACACGTAGGTCATGCCGGTATCGCAGCCGGGGTTTCCCGATCCCGCCGGCGGCGCGACCGTCTTGGCGACGATGTAGCGGTCTTTAACCCCCGTGTACTTGAAGGTCGCAACACCCATGGGAATACCCATTGCCGCTGACCCGCCGGGGCTCGCGGCGACATTGGGGGCACGCACTCCGGCCTTGAGCGCCGTCGTGCCAACCGTTCCGGCAGCCCATGACGTGGGATCCGGCGAGAGGCAGCCGGGCACCGCGGGGGCGGGTGGCACTGCGGCGACGGGCGCCTTGTACTTGCCGGCGACGACCGCGTAGCCGGAGGAAAAGGGGTGGAGGGCGATGCTCGAGGGGGTTCCGCTCGAGATCTGGAACAGGCCATAGGTGCTGATGAACGACGTGTCGAGGTTGCTCGGAAAGAGCTTGTTGGCGGTCGCGGCCTGGTTGTTCGCGTAGTTGAGGGTGAACGTCGCCGCCTTGTCGTACTGGAACGGCACGCTCACGGCGCTTCCCGCAACCACCGTCACGCCGGTGGTGATCGAGGTCGCGGCCTGCTTCGAGTCAACGTAGCCGGACTTGTTGACCGACACCGTGTAGGTGCCCGGCGTCACCTTGAAGGCGTAGCTGCAGCCGTCGACGTCTGTCGCATCCATGGTGACCGGAGCGCCGCTCGAGGTGGCAGTGACTGTCACGGGGATACCCTCGGACGGCGTGCCTGCGGCGGTCAGGGCCGAGACGAGGATCGTGCCGTAGCTCGGGTCGTTGATGCGGGTGACGGGAGCAACGATCGTGTTGGCGCGCACATCGGCGGTCATCGCGAGCTTCGTCGTCCACGACACCTTGACGTCGACCTGCTTGTACTGCAGGGCTCCGGTGCCTGTTCCACAGCCCGAGCTGGAACCGCTGGACGATACCCAGCCCGCGGTGCGGACGATGGTGTAGTCGAGGCCGTCGATGGTGACGGTGCGAGAGCTGTTGAAGAGGGTGAGTGGGTCGCCGTTGGCACGCGCCTTGTCGATCTCGCTCGCTGCAAGGTTGGCGGCGACCTCACGAGCCCGGGAGTCGGCGGCAAGTCTAAGAGTCGAAAGGGTGGCGTAGGCGACGCCGACCGAGATGATCATGAAGATCGCCATAGCGAAGATGACCTCGGTGATGCCCATGCCACGGTCGCTGGCATCGCCTCGCAGGAGCGAGAACCGAGACCTGATGTGCTTCATGACTTTCGCCTCCCCCCGAGACCAAGTCGGCCCCTGAAGGCCGGTGGTGTGCGTGTGGGGCGTTGCTTGCGCAACGCCCCACACGGTTTACGTAATTATCGGTTGTTACTTGGCGGCGGTGAATACGCCAGAAGCACACGTACCCTCGGCAACATTACCGATGTCGCTGGTACCAAAGGTCTTGGTGGTTACCGACTGGGCGGAGATGCAGAAGGTCTTCTTGGCGGTGTCGAAGTTGACCGTGGGAGCGGTCTTGTAGTTTCCGGTGGCCGCGGGCTGAACGTAGCCGTACTTCTCGAGGCCGGTGAGGGCGGTCGGGTACTCGTTCTTCTCGGTGTAGTACGCGACCATGGCGATCTTCGCGTTGGCCAGGTCGGTCTTGACTGCGCTGTCCTTCGCGTTGTCCTGAACGCCGATGTAGATCGGCACGGCGATGGCGGCGAGGATGCCGATGATGATGACGACGACGAGGAGCTCGATAAGCGTGAAGCCCTTGTCGCTGTCGCGGAGCACGCCGCGGCGGGCGTTGAGCGTCTTCTGCATGCGGATCATGATGATTTCCATTCTTGATTGATGATGGGAAATGCGAGCCGTCCCCCCAACGGATTTGACCCGACGAGCTAAAACTATGGTTCGCAAGAACTTTTGGTAATCCCGCAATTGGGGGGGTTTACCTCGGAAAGAGACCCCCATTACGGGGGCGCGGCCTCGACGGGCGTCTACTTGATGGCTGTGGCGATCGAGAAGATAGGCAGGTACAGCGCGACGACCATGCCACCGATGACCACACCGAGGAACGCGATCATGAGTGGCTCGATGAGAGAGGTGAGTGCTTCGGTCGACGCCTTCACCTCGGCATCGTAGAAGTCAGAGACCTTGTTGAGCATGACCTCCATGGCACCCGAGTCTTCACCGACGGCGATCATCTGCACAACCATGGGCGGGAAGACCGTCTCCAGTGCGAGCGGCTCGGCGATCGAGCGCCCTTGGCGCACAGCGTCTGCCACGTTCTTGGTGGCCTTCTCCATGACCCAGTTGCCTGAGGTCTCACCAACCACGCTGAGCGCCTGGAGAATGGGCACGCCGGCCCCGATCATGTTGGCGAAGTTACGGGTGAAGCGGGCGACGGCGATCTTCTTGAAGAGACCGCCGAAGACCGGAAGCCGGAGCTTCAGCGGATCAAAGACGCTCCGAACCTGCTCGGTGTTCTTGTTGGCGCGCCACCACAGCGTCGACGAGACCAGAATGACCACGACCACCGGGATGATCCAGACCATGTTCTCTGACAGGTTGACCAGAATCTGGGTCGGCACGGGCAGCCCGCCGCCGAGTGACTCGAACATGTTCTTGAAGACGGGCACGATGAATACCAGCATCAGAATCACCGCCACGAACGACATCAGAAGCACCATGACCGGGTAGGTGAGGGCCGACTTGATGGTCGAGCGGAGGTTGGACTCCTTCTCGAAGTTGGTGGCGATCGCATCGAGCGCGCTGTCGAGAAAGCCTCCGGCCTCGCCGGCTCGAACCATGCTGATCATGATCGGAGGAAAGTCGATCGGGTGCTTTGCGAGGGCCTGCGAGAACGACGATCCGGTCTCCACATCCTGCGAGACGCGCGCCATGATGCCCGCGAGCTTCTTGTTGGCCGTCTGCTCCCCGAGAATTGTCAGCGTCTTGAGCAGCGAGAGCCCCGCACTGGTCATGGTGGACATCTGGCGCGACAGCACCGCGAGATCCTTGAGCGGCACCGGCTTGCCACCACCGAAGGAGATCTCGCGCTGCAGGCCGGTGCCCGCAACGGTCTCTTTGATGGCCACCGGGGCGAGCCCCATCACGCGCAGCTTACTGACGACCGCGCCCTCCGTCGCCGCGTCGAGCTTGCCCTTCACGAGCTTTCCGGTGGCGTCCCGGCTCTTGTACTCGAACGTTCTCACAGCGTTGGACATCAGTGGCGACCCTTCTGGCTGTACTGGTCGAACTCGTCGTCGCCGGCAGAGAAGTTGTCGGCGGGCATCGCCGTCGACATGTCGACGCGGTGCACCAAGCGGCCGAGGGCGTCGGCGTCGTGGGCCTTCTCGAGAGCGGAGGCATGCGTGATCAGGCCGGCGTTGACGAGGTCAGCGAGGTGCTGGTCCATCGTGTGCATGCCGAGTGCGCGACCCGCCTGCATGGCGGTCGCGATCTGGTAGGTCTTGCCCTCGCGGATGAGGTTGGCGACAGCAGGAGTCGTGATCAAGACCTCTGTGGCTACCACCCGGCCGCCCCCGATCTTCTTGACGAGCGTCTGGCAGACCACGCCCTGCAGGGTGGCGGCCAGCTGCGTGCGAACCTGGCCCTGCTGGTGCGGCGGAAAGACGTCGATGACACGGTCGATGGTCTGCGCCGCGTCCTGGGTGTGCAGTGTGGCAAAGACGAGGTGACCGGTCTCTGCCGCGGTGAGCGCGACCGAGATGGTCTCAAGGTCACGGAGCTCGCCGATGAGGATCACGTCCGGGTCCTGGCGAAGCACATGCTTGAGGGCATTGGCGAAGCTGTGGGTGTCGTGCCCGACCTCGCGCTGGTTGACGAGCGACCGCTTGTTGCCGTGGATGAACTCGATCGGGTCCTCGACGGTGACGATGTGGTCGGAGCGTGTCTCGTTCACCCGGTCGACGAGAGCCGCCAGCGTGGTGGACTTGCCCGAACCGGTCGGTCCCGTGACGAGCACAAGGCCGCGAGGAAGGGTGGCGAACTCACCGATACTCTCTGGCACGCCGAGGGCTTCGAGCTGCTTGATCTCGGTGGGGATGAGACGGAACGCGGCACCCATGACGTTGCGCTGCTGGTAGACGTTGACGCGGAAGCGCGACGTGGCCGACAGCGTGTAGGCGAAGTCGAGCTCGAGTTCGCGCTCGAACTGCGTCAGCTGCGCTTCGGAGAGGATGCTGCGGATCGCCGCGTTGACCTTGTCCGCGCCCCACAGGGGAACACCGGGGATGGTCTTCAGTCCTCCGTCAACGCGGATCGAGGGCGGAGCGTTGACGCTGATGTGGAGGTCCGACGCTTTGGAAGTGACGACCGCGTTGAGCGCTGCAACGAGATCAGGATCACTGCCTTCCTGTCCCGCGCCAACCGAGGGGCGGAGGTCGGAGAGGATCGGGGCAGGAGGAGGAGCGGCTACCAGGGCAGGCTCGGACGGGTCCCCGGGCATGGGCGCGGCAGGGTGCTGCGGTGCGGGCAGGCTGGCGCTACCCGGCGGCGGCATCGCGGGTGGCGGCAGTACCGGCGCTGTGGGTGGTGGCGCACTCATCACCGGCGGCGGGAAACTCGCGGCTGGTGCAGACGGGCCTTGTGCATCGAACACCGACGGCGAAACGGGGGCGCTGGAGTAGTTGAATGCTGGCGCAACCGGGGGAATCGCGGCTTCTGGCGGCATTGGTGCCGCTGCAGGGGGCCATCCGGTGGGGCTGGGCATGCCGGCGTTCGGCGCTGCTGCCTGGGCGAACGAGGCGGCTGCGGCCTGTGCGGCAGCCGACGGCGCTGCGCCCGAGTCGTCGAGGAACGAGGCCTTCTCCGGCGGCGGGAACGCGGCCGTCGGGGAGTTCGGGATAGCCACGGGCTCCCCGTATCCGGGCGACGCTGCGCGTCGGCCGATCGGCGGGAAGGACTCGTCACCGATGGGGATCTCGTAAACCGGCTTACTCATGCGACTACTCTCAGGATCTCATCGACGGACGTGTGACCGAGCTGGGCCTTCGCCCAGCCATCCATGCGGAGCGTTGCCATTCCCTGGGCGATGGCAACCTGCATGATCTCGGAACTGGCCGAGCGCGCAACAGCGAGCCGCTCGATCTCCTCGGTGACCAGCATGACCTCGTGCAGTGCAATGCGGCCGCGGTAGCCGGTGTTGGAGCAGTTGGTGCAGCCGACCGGGCGGTAGAGCATCGGCGCCGACGTCGTGCCGTCGTAGCCGACGCGCATGTTCATCAGGTCGTGCGGATTGGGCTGGTAGGCCTGCTTGCAGCGGTCGCAGAGGCGGCGCGCGAGACGCTGGGCGACCACGCAGTCCAGTGCGGAGCCGACGAGGAACGGCTCGATGTCCATCTCGGTGAGACGGGTGACGGCGCTGGGCGCGTCGTTGGTGTGCAGGGTCGACAGCACGAGGTGACCGGTGAGCGAGGCCTCGATGGCGATCTGCGCGGTCTCGTGGTCTCGGATCTCACCGATGAGAACGACATCCGGGTCGGATCGCAGGATCGACCGAAGGGCACTCGCGAAGGTGAGGCCCGCCTTCGGGTTCACCTGCACCTGGTTGATGCCCGCCATGCGAAACTCAACCGGGTCTTCCACGGTGATGACGTTGATCTCTGGCTTTGCCACGGTCTGCAGCGTTGTGTAGAGCGTCGTCGACTTTCCCGAACCGGTCGGGCCGGTCACCAGGATCATGCCGTAGGGCTTAACGTACGAGCTCTTGAACGCCTCGAAGTTGCGCGGCAGCAGTGCGAGGTTCTCGATTGCCAGGGTCGACGCGCTGTTGTCGAGAATTCGCATGACGACCTTCTCGCCCCACACCGTGGGGAGCGTCGCGACGCGGAGGTCGATCTTGCGGCCGCCATGGCTGACCGACATGCGGCCATCCTGCGGCTTGCGCCGCTCGGCGATGTCGATCTCGCTCATGATCTTGAGACGGCTGATCACACCGTTCTGAATCGCCTTCGGGGCCGATTGCATCTCGTGCAGCACACCGTCGATGCGGTAGCGCACCTTCATCTCGTACTCGGCCGGCTCGATGTGAATGTCCGAGGCCTTGTCCTGAATGCCCTGGCTGATAAGCAGGTTCACGAAGCGCACGATGGGCGCGTCATCGATCTGGTCGTCCTGGCCGGCGATGGCAACCTCGGTGGAGGCGCTGTTCTCTTCTTCCAGTGCCGTCGTCAGGTCATTGAGCTCGCCATCCGCGCGGTGGTAGCGGTCAATGGCGGCGCGAAGGTCGGATTCCTCGGCGACAACGGGCTTGACCTGCATGCGGGCGATGGCGCGCACGTCGTCAATGGCGAAGACGTTGCCCGGGTCGGCCATGGCGAGCGTGAGGATGTCGCCGACGAGGCCGATGGGAAGCACCATGTGGCGGCGGCAGATCGCCGACGGAACCATGGCGACCGCGGTGCGCTCGACGGGAAAGTCAACGAGCTCGACGAAGGGAAGGTCAGCCTGCGCGGCGCGGGCGGATGCCAGCTGCACGGGTGTGACCATTCCGCGGTCGACGAGCTGCTTGACCGCTTCCTCGTCTTCACCCCACGATCCCGAGATGGCGTCGAGGTTCTCGATCGGCACGACGCCGCGAAGAATCAAGATCTCTGTAAGGGATGCCATTGCACTCTCCTCACGATGAATGAGCCGCGGGCCCCCCAGGCGCGACACTCATGAGAACTGATATGGGCTAGGTAGTAAACCTAACTCGCCGGACCGCCGTTTACAGCCCCCGATATAGGGGGTACGGATGTGGCTGGTGTGACTAAAGCACAAAGAGTGCAATAACCACGGCGGCCACGATCGCCACCACCAGCAGGGTCACGCCGACAATGGCGACGATCACGCCGATGCCGCGGCTCTTCGTCGCGCGCTTCGTGGCCGTCTCGATGGCGACCGTATTGCGTGACTGGCGCTGCGGCGAGACGGGCGCGGCGATGACGGTGCGCACCACGTTGTCGATGGGCGGTGCGGTGTCGCGCACCTGGTAGCGCTCGATCTTCTCGCCGGGCACGAAGGCCACGCGGCCGCCAGAGAGGCGACCGGGGGCTGGGGCGCTCGCGCGGGGTCCGCGGTGGGTACGATCCCCCGTCACCTTCGTGTCGTAGTCGACTCCGGGCCGGGCGGTGCCGCGAATCTGCGTCGCATCGTCAAAGGGGTCGATGCGACCGGGGGTGATCGCGGTGCGGTCGTCGAGATCGCTCTGCTCGCCGCGGATGACCGTGCGGTCGTCGAGCACCGCGTGCGAGATGGTGGTGGGTGCGTCGTCGACGACGGCACGGCTGATCGTCGTGGCGTCGTCATCCGCTGCGGGTCCACGGCTGATGGTCGTCGCATCGTCATCGACGGCAGGACCGCGCGAGATCGTCGTCACCTCGTCATCGACGGCGGGGCCACGGCTGATCGTCGTCGCGTCGTCATCCGCCGCCGGGACCCGGCGAATCACCGTGTCGTCGGCGTCGGTCACTGCACCGTCACGACCGTGAAGGCGACGTGGTCGCCGATGCTGACAACCATGCCGTCTTCGAGCAGGGCGGGCTCGCCGGGCTCGAGCAGGAAGGCGCTGCCGTTGGCGGGCGTCACCTCGGTGCCGTTGGTCGAGTTGAGGTCTTCGAGCAGCACACGGGCGCCGTCGGTGGAGATGCGCAGGTGGGTACGCGAGATGTCGCGCTTGGGGCTGTCGACAGCGAAGACTGCCGGCTGGTCGTCGGGGGTGGAGTCCCCGACCTTCGGGTCGCGGCCGATCAACACGGTGCGGTCGACGATGAGCCGACGGCCGTCACTGAACTGCAGGCCACGCACGGGCGGCGGCTCGAAGATCGCGGCCGAGGTCGAGTGCTCAACCCACTCGCTGTGCTCGGTCACGGTGAGAACGGCATCCGACTGGTACAGCACGGCAGAGCTCGCCTGCCAGCCCAGCGGCAACGGGAGGGCGGATGACAGGTCGTCGGGCGCATCGATGTCACGAATCTGCACGGCGGCAATGTCAGTCTCGCGAACAACTACGGCGCCCTGCGCGCGGCGAGCCGAGAAGGTGGCCTCGACGCCGTCGCGGCGGTGCACCACGAGCTCGAGCCGCTGCCCCCGCAGCCGGGCGACCATGAGTGGGCCGACGAACTGCACGACCGCGAAGTCGATGTCCGCGTAGTCGAAGCGGGCTATGAGCGCGTCGGTGACGATGTCAATCGAGTTGGCGGTGGCAATGACGGGGACGATTGCCTCGGCGAGCCCCTCGGAGGCATCGCCGGCGAGCACCGCGAGAACGTGGGGGCCATTGAGCGTGGGGTTGATGCCCGGCGTGAAGTCAGAGCGTGCCACGGTGGCCCTTTCGTCGTGGAATCTCGACGGTGTTCTCGTCGAGATCAGCGTCGGCCGCGATCGGACGAGCATTGAGCATCGTCATGTCGTCGACAAGCGGATCGAGCCCACCGGCGAGCACATCGAGAACGATCACCGTGACGTTGTCCTTGCCGCCATTCTCGAGGGCGAGCTGAACCAGCCGGTCAGCGGCGGCCTGTGCGCCCGGGGTGGTCAGCAGGGTGCTGCGGATCACGTCGTCCGAGACCTCGCCGCTCAGCCCGTCAGAGCACAGAAGCAGCCGCTCGTTCTGCACGATCGGGTGCAGCCAGTAGTCGGCGTCGCTGTCATCCGCCCCCATCGCCCGCGTGATGACGTTCTTGCCCGGGTAGGTAGCAATCTCTGAAGGGTCGAGCGTGCCGTCGTCGAGCAGCTGCTGCATGACCGAGTGATCGACGGTCAGCTGCACGAGTTCACCGTCGCGAAGGCGGTAGACGCGCGAGTCACCGACGTTGAAGACGAGCCAGTGAGCGACGTCGCCCTGCATGGTGACGATGACGCCGGTGAGCGTGCTGCCTGCGCCGCGCTCGGTCTCGTCGGCGATGAGGCCGACGGCCGCCTGCGCGCGATCCAGCACGTCGGCCAGCTGCTCTGGCCCCACGGCGGTCTGCCCGACCAGTGAGGCGAGCTCGCCGACAACCGCCTGGCTCGCGCGGTCTCCCGCGTCGTGGCCGCCCATTCCATCGGCGACCACGAACACGGGAAAGCCCGAGAGGTAGGAGTCCTCATTGGCTTTGCGCTTGAGACCGACATCGGTACGCACGCCGGGGCCGATGAGCACGGATCGCTCCGCCTCACGGGCTTCTGCCGGCAGTGTCACGATCTAGTCCTTGCTGATACGGATGGTGAGGTCACCAAGACGGAACGACTCACCGATCACGGTCGGAACCCCGGCCTCGACCTCAGACTCCTCGCCCGCCGCCGACAGCAGGTAGACGCCGTTCGTCGAGTTGAGGTCGACGATCGTCCACACGCCATCCGCGAGGGTCAGACGCGCGTGCGTCTTCGAGACCGTCTTCGACGGGTCGGGCACCGAGATCAGCTGGGTGTCGGCTGCCGTCGAGCTGGGGTTGCGGCCGAGCAGGGCGGCGGATGCGGTCAACGCGATGGGCGTGCTGCCCTCGGGCGTGATCGTCCACGACTCCTTCTTCTTGCGCGGAGCCACGACGGTCTTGTCGAAGTCGGGGTCTTCTGCCTCGATGGTCGGCTGCAGCTCCGACACCTGGGCAGAGGTGTTGACCGAGTTCGTGACGGGGGTGGGGATCGGGTCGGCGACCGGCGGCACAACGGCGGGCGCCGGCGGCGGGGTGACCTCTAGGCCGGGAACACCGGTGATGGGCGGTGCCCACGGGTTGGCGTTGGCGACGGGCGTCGAGGCTGCGACCGGCGGCGGGCTGATCACGGGCGGCTCAACGAGCGCGGGCGGAGCGTACGCCGCGGCGGGCGGAGCGGGCGGTGCCGGGGGTGCCGGGGGTGCCGGCGGAGCCGACGGAGCCGGCGGCACGGCGGCGGGCGGCGGCGTGATCGTCGCGGCGGCCGACCAGGCCGGGGCGGGGGATGCGGGCGGAGCCGGCGGGGCGGGCGGCGCGGAGACAGCAGGGGCACCGTAGGCGGCGGGGGCGGGAACGCCGCCGATCGGCACGGCAGAGCCGAAGCCGAGGATGCTCGCCCAGACCGGCGGAAGGAAGAAGTAGAGCACGGTCATGCCGGTGCCCTGGCCGAAGCGCTTGTTCACGCCGTTGACCGCGGTGAGCTGGAATACCAGGCCGATGATCGGGCCGACGAAGGGGATCAGGTAGAAGAGGATCTTCATCGGGTTAACGCCACCGAGCTGGAAGAGCGTGATGACGTTGAGGACGGGCACCCAGGCCTTCCACCCCTCGACCCCGAGTTTTGCGAACACCTTGCTCAGCGCGAGCGCGAACCAGACGTAGAAGATGATGGCGAAGGCGAGGTAGGCAAGGTAGATGCCGATCAGCGCCGAGGCGTCGTAGCCGTAATTGTTCATGATGTGTGCACCGTTGTCCGAATGAAAGTCATGCTCGAATTCTCCTTACCCTAGCGTTTACTTTGCGGTTGGTCAGTCGTCAAATGCCGTGTGAAGGAACGAAGAGACACCGCTGACCTGAAGCGCTGCCAGCGGCTCTTGCCCGCAGACAGGCTGCGGCGCTCTGCCTCAACGATTGCCCAGAACTGGTCGCTCGCCGCTGCCTCGGGCGGGTCGGCGTGAAACACCGCGCGGTCGGCCATCGTTGCGAGGATATGCGCTCGCGGCGTGCCATAGAGTCGCGCGATCTCTGAGCGCGTCTCGCTCGTCGGTGCGGGCTTGCCGTTGTCGAGGGCAGCGTCGACGTACTCGTCCCAGCCGCCGACGATGCGGCTCTCGATCTGGGGCGCACGAAGGCGCTCGCGACGGCGGCGCGCCTTTGCGATGAGAATCGTCAGCACGGGGGCGAACAGCACCAGCAGCACCAGCAGGGAACCGCCGACGATCTTGAGGATGTTCACCAGCCAGGCGAGGTCCGGCCCCTCGGTGGGCGAGTCCTGCTGCGACTGGTCACCGCCGCTGGGGTTGGCCTCGGGAGGCTGCTGCTCTGTTGCGGTCTCGGGCACGACCTCGGTGAGGTTCTCGGGGTCCTGCTGGTCGTTGTTGAGGGGTGAGATGGGGTTCTCGTGCTGCGGTGCGACGTCCAGTGTCGCCCACTCGCCGTCGTCGCCCTCGACCTCAACCCACGCGATGAGGTCCTGTCCGCGGCACGAGCCGTCATCGCAGCTGGCGACGTCGCCATCACCACCGCCGAGGTCGAAGCCGAGCACGACGCGAGACGGAAACCCGAGATACTGCGCGAGCAGGGCGGTCGCGACGGCGAACTGCTCGTCGTCGCCGACCGCCGCCACGAGATCGACATCATCTGTCGAGGTGGTGTCGTTCTGCTTGTCGATCAGCGCGGCGAAGAGGCTGTCGATGCGGTCGATTGAGTGGCCGGCGAGACTCGGTTCGAAGGAGTAGTCGCCGAGGTCGGCCATCCACGCAGAGGCGTCGCCGGTGGGCTCGAGCAGCGAGTGCGAGAGGTAGCCGCGCGCCCGCAGCCGCTCGACGAGCGTCTGCAGGGCGGCGGCGTCGGAGCCGACCTTCTGCAGCTTCACCCACTGAACGAGGCTCGACGGAAAGAGGTGGTCATCGATCATGCCCTGCGGGTTCGACGGCTGCTGCAGGTCATCGATCGGCGACGCGTCGTCGGGCAGTACCGCCTCGAGCGTGTAACTGTCGCCCTCGGCCAGCAGCCGAAGCTCGACACCCGCCTGCGTAGCCTCGTTGTAGAAGAAGCCGTCGGCGAGCCCTGCGGCGTTCGAACCGCCAAACTCAACGGATGCGAGCGAGCCCGCCGTCGGAATCCACACCCCGGAGTACCCCCCGACCTCAATCTCGAGCTCGTCGGCCGAGCCCTCGGGGTGCAGGCGCGAGGGTATGCGGGCAAAAGCCGTGGACCGCGCGCTGGTGCCCGCCACCGGGTCGACCACGCGGTAGAGCTCGCCGTCGTAGTAGCCGAGCACCGCGAGACGAAGTCGGGTGCCGTCACCGGGGTCGCCGCTGACGGCGAAGAGCTCCTCGTCGTAGCTGCCTGCGCCGAAGTAGCTGCGGTACTCGGTGAGGGGGCTGACGAACTCGCTCAGCGTTATCTCTGGGTCGATCGCGGTACGCAGCACCTGGCGATCGTTCCCGTCGAAGCGGGGCAGCACCGCAGCGGCCACCACAACCGCGATGAGCAGCATGACCACGGCGAGAGCGCCGCGACGCACGGCTCCTGCAACGCTGCCGCGCTGCTGGCGAATGACGGCGGCCGCGCCCGCGCGCAGGGCGCTGTGCCGGGCGTGGCGGGCGCGCCACAGCAGAAAGCCGAGGGAGATGAGCAACGTCGCCAGGCCGAGCACGAACTCGCGCGGCGATAGGTCGAACCAGAGAATGCGCGTCTCGTCGCTCTCGCTGCTCGACCCGAAGGCGAGGCCGAAGAGGGCGAGCGCGGCGACAGCAGGAACGGCGAGAACGTAGAGGCGGCGCGCGCGCCAGCTGAGCGAGAGAGCGGCAACGAGGCCGAAGAGCACGAGGAAGAACGCGGGAACGAGCAGCGCCTGGTAGGTGCCAACCGGGATGGTGACGGTGATGAGCTGCTTCCATCCGAAGACGGTCGCGGTCACGAACTGAATCCAGCTCGCCCCCAGCGAGCCGAGGTCGCCCAGCGCCGAGGGCACCGCGAGCGGAACGCCGAGCACGAGGTAGGCAGCGATCGTGACCAGCACAATCGTGAAGGCCGAGAGGCCCCGCCAGAGGCCAACCGCCGAGATGATCACCGCGACGAGCAGGCTCGCTGCGATCAGGATCACGTAGCTTGGCGACTCGTAGATCGGCCATGCCGCGATCGCGCCAACGGCCAGAAGGGCGACAACGAAGAGCGCGTTGACAATGAGAAAGCCGGGCTGCACCGGCGTGGTCTGCCTCATGCGGCTGCCCTTGCCATGAGGCCCTTGAAGTCGTCGAGAATCGCGACGGTCATGACCTTGATGCCCGACAGCTCGCGAAAGCCCGGGGTGCCCTCCTGATCGCAGACGACGGCGACAACCTTGACGTTGCTGGGAAACTTCATCGCGAGCGACTGCAGTCGGCGGGGCGTGATCTCGGATCCAACGACCACGAAGGCAATCGACATGTCGGTGATGACCTGGCTGGTGAGCGCGCAGACCTGCTCCACCTGCATGACGTTCAAGTCGGGCTCGATGCCGCTGAGGTCATCCAGCAGCAGTCGTGAACTGCGCACGTTGAGGTTGCGAATGGAGCGCACGACCTTCTTGACGAACTCGGGGATCTCCTCGCTGGTCACGACGGCGAGGTCGCGGCTGTCGCGCAGCGCCCGCACTCCGAGCGAGCCTGCCACGCTGACCGCGAGCTCGAACTCGTCGGGCGTCGCGTACTCGGTCTCGTCGAGGCTGAGCACGATCGCCAGGCGCGAGCGCCGTGTCTCCTCAAACTGGCGAACCATGAGCGTGCCGGTCTTGGCCGTCGACTTCCAGTGGATGTTTCGGCGCTGGTCGCCGATCTGGTACTCGCGAATGGCGTGGAACGAGATGTCGCTGTCGACGATCTCGGCCGAGGGGTTGCCCTCGAGGTCTTTTATGAATCCGGCGCTCGTGCTCGGAATGCTCACCGTCGCGGGGTGCACATACAGCTCGCTGACCTCGGCCCACGACACCTCGCGCTTGAGCAGGCCAAGCGGGTCGGTGCGCACCGACGTGACGGGACCAACACGGATGACGCCCCGCCGCAACGCCGAGATCGTCACGTTCTCAACGAAGGTGTGCCCCGCTCGCAGCAGGGGAACGTGCACATCGGTGAGTCCCCCGCCGGTGGGAATGTCGACGCGACCGGGCAGCGCGATGCGCGAGGAGGTATTCGTGATCGTGACGGCCCCGCCCACCTCAGTGCCGGCGACGACCCGCTCGTGCGTGAGCGTGAGGTCGACGTCGTAGGAGTGCCCGCCGAAGAGGAAGGGAACGGAGAGCAGCAGAAGCACGATCGCGATCGACGAGGCGACGATCAGCTCAACCCAGCCGAACACGAGCCCAACCGGTAGCAGTGCGGCGGCGAGCAGCGCGAGCCAGCCCGCGGGCGTCACGGTGCTGATGATCCAGTTCCATGTCGAGCCAAGGGCGGCACGCAATGCTCGAGAGAGCCGGATCCACCACACGACGGCGAGCACGACGCTGTCTCCGCGACGCGTCGTGTAGCGAGTGTGGGTCGCCGTTCCGGTCGATGCGACCGTGCGGGTGATCCGGGACTCCTGGTCTAGGGTCACCCGAGTTCGTTTCTCGCCGGCGGAACGATGTCGAGGATGACCTGGCCGATGACCGCCTGCGCGGTCACGCCGTCGAACTCTGCCTCGGGGTCGAGCACGAGTCGGTGCGACAGCACGACCTCGGCCAGCTCTTTGACATCGTCGGGCGTGACGTAGGTGCGGCCGTGGGCGATCGCCCAGGTCTTCGAGGCCTTGATCAGGGCACGTGCGCCACGAACCGAGACGCCCATCTTGACCTGCGTGGCCGAGCGGGTGGCCTCGACGATGCGGGCGATGTAGTCGGCGAGCAGCGGGTTGACGTAGACGCCGCGGGCGAGGTCGGCCATGCCGACGATGACCTGTGGGGTGACGACCGGGTTGAGCACCGTGGTGACGTTGGCCGTGCCCTCGAGAATGCGAATGGTCGACGCGCGGTCGGGGTAGCCGAGCGAGCTCTTCATCATGAAGCGGTCGAGCTGCGCCTCGGGCAGGCGGTAGGTTCCCGCCTGCTCGATGGGGTTCTGCGTGGCGATCACGAGGAACGGCACGCCCACCTTGCGGGTAACACCGTCGATGGTGACCTGGCCCTCTTCCATCACCTCGAGCAGCGCGGACTGCGTCTTGGCCGATGCGCGGTTGATCTCGTCGGCGAGCACGACGTTGGAGAAGATCGGCCCGGAGTGGAACTCCCACTCCCCCTTCTTCTGGTCGTAGACCGAGATGCCGGTGATGTCGCCCGGCAGCATGTCGGGGGTGAACTGGATGCGGTTGCTGACGCCCTCGACGGTCTCCGAGATCGCGCGCGCGAGCGAGGTCTTGCCCGTGCCCGGGAAGTCCTCAAGCAGAACGTGCCCCTCGCTGATCATCGCGGTGAACATGAGCTCGACGACGTGCTGCTTGCCGAGCACGGTCAGCTCGACGTTGGCGACGAGCTTGGCGAAGGTCTCAGCGAACCAGTCGGCCTGTTCCTGGGTGATCGTCACGGGGGTCCTCTTCTTGGTGGGTGCTGTTAGCAGGTGTAGCCGATAAGGCCGTTGGTGAAGTTGCCGGAGTAGGTGTAGCTAATGCCGCCACCGGAGTCGAGCGAGATCGTGTAGTCGATGTCGTTGATGTGGTGGGTACCGGCGGGCACCTTGGCGGGCGTGCCCGTGACCTCGGTGCCGATGACGTCGAACTCGTCGTATACCCGTAGCGAGGTCACCGTCTTACTGACAGCGCTAGTACCGAAGTTGCCGGCCACGCCGAAGCTCAGCTCGGCGGGATCGATAACGCAGGCGGGGGCAGTGCGTGCCGTGATCTCGTAGCGGTACACCCGGGTGGGGTCTGCGGGAGCGACCGCGGTCTCGACTCCACAGAGTGAATTGTCTTCGGCGAGGCAGTACTTGACGGTCACGCTGGTCTGCGCGCCGAAGCCGGTGACGCTGGTGACGTTCACGTAGTCACCGCTCGGCTCGCTGGGCCCGGTGATGCCCGTGACGTTGAAGTCGTCGCCGCTCGCGGTGATGGCATAGGTCCAGCCAGAGGCCGGGCCCGGGTCACGGTAGGGGCGGATCGAGCCGACACTCTTGTCGTCGATGCCGTAGCCATTCGAGATGCAGATGCGCACGTTGTAGACCTTGTTGACGGTCAGCGCTCCGATGCTCGCCGGGTCGGTCACGATCACGCCGTTGCTCACCGAGGCGTTGAGTCCGCCGTCGCCGTCGGCGGTGCAGCTGTAGCCGCCACCCACAGCCCGATAGGCGATGTAGCGAATGTCGAGCGCCCCGCCCGCGAAACGGTCGTCAAAGGTCGCGCCCGTGACCTTGATATGAGTGTCGTCTACCGGCCCAAGGGCGCCAACCGAGGTGATCGACGGCTTGCCGATCACGTTGAGGGTGGTCGAGACACTGCCCGTTGACGGCCCGGTGCCGGACGGCACGTCCACCGTGCTGATCGGTGTCACCGTGATGGTGCGGGATCCGATCGCGAGCTCGAAGTTGTGCACGGTTGTGCCGGAGCCGCTGCGGTTCTTCTCGAAGCTGTAGTCGGTGGTCGTGATGACGAACTTGCTCGTGCTCGGGTCGGTATCGGTGATGGTGAGCTTGACGTGACCGGTGGCATCCTGGGCCGGGGCATCGTATTCGGCCACCGCGGTGATGCTCGGCGTTGCCGGCGGCTTGTACGCCCAGGCCAGCTTGTCGACGCCCGTCTTCGAGTCACCGACAGCGTTGACCGCGACGGCCTTGTAGGTCTGCTTGTCGCCGTTGGTCACGCCCGTGATGTCGTCGCAGACGCCGAGGGGCGAGCAGTGCGAGACGACGGTAGAGCCGCGGTAGATGGTGAATCCGGTGAGCGCCGGGTACGCGGCGGTGGCGGCACCCGGGTTGACGGTGAACTTGATGGTGCCGTCGCCGTAGCCGCTCTGGGTGAGGGAGCTCGGAGCCTTCGGGTAGCCCTGCAGGTCGAGCAGCACGCTGCCGTTACGGTCGTCGGAGCTGACCTTGCCCTGCGGGTCCTTGACGGAGAAGGTTCCCGTGCACTTGCCACCCGGAGCGTCGGCCGCCCACGAGGCGCGCACGGTGGACGCATCGGCGACCTCCATGGTGACGCCGGTACAGCTCGCCGGAGCGCTGACCGACTGCAGCGTGAGCGGCGTGCGGTAGATGTTGACCTCGCCGGGAACGCCGATCACCTTGATGAGGCAGCTGGTCGTGTTGCCGGCCTGGCTGCACTCCTTCGCGACCGTGCCGCCCTTCGGCAGCTCGGTGGGGGCGGGACCGACCTTGAGCGACAGCGCAGCCGAGGCGACGTCGGGGTGGCTGGCGAGGCTCACCCGTACCGTGTTCTCACGGCCCGGGGTGGCGGCATCCATCGCGTAGATCGAGAGCTCCGTGCCATTCTGCGTGACCGAGAACTGGTCGCCCGAATAGCTGATGGAGAAGACGAGGCTCGCGTCATCCTTCTTGCCCGCCCACTCGACCATGTTGAGCAGGTTGTAGGTGGTCGGGGCGGCGGCCGGGCTGTGCGTGATCGCGGCGGAGCGGAGGACAGGCAGCGGAATCTCGGGAATCACGTCGATAGCGACGATGAGCACGGTGTAGTCGTCTTGCCCGGCGAGCTTGGCGGGAATCGCGCAGTAGTCGACCCACGGATCCCCCGCCCCGGCCGCGTAGGTGAGCTTCGTGCCGCTGTCGACGGTGCAGTTCGCGGCCGCACGCTTTCCGGCAGTGGTGATGTTCTTCTCATCGAGCACGAGGCTCTCACCGCTCGGCACCGACACGAGGTCGCCGAGGTCGAAGCTCACGCTCTCGCTCTCTTTGACCTCCTGCGGCGCGGTGCCGCTCTTCAGAGCCAGGATGATGTCGTTCTTACCGGGGATGCGCAGGAAGCCGAAGGTCGAGACCTCGGTGCCGAGCACGTTTGTTCCCGTGAGCTTGAAGGGGATGACGACGCTGTTCTCTGGCAGCGCGCCCGAGATCTTCCAGCCCTTCGACGCGTAGCCGGAGTCGCCCCAGAGGCTGAGCTCGAGGTCGCTGACGTCGCCGGAGTTCCAGCTCACCTTGCCGGTGACGACGTCGATGCCGCTCGAGAAGGCGGCTCTGTCCTCAATCGTCAGGTAGGTGTCGCTCACCCGCGGGTGATCGGGAACGGACTCGCGCACGACCTTCATGACGATGAGGCCGATGGCGCTGTCACCCGTGGAGTTGGTGACCGTGTAGAAGAAGGAACGCGTGCCGAGCACATCGCCCGCCGTCAGGGTGACGGTGCCGTCCTCGGTGAGGCCGATGAGCGCGGCGAGTTCGTCGTACTCCGCGGTGCCCGCCGGGGCATCGGGAACCACGTCGGTGACCTCGAGCTTCTTGCCCGCGGGGTCGATGTCGTTGGCGGCCGGCTGCACGGTGACGGTGTTCGTCTCGCCGAGCTGCACCTCGACGTAGTCGCTGTAGGTGACCGGGCTCGGGTCGGACTCCTGGTCGATGACGCCCACGCGCACAAAGGCGGAGCCGGATTCGCCAAAGGGGTCACTGACCCGGTATTCGAACTCGACCGGGCCGGCGAACCCGGGGACGCTCGTGTAGACGATTGCGTCACCCGTCGGCGCGATCGTGGCGGAGCCGCTCTCGGGCTGCGACAGGATGCGATCGAGTACCGCCGCGTCGCCGTCGGGGTCAACTCCGAAGCTGTCGAAGGGGATGCTCACTGTGGATCCAGCCAGCACGCGGCCGATGAGGGTGTGCGGTTCGGGCGCGCGGTTCTCGCCGGCGGGCAGCACGGTGATGCGCACGAGGGCAGCGGACGACACGTCGGGAGACCCGGCCGAGTAGACCGTGTAGGTGGCCTCGTAGTCGCCGGGTGTCTCGGGTGCGAGCAGTCGCAGCTTCGAGCCGGAGACCCT
>Ga0247732_10000096_pt1 | contig 59349 bp, 57 predicted proteins | sample UWRJL163409C2_FD_180940 | JGI IMG/M metagenome (GOLD analysis project Ga0247732, IMG submission 180940) | Plant litter microbial communities from Arlington Agricultural Research Station in Wisconsin, United States - UWRJ-L163-409C-2 | ecosystem: Environmental > Terrestrial > Plant litter >... | reverse complement strand
GAGCGCCGTCAGAGGAAGCGTGAGCCTCGACGGGCGCGAGCTGTTCGGTCTGCCCGAGCGGCAGTTCAGGCCGCTGCGCGGTCGCCTTCTGGGCTATATTCCGCAGGACCCGTCGTCGGCCCTCAACCCGGTGCGCACCATAGGTTCGCAGGCGCACGAGGCCGCCGCGCTGACGGGCGAATCGGATGCGCGGGTCCGGCGCCGAGACATCCTGTCGGTGTTCGAAAGGGTCGGCCTCCCCGACCCCGAGAGGGTCTACGCTTCGTATCCGCATCAGCTCTCCGGCGGCATGCTGCAGCGGGTTCTCATCGGCCTGACCGTGCTGCCGAGGCCGGCGCTCATCGTCGCCGACGAGCCCACCTCGGCGCTCGATGTGACGATCCAGAAGCTGATCCTCGACCTGCTCTCCGAGCTGCGCCGAGACCTGGGCATCAGCCTGCTGCTCATCACGCACGACCTCGCGGTCGCCGCCGAGCGGGCGGATTCGATCGTGGTGCTGAAGAACGGGATCGTCGAGGAGGCCGGTTCGTCGAGCCAGGTCTTCTCGACCCCGACGTCTGAGTACGCACGGCAGCTGCACGCCGACGTGCCCGCCCTCAACCCCGACCGGTACCGCATCCAGCGAGGCGCGGCATCCGGCGTCACCCCGGCCATCGCCTCGGCCGTCACCTCGCCCGCGGTCGAGGTTCACGCCGCCACCAAGCGGTTCCGCGCGGGCGACGTCGACGTGACCGCGCTCGACGGCGTCTCGTTCACTGTCGCGAGGGGAACGACCCATGCGCTCGTCGGCGAATCGGGGTCGGGAAAGACCACCGCCGTGCGCCTTCTGCTGGGCCTCGAACAGCCGGATGCCGGACGGATCGAGGTGGCGGGCACGCCGGTGCACGGGCAGACGACGGCAGGGCTGCGCGGTCTGCGGCGCCACCTGCAGCTCGTCTACCAGAATCCGTTCACGTCGCTCGATCCCACGTGGCGCGTGAGCAGGATCGTGCGGGAACCGCTCGACCGCTTCCGCGTCGGCGAGCGGGCCGAACGCGACCGTCTCGTGCAGCGGTCGATCGAGGAGGTCGGGCTGCCGGCATCCGTGCTGTCACGCCGACCGGGCCAGCTCTCAGGCGGCCAACGCCAGCGCGTCGCCATAGCCCGGGCCCTCATCGTGCGGCCGGATGTCCTGGTGCTCGACGAACCGACGTCGGCGCTCGACGTGAGCGTGCAGGCGGGCATCCTCGAGCTGCTGTCGCGTCTCCAACGAGAGCACGGCCTCTCTTATCTGCTCGTCTCGCACGACCTGGCGCTGGTCAGACAACTGGCAGACACGGTGACCGTGCTGCAGCGGGGGAAGGTCGTCGAGAGCGGCGCCGTAGAGCAGATCTTCGCGCGCCCCGCCCATCCGTATACCCGCGCCCTGCTCGAGGCGATCCCGCGCACGAGCGGATAGAAGCGGCGGGGCGCCCATGGGGACCTCTCCCCATGGCCTTCCGCCCCTGGGCCTTCTACTCTGAGTCATGTGGGGAATCACTGCACAACGGGGAACGAAGGAGTCGGTTCATGGCCGGATTCGTAGGCGCGGATGTCAACGAGCTTCGTGCGTTCGCGAAACTCGTCGACACCGCGAGCCGTCAACTCGACGACACGGCGAACGGGTTGTCGGCAGCGCTCGGCAGCACGCGTTGGCTCGGACCCGACGGCTCGGAGTTCACGTCTCACTGGAACTCGCAGTACAGGCCGGGCCTCACCCGCGCGAGCAGCAGCCTGCACGGCCTCGTGACGATTCTGGTCAAGAACGCTGACGAGCAGCAGGCCACGAGCTCGGACACCGGGGGCGGCGCAGGGCCCGGCGGATCGGGTCAGGGGTCTGGCGACGTCACCCCATCCGGTGAACTCGGCGGCAAGTCTGTCGACGACCTCGAAGATCTGTCGACCGACGAGCTGCGCGACCTCGCGGAGAAGTACAGCAAAGACCCCGACGCTGCCCACGACTGGTGGGAGTCTCTGACGCCGGAGGAGCAGGCACGCCTCATCGAGAACGCTCCCGAACTCGTCGGAGGCCTCGATGGTGTTCCCGCCCTCGATCGCGTCGCGGCCAACGCGAACATCGCGGGAGACCAGATCGAGGTCAACGACGACCGCATCAAGGAGATAGAGCAGCAGCTCGCAGACCCGTGGAGGTATGCACTCAGCTCCATCACGGGAGCCGGCGACACCCAGGCCCTGCGCGACGAACTCAGCGCGCTCAAGAACGAGAACGGCTACCTGCAGAAGGCGGTCGACGGCGATGTGCAGCTCTACACCTACGACAAAGACGCCGACCGGCTGGTCGAGATGATCGGCAACCCCGAGACGGCCACCCAGCAGATGACGTGGATTCCTGGCACCGCGACGACCATGGACTCGTTCTACGGCAACGCGAAGATCGGCTACGGCAACGACATCCAGGCTCTCTCGTCGTCGCTCGCGGACCGCACGCCCGGAACGCTGGTCTTCGTCACGAAAGACGGCTATTACCCCCAGTGGGACCCCGCGCATCCCCCGTCGGACACCTCGATCGCGATGGATCTCGGGCGCACGATGGCCCAGTTCCAGACGGGGCTCGACGCATCCGGACTGCCGCCCCTGCCGACCACGGCGGTCGGGCACTCGGCGGGCCTCGCCATCCTCACGGCGAGCGAGCAGGCGGGTGCTCACTACGACAACGTGGTCTCCCTGTCGGGAATCGGCATGGACGATGGCTGGAAGCCGCAATCCGGCACGTCGTACTACGACTACACCACCGACGGCGACATGATCCTCGCGGCTCGAGGCCTGCACGCCTCGATTCCCGATATCGACATCAGCGGATCTCTCCTCGACCCTCAGATTCACATCACCGAAGTGGAGATGGGTTTCCCCCTGACCCCGAGCGCGGAGAACGGCTTCACCGTTCTCGATTCGGGGATCGGTGTGACCAAACCCGACCTCCTCGATCCGTTTGCCGGATGGAACCTCGTGAACGAGTCCAAGGACAACCACAGTCTCGTCGCCTCGGGTCGCACCAGTGACGAGGTCAAGGATGGCCTCACGAACCTGCTCTTGGGTAAGAAGCCGGCCGGGTCGTGAGGCGCGGCGTAGTTCTCGCCATCGTGGCGATTGTGTTCATGACGACAGTGACAGGATGCAGTGTGATGAATCTGAACCCAGCGAGTGAGCTGCCGACCTTCGACGAGGCCAAACAGGGTGCCCTTGCCCTGCGCGACGACATCGAGAAGACGCTGCCGCCCGAATACGTGGCGGACTCGTCTGACGCGGACAACCTGATCCCCTGCGACGAGGCCGGTGATACGGGCCAGTACGACGGAACCCGCACGATCCAGGTGGCCGACGGCTTCGACCGTTCCTCGTGGATCGACTCGGTAGCGGCGACGTTCTCTGCTGAAGGAGGTTGGACCGTCTCGAAGCAGGTCGCGGCCGACGGTTCGTCCGACGCCACCTCGGGACTTTCCTTGCGCTCCGAGGCGGGGTACTACGTGCGTATCGACGAGGTGAGCGACGCCGGCCAGGGCACGCCCGCGATCATCCTGTCGGCGTCCAGTCCCTGCGCCACGCTGTAGGGCCCGGCCTCAGTCTCCGGGCCGACTTCCGCGAGCCTCGATCGTCTCGACGATCGCGCTGAGCACCCGGCGCATGTAGGGCGCCCAGAACAGACCCACGATGGCGCGCACGATGAACGCCCGGCCCGGCAGCGGAAAGAACCGATACTGCCAACGGATGTCGGTGGTCGCCGAGTCGGAGTGCGGGCTCGAGCCGCCGGGGCCGCCCGAGGCGTCGGAACCACCAGTGCCAGCCGGTGTGAAGGTCCATTCCGCGCGCCCTCCGCTCACGAGTCGCCCGAGGACGCCCGTGAATCGGCTCAGGTCGTAGGCGAAGTGCACTCCTGGCTCGCTGTGCGTGATCGTCTCGACGACGGTGCCGCCGTCGGACAGTCGGAGGGTGCGCGTGTAGCCCACGACGTCCCACGTGTCGGGCTGTCCCGTGACACCCACGACCGCAGGCAGCGGGCCGAACCGAGGGTAGAACTCGGTGGGCGGCGTCTGCAGGGCGACAGTCCAACTTCGGAGGGCCACCGCGCCCGCGACGAGGTCGGTGGTGAAGCCGATGGCGCGGCGCGGGTTCGTCGTCATGAGCGTGCTCCGATCGATTGGGTCTCGGCGACCACGAGTCTCACGACGTCGTCGAGCTGCTGTGTGCGTGCAAAGTTTGCGCGCTGCCTGTCTGATGAGTTGCCCCGGGCGAGGGCGTCCTCCGCCAGCACTCGCACCTCGTCGTAGTCGCCGAACTCGTCGAGCGCGGGCCGGAGTCCGTCGACCAGGCCGCGAACCGCCTCTGCCGCTTCGATGGGATGCGGTCGCGCTCCGGCGCTCAGCAGTTCGGCCGAGAGCCCTGTGCGCGCGGCCTGCCAGAGCGCGGCACGCTGAACGGGTGCTCGCCGGGACTGCAGGGGAACGCCGTTCTCGATGTCGATCTCGGCGGCGCGCACGGCCGCCCTGAAGAGTCCGGCGATGAGCACCGCGTCGTCGACGAGCGGCAGCGCGTCGCACACGCGCAGCTCGAGGGTCGGCGCGTGGGCCGACGGCCGGATGTCGAAGTAGGCCATGCCGTCGTCGGCGATCACCCCGGTGCCGATCAGGTCGGCGATGAGCTCGTCGTACTCGGCGGCGGAGTCAAGCGGACCTGTCGCTCCGGCGCTCGGCCAGCGCTGCCAGACGAGGCTGCGCACGCTCGCGTACCCGGTGTCGTGTCCGTTCCAGAACGGCGAACTCGCCGAGAGGGCCAGCAGAACGGGCAGATGTTCGGCCACACGCTGCGCGAGCTGGATGGCGAGATCGCGGTCGGAGACTCCCACGTGCACCTGGAAGCCGCAGATGAGCTGCTCGTCGACGAGCAGCCGGTACTTCTCCTGCATGGCCCCGAAGCGCTGCGACGAGGTGAGCTCGAAGTCGGAGATCTCCGAGCGGGGTGCGGTGCCGACGGCGGCGATTCCGACGCCCAGCGGACCGGCGACATCCATCACGCCTCGTCTCAACCGCACGAGTTCCGCTCGCAACCCGGCCAGGGTTTCGGTGACGTCGGTGTTCGTCTCGACGGTGGTGCGCTGAAGCTCGGCGGCATAACTGCCGGCCGGGAGCTTCTTGAGGAGCTGCGGCGCCGAAGCGGACAGCCGCCAGGAGTCGAGGTCGATGAGGTGAAGCTCTTCTTCTGCGCCCAGCGTCAGTTCCGCGCTCATGACCACAACCTAATGCGGTCGCCCGAACAAAGCGACCGGGAGCGGACCGCGGGCCGGCGTGCTATCGGCTTAGAAGAGGTCGGGCGACGGCGTCGACGTGTGCTGCACCGAGACGTCGGCGTGGCGATCGAAGCGGTAGCCGGCGCCGCGCACCGTGCGCACGATGTCCTCGTAGTCGCCGAGCTTCGCGCGGAGACGGCGAACGTGCACGTCGATGGTGCGCTCGTTAGGAATGTCGCTGTCGTCGGCCGACCAGAGCGATGCGATGAGTTCTGCGCGGTCGATGGTGCGGCCCTCGCGCAGAACGAGGTACTGCAGCAGCTCGAACTCCTTGTACGTGAGGTTGGCGGCCTCGTTGTCGAGCAGCACGCGCTTGCGCGACAGGTCGATGACGACGCCGTCGCGGGCGCGGTCTTCGTCGGCGGGAGCGTGGCGGTGCTTGGCCAGGGCCGCCGGGTCTTGAAGGGCGAGCCGAACAACGTCGACGTCGCGTCCGCCGGCACCGCGGGGCGCGAGGGCGACAGCGGCATAGGTCTCGGAGGAGGGGGAGAGCTGCGCGGCGAGGGCCCGCAGCTGGGCGACGATCTCAGAGAGGTCGGTGCCGTCGGCCGCGGCCTTGTCTTCGTCGATTCCGACGTACAGGACGAATCCGCGCGCTTCGGTGCCCGTGGGAACGGCGCGGAGGCGGGCCGATGTCGATTCGGCGGCGAACTGCTCGGGGCGGCCGATCGAGGCGACGGGGGCGGAGGGACGGGTGTCGAGGTGTGCGAGAGACATGGGGGAGATCCTTCGATGAGGTGCCCAGGTCATCCGGCCGGATACGGCGAAGAGACGGATGCCTGTGGGCGGGTCGTGCGAATGGTGCGGCTGGATAGCCGGAGACCGCGGACGGTTCTGTGGTTCAGAACCAGGCGGGGGATTCGGAGGTCTCTTCGTGACAGAGAGACGAAGACCTCGGAACCCAGCGAACCTGAAGTGTCAGGCGCAGTGTCTGGTCAAGCACACATTCGGCAACACATGACAGCGCTGCTGGGCATCATCATGCCAGCAGTCCCCAGTGCCTCAAAGGAGGTAAGGGCGAGCGCGTTGTCAGTCATGAACGAAAGCTAAGCGGAATATGACTCTGCATGTCAAGCATTTTTTTGACACGGGGCCGATCCAGGCGCCCCGTGCCCGATCAGACGAGGCCGTAGAGCCGGTCGCCCGCGTCTCCGAGGCCGGGAACGATGTAGCCCTTCTCGTTGAGGCGCTCGTCCATCGCTCCGAGCACGAGGTGCACCTCGCGACCCTCGGTGGCCTTCTCGAGAGCGGCGACGCCCTCGGGTGCCGCAAGCAGGCAGATGGCGGTGACATCGACGGCGCCGCGGTCGAAGAGGAACTCGATGGCCGCTCCGAGCGACCCTCCCGTGGCCAGCATCGGGTCGAGAACGAAGCACTGCCTGTCGCTCAGGTCGTCGGGCAGGCGCTCGGCGTAGGTGGTGGGCTCGAGCGTCTCCTCGTTGCGCACCATGCCGAGGAACCCGACCTCGGCGCTGGGAATGAGCTTGACCATGCCCTCGAGCATGCCGAGGCCTGCGCGGAGGATGGGAACGATGAGGGGACGCGGCTCGGAGATCGCGAGGCCCTGGGTCTCGGCTACCGGCGTCTGAATGGTGACGACCTCGGTGCGCACCTCGCGGGTGGCCTCGTAGGCGAGCAGAGTGACGAGCTCTTCGGTGAGCGCCCGGAACGTGGGCGCCGGCGTCGACTTGTCTCGCAGCACCGTGAGCTTGTGCGTGATGAGCGGGTGGTCGGCAACGTGAACTCGCATAGGCTCAATCTACTGGAGCGGAAGGGGACTGGCGGCATGGCCGAACGACCGAGCCCCGCGCATCCATGGCCTGCCGAGTACGGCGAGCGCATGCGCGAGCTGCTCGCAGACGCCCGGCTGGCCGAGGCGTCGGGCGACGTTCCCGTGTCGGCCCTGGTTCTGGATGCCTCGGGCCGGGTGATCGGGCGCGGCCGCAACGAGCGCGAGCTGCTGCACGACCCGACCGCGCACGCCGAGGTGCTGGCGCTGCGTGCGGCGGCGGAGCGGACAGGCGACTGGCGGCTGGAGGGGTGCACGCTCATCGTGACTCTCGAGCCGTGCGTGATGTGCGCCGGGGCGATCCTGGCCGCGCGCGTGCCTACCGTGGTGTTCGGCGCGTGGGACGAGAAGGCCGGCGCGGTCGGCTCCGTCTACGACGTGCTGCGAGACCGCCGCCTCAACCACACGGTGGAGGTCTGGGCGGGCGTCGAGGCGGATGCCTGCGCCGCGGCCCTGACGATCTTCTTCCGCGCGCCCCGCTGATCGTCGAGCGCGCCCGCGCTCAGTTCGTGGCGGGGGCGTCCGGCGCGTCTGCGAGAGCGTCGTCCACGCTCGGCGCGTACACATCGGGCTCCAGATAGATGACGCGGGCGATCGGCACCGCCTCGCGGATGCGCGCCTCGACCGCGTTGATCGCGAGGGCGATGTCGGTGAGGGTCGTCACGGCCGGCAGCGTGATCTTGGCGCCGACGAGCATCTCGTCGGGGCCGAGGTACATGGTCTTCAGGTGCACGAGGTGCTCCACCTCGGGGCTCGACGTGATGGCGTTCTCGATCTTCGCAAGGTCTTCGTCGGTCGCGCCCTCGCCCACGAGCAGGCTCTTGGTCTCGATGCCGAGAATGATGGCGACCAGCACGAGCAGGGCGCCGATGAGGATCGTTCCGATGCCGTCCCAGATGCCGTTTCCGGTGAGCACGGTGAGGCCCACCCCGGCGAACGCGAAGACGAGGCCCAGCAGGGCGGCCGTGTCTTCGAGCAGCACGACCGGCAGCTCCGGCGCCTTCGCGCGGCGGATGAACTGCAGCCAGCTCTGCGAGCCGCGCGTGTGGTTCGACTCGCCGATGGCCGTGCGCAGCGAGAAGCCCTCGAGTCCGATGGCGATGGCCAGCACGAGCAGCGGAAGCCACCACACCTCGAGCGGATGCGGGTCGTTCACCTTCTCGATTCCCTCGTAGAGGGCGAACACGCCACCCACCGAGAACAGGATGATCGACACGACGAACGCGTAGACGTAGCGCTCGCGGCCGTAGCCGAACGGATGCGCACGGTCGGCCTGCTTGCGCGACTTGCGGCCGCCGAGCAGCAACAGCAGCTGGTTGCCGGAGTCGGCCGCGGAGTGCACGCTCTCGGCGAGCATCGACGACGACCCGGAGAAGAGGAACGCGATGAACTTGGTGAGGGCGATGCCGATGTTGGCCGCCAGCGCGGCCAGGATCGCCTTGCTGCCTCCGGATGTGCTCATGTGTGTGACCTCTGCGCGCTGTGTGTGGCCCGATGGCGGCTTCCCCGTCGAACCCCAATCCTAGGATGGACGGGTGACCGACACCTCTCCCGTCTCCCTGCCCGCCATCGCCATCCTCGGCGCCGGATCGATGGGCCGCGCCATCCTCTCCGGGCTGCTCGCACCCACGGTCGAGGTCTCGGGCGGAATCCGCGTGACGAACCGCTCGGCCGCGCGCGCCGCGGAGTTCGACGACGTCGACGCGGTCACGGCCTGGGCGACCGACGACGAACCCGAGGCGAACCGCCTGGCCGTGGCCGGGGCATCCATCGTTCTGGTGGCGGTGAAGCCGCCCATGGTGCCCGCGCTGCTCGACGAGATCGCGGATGCGCTCGAGCCGGGCGCGATCGTCGTGAGCGTGGCGGCCGGCGTGACCGTCGCGACCTTCGAGCAGCGCCTGCCCGAGGGTGTCGCCGTGCTGCGGTCGATGCCGAACACGCCCGCGATCGTGGGCAATGCCGTGACCGGGCTGTCGGCCGGTACTCGCTCGACCCCCGAGCAGCTCGCGCTCGTGACGCGGGTGTTCGAGACGGTCGGCGAGGTCGTGGTCGTTCCCGAAGAGAAGCTGGATGCGTTGAGCACGATCTCGGGGTCGGGTCCGGCGTACGTGTTCTTCCTCATCGAGCAGCTCACCGCGGTGGCCGTGCAGAAGGGATTCACCCCGGAGGAGGCGGCCGTTCTCGTGAACGGCACGTTCCTGGGCGCCTCGCGGCTGCTCGCCGCATCGGAGTCGACCCCGGCCGAGCTGCGCCGGCAGGTGACGAGCCCCAACGGAACCACGGAGCGCGCCATCGCCGTTCTGCAGGACGGGGGAGTCGACGACCTCTTCGCCCGGGCGACGGATGCGGCCCTCGCCCGCGCCCGGGAGCTCGCCGCCGGCTGACCCGGGTGGCCTCGATACGCTCGTTCCTCGCTACTCGACCGGCGCAACCCCCTGCGCTGATCGAGTAGGCCGCCCGCGGCCGTATCGAGATCAACCCCCTGCCGCGCTCCAGCTTGCGGCGTTAGCGTTTCAGCGTGAATCTTCTCTCCCTCTGGCCGATCAGCCTGATCGTGCGCCATCGCGAGGCCGAGGCCGCCCGCATCAACCTCACGATTCCGGTCAACTCGGCGTTCTGGAGGGCCCGCCAGAAGAAGGCGGGCGAGCTGCTCTACGTCGTGATCGGGGACTCCGCGGCTCAGGGCATCGGCGCTTCCAAGCCCAACCGCGGCTACGTGCAGATCGTGGCCGACCGCTTCGCGGCGGAGACGGGGCGCACCGTTCGCATCGTCAATCTCAGCGTTGCGGGCGCCCGCCTGCGCGAGGCGATCGCCATCCAGATGCCGAAGCTGGCCACGCTGCTGCGTGATGTCCAACCCGACCTGCTCACCGTGTCGATCGGCGCGAACGACATCAACAGCTTCGAGAAGGAGCGCTTCACGCGCGAGCTCGAAGAGGTGTACGCGCAGCTGCCGTCGTCGGCCATCGTCGCCGACCTGCCGTGCTTCCACATTCCGCAGCGGGAGCGTCTGGTCACGGTCGCGAACCGGATCGTGCGCGCGACCGCCGCCCGGCACGGTCTGACCGTCGCGCCTCTGTATGCGGTGACGAAGCGCCAGGGGATCGTGCGTGCCGTCTACCAGGCGGCCGGCGACCTCTTCCACCCGAACGATCGGGGCTACGTTGTCTGGGCGTCGGCCTTTCTGCCGGCGGTCTCGCGCCGGGCGCAACAGATCCGCACGCGGCCGGAGCCCAGCCCTGAGCCGCGCCCGGTGGCCTGAGGCGAGCCGCTACTCGAGGGCCGAGAACTTCTCGATGTCGCTCGACGTGCCCGACACGATGATGATGTCGTGGTCGGTGACGACCGTCTTCTCCGTCGCGTAGGTGAACGGCTTGCCTGGGGACTTCACGCCGACGACGGTGATGTTGTGCCGGCTGCGCACGCCCGACTCGGTGAGGTTCTTGCCGCGGATCGGCTTGGGCGGGTACATCTTGACCAGGGCGAAGTCGTCGTCGAACTCGATGAAGTCGAGCATGCGGCCCGAGACGAGGTGGGCGACGCGCTCTCCGGCCTCGGCCTCGGGATAGATCACATGGTTGGCGCCGATGCGCTCGAGGATCTTGCCGTGCGACTTCGAGATGGCCTTGGCCCAGATCTGCGGAACCTTCAGGTCGACCAGGTTGGCGGTGATGAGCACGCTCGCCTCGATGGAGGAGCCGACGGCGACGACGGCGATCGAGAACTCGCCCGCGCCGATCTGCCGGAGCGCGTCGATGTTGCGCGCATCCGCCTGCACGGTGTGGGTGATGCGCTCCGACCACTTCTGCACGAGGCCGTCGTTGTCGTCGATCGCCAGAACCTCTCGGCCGAGGCGGTCGAGCTGGCCGGCCGTCGCGGCTCCGAACCGGCCGAGGCCGATCACGAGGACGGGGGCGTCGTGCTTGATGCGATCAACCAACGATGGGCCTCTCTTCGGGTCGTCTGAACAGCTGCCTGCGCTGGCTCGCTGCCAGCGCGGCGGCGAGTGTCACTGTACCAACGCGGCCCATGAACATCGTGGCGGCCATCACGTAGATGCCCGAGTCGGGCAGGGATGCCGTGAGTCCGGTCGTGAGCCCGGAGGTGGCGAACGCGGAGATCACGTCGAAGAGCACGAAGTCGAGCGGCGCCTTGGTGATCTGCAGGATGACGATGGTGGCGACGGCGACGGTCGTCGCGCCCCACAGCACGACGCTCACGCCCAGTCGCAGCACGTCGCCCGGGATACGGCGGCCGAACGCCTCCATCGACTCGTTTCCGCGGGCCTCCGCGAAGGCGGCGAGGAACAGCACGGCGAGGGTGGTCACCTTGATGCCGCCGGCCGTCGATGCCGACCCGCCTCCGATGAACATGAGCATGTCGGTGACCAGGAGGCTGGAGCCGTTGAGATCGTCGATGGGAATCGTGGAGAAGCCGCCCGACCGGGTCATGACCGACAGGAACAGCGACTGGAAGATCGTGTCGCCGGCGTTGAGGTCTCCGTAGGTCTTCGGATTGTCGAACTCCAGCACGATGTAGAGCACGGCCCCGGCCACGATCAGGATCAACGAGGTGACGAGGGTGAGCTTTACGTGCAGCGACCAGCGCTTGGGCTTCTTCAGGTTGCGCGAGAGCACGTAGATGATCGGGAATCCGATGCTTCCCATGAACACGCCGAGCATGAGGATGCTGAGGAACCAGTAGTCGTTCTCGAACGGTGCGAGTCCCTCGGCGTTGGGGGAGAACCCGGTGTTCGTGAAGGCCATGGCCGAGTAGTAGAAGCTGTCGGTGATGGCCGGCGCGAGCTCGACGCCGTCGACGAGCATGCGCGGGATGAGAAGCAGAGCGATCACGAGCTGGATCACGAGGGAGCTCACGGCGACCGTGGCAAGCAGCCCGCCGATCTCGCCGAGCCGCACGGCCTGGCCCTCCGAGACGGCGCCGTGGCGCATCCGCATGGGGTTGGTGTCGCCGGCCGCCATCAGGCGGCTCTTCAGGCCGAGCTTGCGCGACACGGCGAGACCCAGGATCGAGGCGAGGGTCAGCACTCCCAGGGCACCGATCTGCACGCCGATGAAGATGAAGATGTGGCCGACGACCGACCAGTGCGTGGCCATGTCGACGGTCGAGAGCCCCGTGACGCAGATGACCGAGACGGCCGTGAACAGAGCGTCTGCGATGGGGGTGGTCGCCCCGTCGGCCTGCGAGATGGGCAGGGAGAAGAGCACCGTGAAGATGAGGATCATCGCCGTGAAGATGAGGATCGCGAATCGTGAGGGCGACTGCTCGGAGAACTCGTCGATCATGTCGCGCACCCGGCCGATGGGCGTGCGGCTGGCGTAGACGGAGCGTCGCGTGGGTGCGGGTATGCGCATCGTGCGTCCTTCGTCGACATGGCCGACAGGTGCTCGGTCGGCCGATTGAATTCCCGCCATGGTACTCCGGCGAGGCAACCGGTCGGCGCGCCAAGCCCCCGAGCTGGGGAGCAATCGGGCGTCTACTGACTAGCCTTGTGCCATGGCCGACATCTTCTCCGTGATCGCTGACCCCACGAGGCGCCACCTGCTCGAGTTGCTGCTCGATCGATATGCGGCCGCCGATGCCGTCGAGGCGTCGCCCCATGCAGGAGAGTCGAGCGTGTCGGAGCTCGTGCACGCGCTCGACCTCAGTCAGCCCACGGTGTCGAAGCACCTCAAGGTGCTACGCGACGCCGGCCTCGTCGCCGTTCGCGAAGAGGGCCAGCACCGCTACTACAAGCTCGACGCGTCGCCGCTCGAAGACGTGGAGGACTGGGTGATCCCGTTCCTCTCTGCCGACTTCGACGGCTCGGTCAAAGACGACGACGCCGAGTGGGCCGACACCGGCTCCGGCGCGCAGGTTCCGGATGCCGCGGGCGTGGCCTCGGAGTTCGCCCGCAACGTCGGGCGCACGGTCGCGACGTCGAGCCACCAGGCGCGCAGTGTGGTCGAAGACCTGCAGGCCAACGCGAGCAAGCTGGTGTCGCGGCTGCGAAAGTAGGGCCTCGTACCCGGTTGCCCCGCATCCGGTGCACCCCCTAGAGTTACGAATCATCACGGAGTCTCGTTCGTCACTCCTGTGACTCTCGGATACTCGCCACAAGGGGGAAGCATGGCCGGTACAGACCTGCCCGACGTGCGCTTCCTCACGGTCGCCGAGGTGGCCGACATGATGCGCGTCTCGAAGATGACCGTCTACCGCATGGTGCACTCGGGCGAGATGCCGGCGATCCGCTTCGGCCGCAGCTTCCGCGTGCCCGAGACCGCGGTCGCCGAGGCTCTCACGCAGCACGCGGCAGACACGGCATAGCGCGCCGGCCGCGCCGTTCGCGCAATAGTGCCCGGTGCGGACAGTAGTTACCGGCCCGCCGGGCACTACTGACCGCTCCGGGCACTATTGGCCAGCGCTACTCGATAAGCGACTCCGGACTACAGCAGGGCCAGGGCCTCTTCGAGGACCGTCGCCGCGTCGTCGATGAGCTCGTCGCTGATGACCACACTCGGCATGATGCGCAGCACCGAGTCCCAGCTGCCCGCATCCAGCACGATCACGCCGTGCGTGGTGGCGTACTTCAGGATGGCGGTGAGCGCCTCGGGGTTGGGTTCCCGGGTGCCCGGCTTCACGAGCTCGACGCCGAACATGGCTCCCTTGCCGCGAACCTCGCCGACCACGTCGAACTTCTCGGCCCAGTCGCCGATTCGCGCCTTGAGCGACGCCTCGACCCTCTGCGCCTCGGCCAGCAGGCCCTCGCGCTCGATGATGTCGAACACTTCGAGGGCGGCCGCGGTCGAGACCGGGTTGCCGCCGAATGTGCCGCCGATGCCTCCGGGCTGCACGGCATCCATGATCTCTGCGCGACCCGTGACCGCGGCAAGAGGGAACCCGCCCGCGATGCCCTTGGCCGTGGTGATGAGGTCGGGGATCACGCCGTCGTGGTGCTCGATCGAGTACCAGGTTCCGGTGCGGGCGATGCCGGCCTGGATCTCGTCGGCGACGAAGACGATGCCGTTCTCGCGGCAGAACTCGGCGATGCGGGCGAAGTATCCGGGCGCCGGGATGACCACGCCGCCGTCGCCCTGGATCGGCTCCACGAAGAACGCGGCGATCTCGGACGCGCCGATGTGGGTCGTGATGTAGTCGATGGTCTTCTCCGCGGCCTCGGGGCCCGAGAGTCCGTCGCGGAAGGGGTAGCTCGTGGGCACGCTGTAGACCTCGCCCGGGAAGGGTCCCATGCCCGCGCGCTCGGGCCAGGGGCGGTAGGTCATGGCCATGGTGAGGTTGGTGCGGCCGTGGAATGCGTGGTCGAGGCTCACGATCGCGCGTCGCCCGGTGAACTTGCGGGCGATCTTCACCGCGTTCTCCACCGCCTCGGCGCCCGAGTTCACGAGGATCGAGTGCTTCTCGAAGTCGCCAGGGGTGATCTCGGCCAGCTTCTCGGCCACCCGCACGTAGTTCTCGTAGGGGGTGACGGTGAACAGGGTGTGGGTCAGCTTGCCGGCCTGGGCGGCCGCGGCCGCGGCGACATCCGGATGCGCGTGGCCGATCGTGGTGACACCGATTCCGCACCCGAGATCGATCAGGTGGTTGCCGTCGACATCGACGAGGATCGCTCCGGCGCCGCGATCCATGTAGATGTTCGCGAGGGTGCCGGCGCCTCGCGAGACGGAGCGCACCCGGCGCTCCTGCAGGGCGACCGAGTTGGGCCCGGGCAGTTCTGTGACGAGCGAGCGCTGCTGGGGGATGTCGAAGTCGCGAACCATTCCTCCAGCCTATGCGGCTGATCCCTTCGACAGGCTCAGGGAACGGGTGGTGTTCGACGTGCATTAGTCGTTCGGCGTTCGGCCTTGTAGACTGCTCCGAGGCAAAAATTCTCTTCCGCTGCGACCTGCGCAGCGAAGCCCAAAATCGTGAGGTCCCTGTGGGTTCAGTAATCAAGAAGCGTCGCAAGCGTATGGCGAAGAAGAAGCACCGCAAGCTGCTTCGCAAGACACGTCACCAGCGCCGCAACAAGAAGTAGCACGTCGCGCAGCGCTTCAGCGCTGCCGATGGAGCCGAAGCGCCAGGCCTCAGGTCTGGCGCTTTTGCTGTGCCCGGTGCGCCGGTCAGCGGGCCCGGCGGGCCTCTCGGCGCACGCGCTTGCGGGCCTCTTTGATGCTCGACGGGTTCAGGCGCATGACCGGCCAGTCGTGTGCGGTGGCGTGCGCGTGCAGGGCGTGATCGGGGTTCACCACGACCGGGTTGCCCACGAACGTGAGCAGCGGGATGTCGTTGCTCGAGTCGGAGTAGGCCCAGCACTCGGCGGGGTCGACGCCCATGCCGGTGGCGAGGGCGATCGATGCGTCTGCCTTGTCTTGAGCATGCATGACCGGCCCCTCGAGAACACCCGTGTAGATGCCGTCCTTCGATTCGAAGCGTGTGCCGAGCGCGCCGGTGAGGCCGAGGCGGTGGGCGAACACGTCGGCGACTTCGCTGGCGGTGGCCGAGACGATCCAGACCTGGTGACCCAGGGCGAGGTGCTCTTTGGTGAGGGCGACCGTCTCGGGCCACAGCCTCCGGCTGATGCGCCGGTCGAAGATGTCCTCGCTCAGCGAGCGGATCTCGGCCTGGGTCTTGCCCGCGATCAGAAGCAGCGCCTTCTCTTTGATGTCGCTGAGGTGGCCCATGTTCTCGCCCACCTTGATGAAGTGGCGCTGCTGCCAGAAGAACCGCCAGATGTCGCGGGGCGAGAGCATGCCCCGGCGCCACGCGCCGATCGCCACGTGCCAGATGCTCGCACCGCGCAGAAGCGTGTTGTCGACGTCGAAGAAGGCGATGACAGGTCGTCCTCCTGCGGGCGACGCGGGGTCGCCGTGGGAGGGGAGCTCGGTGTTCGCCATGGGTTCTCTCATGGTACCCATCCCGGGTGCCGGGCGGCGCCCGGGGTCTAGGGTGAATGGGTGCCCGCCATCCACGTGACCCTGCTCTCGAAGCCGGGCTGTCACCTCTGCGACGACGCCCGCGAGGTGGTCGGAGACGTCCTGGCGACGTTCCCACCCCGCGAGGGTTCCGCCGCGGTCGTGTTCGACGAGAAGTCGATCCTCGACGACCCCGAGCTCTTCGACGAGTACGTCGAGGAGATTCCCGTGGTGCTCGTCAACGGGCGGGTGCACACGGTCTGGCGCGTCGATCCCGAACGCCTGCGCACCGCACTCACCACCGAACTCGAGGAGTCCGCATGATCCGTCACGTCGTCGCATGGAAGCTCGCCGCAGAAGACGAGGATTCCCGGGTGGCCGCCGCCGCTGCGATCCAGGCCGCGCTCGCCCCTCTGCCGGCCATCATCCCCGAGATCAAGACCTTCTCGATCGGGCCGAACGTCGCCTATGCGGACAAGAACTGGGACATCTGCCTGGTCGCCGACTACGACGACCTCGAGGGCCTCGAGACGTACCAGGTGCACCCGGAGCACCTGAAGGCCGTCGACATCGTCAAGCCGCTCGTGTCGGCGCGGGCGAGCGTCGACTTCGAACTCTGAGCCGGTGGCGGCGCTCCAGCGCATCGAGACGCCCAGACTGATTCTGCGTCGGTGGATGTCCTCCGACCATGAACCCTTCGCGGCGATGAACGCCGACCCCGAGGTCATGCGCTACTTTCCCTCGGTGCTCGACAGGGCGACGAGTGACGGTCTCGCCGACCGACTGGATGCCGGGTTCGACCTGCACGGACACGGGCGCTGGGCGCTCGAGCGCCGCGACACGCGAGAGTTCATCGGCTTCACAGGGCTGGGCCCGATGCCGGCGGATGTGCCGGGCTCCGGAGGGATGGAGATCGGCTGGCGAGTCGCCCGTGCGCACTGGCGGCAGGGGTTCGCGATCGAGGCGGCGACGGCGGCGCTCGACGCCGCGTTCGCGCCGGGTCCCGACGTCGCCCCGGCGGTGCTTCGCGAGGTGAACTCCATCACCGCCGTGATCAACGAGCCGTCTCGCGCCGTGATGCGCCGTCTCGGAATGCGCCACGTCGACGACTTCGCGCATCCGGTCGTACCCGAGGGGTCGCCCATCAAGGCGCACGTGCGTTACGTGCTCACCCGAGACGAGTGGTTGCGGTCGCGCGTCAGGACGCCTCGGAGCGGCGTGCCGCCTCGCGCTCGCGCTCGCGGATGAAGTCGGCGGCGGTCAGGCCGTGCACCCGCTTCTCGTACATCGACGAGTTCAGGCCCTCGACGAAGACTCCGGGGTCGGCGTTGAGGGCCGTCGCGAGGCGCACGAGGGTCTCGACGTTGGGGTGGACCTGACCACGTTCGATCTTGCCCACGCTGGTCCAGTGCATCTCGGAGAGCGACGCGAGGTCTTCAAGAGTGAGGCCCAGCTTGAGCCGCTGCTGGCGCACTCGCTCGCCGAGAATCGCGGCGGCATCCGAGTGCGTTTTGGTCACGCGTCATGATGTCGCGCATAAGAGAAGCGAGACCAGAGGGTAGCAACCTTATGCTTTTGTGCCACAATCGCGGCGGCGGGCGCCGTGATGGCGCCGACCTATCAGCGCGCGGCGTACTCGCGGGTGGGCTGGCGACGGTAGCCGTCGGTGGCGACGGCGCGAACGGTCGCGGTGATGCCGACAACGGAGATGACGGCGAAGATGGACGATACGACGATGGCGATAAGCATGAGTTGTGAACCTTTCTTGTAAGTAAGTCTCATCTTCTAAACGCGGAAGCACAACTAACTATTTCTTCCATTCACGTGTATTTCTGCTACTTCTTCGCAGCCCGCCGAGAGCCCCCGAAACGGCTATCAGCCTTTTCCCCGATCAGCCCTACGTAAACTGGACTCCGTGGTAGCCAGCCAGATCCATCTCGTGCGTCACGGCGAGGTATTCAACCCCCGACGCGTGCTCTACGGTCGACTCCCCGGATTCGGGCTCTCCGACCTGGGGCATGAGATGGCGCGCTCCGCCGCGGCCGATCTGGTCGAACGCCGACGCACCATCAGCGCCCTCTACGCGTCGCCACTGCAGCGCACGCAAGAGTCGGCGCAGCCCATCTCGCAGGCCTTCGAACTGCCGATCATCACCGATCCGCGCATCATCGAGCCCACCAACCGCTTCGAGGGTCTGAACATGCGCGGGCGCAGCTCGGCGCTCAAGAGTCCCCGCACCTGGCCGTGGCTGCGCAATCCCACGATTCCCAGCTGGGGCGAGCCCTATGCCTCGATCAGAACCCGCATGCTGTCGGCCATGAGCGACGCCTACAACTCGGTCGAGTCGGGCGATGTCGTTCTCGTGAGCCACCAGCTGCCCATCTGGACGACGCACCTCGCCATCGCGGGCAAGCCCCTCTTCCACGACCCGCGCCGTCGCCGCTGCGAGCTGTCGAGCATCACCAGTTTCGAGCGCATCGGCAACCGTTGGGTCGAGACCGGCTACGCCGACCCCGCCGCCGATCTCGCCGAGAACGCGACCGACGTGGGTGCCGTATGACGGGCATCCGGATGCGTCGGGCGACCCGCGCGGGCCTGGCCGGTCTCGTCGTGGCCGGCACGGTGCTGCTCGCGGGATGCGCCAACGACCCTCTCGCCGACCAGTACCTCTCGGGCGACAGCAAGAACTACATCGCGGGCGACGGCACCGTCACCGAGATCGAACCCGATTCGCGGCAGCAGGCGGTCGACTTCGCGGGCACCACGGCGGAGGGCGCGAGCGTGAGCCAGGCCGACTACGCGGGCGAGGTGGTGGTGCTCAACTTCTGGTACGCCAGCTGCGCGCCCTGCCGCGTCGAGGCCCCCGAGCTGGCCAAGCTCAGCGAGAAATACGACGGAAAGGGAGCCAGCTTCCTCGGCGTCAACGTGCGTGACCAGGCGCCCCAGGCCATCAGCTTCGAAGAGAACTACGGCATCGACTACCCCTCGGTCATCGACACCGACGGGGCCCTGCAGCTCGCATTCAGCGGAGACGTCTCACCCAACGCGGTGCCGACCACGCTCGTGATCGACAAGCAGGGCCGGGTTGCCGCACGCATCCTGGGCCAGGTCAGCGAACCGTCGATCCTCGACACGTTGATCCGCGACACCATCGCCGAGTCGAGCTAGCACCGGTGAACAATCCCTTCGCGGAGGCGGTGCTCTCCGGGCAGCTGCTGCTCGCCCTGCCCATCGCACTGCTCGCCGGGCTCGTCTCGTTCGTCTCCCCCTGCGTGCTGCCGCTCGTTCCCGGCTACCTCGGCTACATCGGCGGCTTCGCCTCCGCTCCGGATGCGACGGGTCGTTCACGCGGTCGGGGCCGGCTCCTGTTCGGCGTGGCCCTGTTCGTGCTCGGCTTCTCGCTGGTGTTCGTGGCCTACGGGGCGGCGTTCGGCGCCGTCGGCGCGTGGCTGACGACGTGGCAGGACCTGATCACCCGCATCCTCGGGGCGGTGGTCATCGCCCTGGGCCTGGTCTTCATCGGCCAGTTCACTTTTATGCAGCGCACCATCAAGCCGTCGTGGGCCCCGGCTACCGGCCTCGCGGGCGCGCCCTTGCTCGGCATCGTCTTCGGCCTCGGCTGGACTCCGTGCATCGGCCCGACTCTCTCGGCCATCGCGGCACTCAGCCTCAACGGGGCGTCGCCGTGGCGGGGGGCTCTGCTCGGGCTCGTGTACTGCATCGGGCTCGGAATCCCGTTCTTCCTGGTCGCCCTCGGCTTCAACTGGGTGACCGGCTCGGTCGCATTCCTCAAGCGGCATATTCGCGCCGTGAACATCATCGGAGGCGCACTTCTCATCGCCGTCGGCCTTCTTATGGTCTCGGGAATCTGGACCATCGTCATGAACAACCTGCAGGGGGTGATGTTCTCCTTTGTCACGCCCGTCTGATCACTACGACTCCCCGAGCCCGGCGCCCGAGTCCGCACGCGAGGCCGGCTCGGCATCCATCACCCAGCCGAAGCTGGGCGTGGTGGGCTGGCTGCGCTGGTTCTGGCGGCAGCTGTCGAGCATGCGCACCGCGCTGTTCCTGCTGCTTCTGCTCGCGCTGGCCGCGGTTCCCGGTTCGCTCGTTCCCCAGCGATCGAGCGACCCCAACGGCGTCACGCAGTACTTCGTCGACAACCCCACGCTCGCTCCGATCCTCGACAGTGTGCAGATGTTCGGTGTGTACAGCTCGGTGTGGTTCTCGAGCATCTACCTGCTGCTGTTCATCTCCTTGGTCGGCTGCGTCATTCCGCGCACGAAGCACCACTTCGACGCGCTGCGCTCGGCTCCGCCCAAGACGCCCGCGCGGCTGAACAGGCTCGGCGGCTTCATTACTCGGCAGTATTCGTTCGCTGAGCCTGTCGAAGCAGGCCCTTCAACAAGCTCAGGGAACGGGGGGAGCGCCGCGATCCTCGAATCGGCCCGTGTGATCCTCAAGAAGGCGGGCTACCGGGTTCGCACCTACCAGGATGCGCGCTCCACGTCAGTCTCGGCCGAACGCGGCTATGCGCGGGAGACCGGCAACCTCGTCTTCCATACGGCCCTCGTCGGCATCCTCATCACCGTCGGCATCGGAGGCGGCTTCGGTTACGCCGGGCAGCGCGTGGTGGTCGAGGGACAGACCTTCGTGAACACGCTGCTGGCCTTCGACTCGTTCAACCCGGGGCGCTTCTTCTCCGACGACACACTGGCGCCGTTCACCCTCCGGCTCGACGAGTTCGACGCGACCTACGAGACCCAGAACCTCGATGCGTTCGGGCAGCCCACCGACTACACCGCGCACGTCACGACGACAGAAGACGGCGACGAGTCCGACGGCGAGGTCAAGGTCAACAGCCCGCTCAAGATCGGCGGCTCCGACGTGTACCTGCTCGGAAACGGCTACGCGCCCACCCTCACGGTGAAGAACGCCGAGGGCACGGTCGTGTTCACCGACTCGGTTCCCTTCCTGCCTCAGGACGCCAATCTCACGTCGCTCGGAGTGGTGAAGATCACCGACGGCCTGCCCGAACAGGTGGGCATGATCGGATTCTTCTATCCCACCCAGGATGTGTCGTCGACGGGCGCCTACTTCTCGTCGTTCCCCGAGGCCGAATATCCGGTCGTCACCCTGAACGTCTACACGGGTGACCTGGGGCTGAACGAGGGCGTGCCGACATCCGTCTACTCGCTGGCGACCGACAAGATGACGCAGCTCACCGGAGGCCAGACCGGAGTCGACTCCATCGAGCTGAAGCCGGGCGAGACCGCACAGCTGCCGAACGGCATGGGGTCGGTCACGCTCGACGGCATCAAGCGGTTCGCCTCGTTCGACATCCATCGCGACCCCACCCAGCTGTGGGTTCTCGTCTTCGCGATCCTGGTGCTCGGCGGCCTGCTCACCTCGCTCTTCATCCCGCGCCGACGCGTGTGGGTGAAGCTCATCGAGAACGCCGACGGCACGGGCGTGACCCTCGAGTACGCGGGGCTGGCACGAGGCGACGATCCGCGCCTCGACGACGCTGTCGCCGAACTGGCCGACAAGCACATCGCGAGCCTGCCCACTGCTCAGGCCGCGACCCCTTCACCCGAAATCACCGGCGCGAAGACGCCGGACGACGCTTAGGATTGCCTCCGTGATGGAAACGCTGGAACAGTACTCGATTCTCCTCGTCTATTCGGCGATGGCGATCTACGCTCTCGCGTTCATCTCGTTCGCGCTCGACCTGGCCAGGCGGTCGTCGCAGATCAAGGCCGACGAGGTCGCCGCGGCGCCAGCCGAGCTGGTCGGCGCATCCGTGTCGGGCCGCAGCGGTGTGACCGACGCCCCTGTCGTCGCCACCACCGGCGCGGCCGGCGCATCCGGTGCCGATGCCGGCCCGAAGCGGTCGGTCACCCTGCGTATCGGTGTGGCCCTCACGGTGATCGGATTCCTGCTGCAGCTCGTGGGCGTGGTTCTGCGCGGCATCGCGGCGGAGCGTGTGCCGTGGGCCAACATGTACGAGTTCTCGATCACCGGCACGCTGCTCATCATGGGCGTGTTCCTCGTGGTGCTGATGCGCCAGGATCTGCGGTTCCTCGGAACGTTCATCACCGGACTCGTCCTGATCCTGCTCGGCGTCTCGACGGTCAACTACTACGTGGCGGTCGTTCCGCTGCCTCCCGCGCTCGACTCGGCGTGGCTCGTGATCCACGTGTTCGTGGCCAGCCTCGGCACGGCGTTCTTCGCCCTCGGAGGCGCGCTGTCAGGCATCCAGTTGCTGCAGAACCGGCGCGAGACGGCCAAGGGCTCGAAGTTCCTGAACTTCCGTCTGCTCGACACGCTGCCCGACTCGGTGCGCCTCGAGAACCTCGCCTACCGCATCAACATCGTGGGCTTCGTGTTCTGGACCTTCACCCTCATCGCCGGTGCCGTCTGGGCCGAGCGCGCGTGGGGTCGCTACTGGGGCTGGGACACCAAAGAGGTGTGGACCTTCATCATCTGGGTCATCTACGCCGGCTACATCCACGCCCGCGCCACGAAGGGCTGGAGAGGATCGCGCTCTGCCTGGCTTGCGCTGATCGGCTTCGCGGCGGTGCTGTTCAACTTCGGCGTTGTGAACGTGTTCTTCAAGGGACTGCACGCCTACTCGGGCCTGTAGGAATCGCGCTCCAACGCAGGAAGAATCGGCGCGATACCGCGATTTCGTACGTGGCGGGCGCGTTCTTCCTGAGCTACGGCGCGGCTGCGGCTACCGGGCCGCCAGCACCTCGTAGCAGCGGGCCAGTCGGGCTCGCCACCACGCGTCGCGTTCGGCGGATGCCGCGTGCTGCGCCAGCGCGGCCGCGTCGAGCTCGACGCGCTCGACCTCGATGAAGCCGCCGGTCGCCCGCACGGGCCGCGCCGTCACGTCCGCCGCCAGCAGCGACGCCGTGCCCAGCCCGCAGTCGTAGTCGAGTTCGGGCACGCTCGCGGCGAGCCAGGCGCCCATCGACAGGCCGACCGACGTGTCGAGGGCGCTCGAGACGACCACCGGCAGGCCCGCCTCGCGCACGATATCGAGCGCCGCGTGCACTCCTCCGAGGGGTTGGGCCTTGATCACGAGCAGGTCGGCGGCGCCGGCGCGGGCCACCTCGAGCGGGTCGGATGCCTTGCGCACGCTCTCGTCGGCTGCGATCGGGATGTCCCAGTCGTGCAGGCGCTCGCGCAGCTCGGCGAGCTCTGCGATCGAGGCGCAGGGCTGCTCGACGTATTCGAGGTCGAATTCGGCCAGCGCGTGGATCGCGTGCTCGGCCTCGTCGACGTTCCAGCCGCCGTTGGCGTCGATGCGGATGCGTCCCTCCGGCCCCAGCGCGTCGCGCACCGCCCGGACGCGGGCGACGTCGTCGGCGAGCAGCTGACCTGCCTCGGCCACCTTCACCTTCGCGGTGCGGCAGCCGTCGTACAGGGCGAGCACCTCGGGAACTCGTGACGCATCCACGGCGGGCACCGTCGCGTTGACGCGGATGCGCTCGCGCAGAGGCGTGGGCTGCGCGTTCCACCCGAAGTCGACGGCGGCGGCCAGCCAGGCGGCCGCCTCCTCATCGCCGTACTCGACGAAGGGTGAGAACTCGGTCGAGCCTTGCGGACCGCCGAACACCATCGCCTCGCGGGTGTCGATGCCGCGGAACCGCGTGCTGAGCGGAAGCGAGACGACGTGGGCGGCGGCGAGCAGTTCTGCCAGGGGAGGAAGCGCGGGGGAGGCCATGGCTTCAGCCTAGGCCGACGCTTCGGTTCGATTCGGTGCAGCGTGGGCGCATCCTCGTCGTATAGCGACGAGGCGGCGCTCAGGCTGAACGGTGTCCGCTCCGCGAGCCTAGAAGAGCGACGGCGGCGCCGTGTCCTCGGCCAAGACGGGCTCGACCGGCGTCGCCGCGGCGGCTCCCGGCCATCCCGGGCCGCTCGGCACGGGAGTGCGGTTCTGATACGCCGTGGATGCCGCGCGTGCGCGCGAGTCGGCGGCCTCGTTCATGGGGTGGTTGGCGTGGCCCTTGACCCACTCGAACGTCACGACGCGACCCTGCAGCGCCTCGTCGAGCTGCTTGATGATCTCGACGTTGAGCACCGGCTTGCCGTCGGCTTTGCGCCAGCCCTTGCGCTTCCAGCCCGCCATCCACTCGGTGCACGCCTTGATGGCGTACTGGCTGTCGCAGATGATGTGCAGCGGCTCGTCTTCGCCCTCGGTCGCGCGCAGCAGCTCGAGCACAGCCGTCAGCTCGCCGATGTTGTTGGTGGCGCGCGGCCATCCCCCGGCGGCCCAGCGCTCGTCGTCGACGTACCAGGCCCAGCCGGCGGGGCCGGGGTTGCCGAGGGCAGAGCCGTCTGCGGAAGCGACGATCGTCACGAGGTACTCCTTCTGGCGCAGGGCGGGTGTTGCGCACTATCGAGGGTAGGCGACGCGGGCTGGCACACTGGACGCATGCGTGACGACTCCGCCCCGGTGCACGACGAGGCGCCCGGCGTGCCCGATTACGGAACGCCGGGAGGTGTGCCGGCGCGGGTGGGTGGCCCGGTCTACGGGTCGGTCCGGCCGTCGCGCACGGTCTCGGATGCTCCGGCGTCGGATCTCGAGGCGCAGCCCGACGACGACGAGGGCGGCTTCGCCGGCTTTCTGGATGCCGTGCAGGACCGCGCGCAGGCGGTGCTCTCGGATCTCGGCATCGGCCCCGACGACGACCTGCCGACGGTGTCCGACGGAGTCGACTGGTCGCAGTACCCGGGAACGCGCGCGCACGACGCCGAGTTCGTACTCGCGGCCCTCTCGCAGGAGCAGACGATCGAGCGCAACGAGTCCGTGCTGGCAAGGCTGCGCGACGCCATCACGCCCCGCTTCGGGCTCAGTTGGGGACTGTTCGGGGAGATTCCGCGCATCGACCCGGAGGTCAACGACTGGGGAGGGGAGAGCCTGCTCGAGACGTGCACCACGGGAACATGGCGCTCGACGGCGCGACTCACCAATCCGCTCGTCAAGAGGCAGCTCGTCGACCTCGTGAGCGGCCTGCTCGAGGCCGAGGGATTTCACGACGTGACCCTGCGCAACGACCCGGCCCGCGCATCCGGCCCCGCCGCACTGGCCGACCTCGAGCGCGAGTTCGGCGGCACGACGCTGAAGGACCAGGTGATCTGGTCGCTGGTGGCCCGCGAGTCCGTGCACTCCGACAGCGAGTTCGAGCTGACGATCATCGAGCTGAAGCACGATCGCACCGGCCGTTTTCTCGAGGCGGCGCGTGCCAGGGCCGAGCTGCGTGGCGGGCCGATGAGCTCGGTCGACCTCGAGATCGTGAGCCGCGGAACGCTGCCGGCCGAGTCGGCGGCGGAGTTCCGTGAGAGGGCTCGCCGCTACGACGACCGCGAGCCGCCCGCACCGTGACGCGCGGCTGGCAGACTGGCTGCATGTCTGAAACGCCGTTCGTCTCCGAGATCTTCGATGCATCCGAGTGGGCTGTCGCGCCCGGGGCGAGCGCCCTGACCGACATCACCTACCACCACTCGAACGACGGGCGCGTGGCCCGCATCGCCTTCAATAGGCCCGAGGTGCGCAACGCCTTCCGCCCGCACACGGTAGACGAGCTCTACCGCGCCCTCGACGACGCCCGGCAGAATCCGCGCATCGGCGTCGTGCTGCTCACGGGCAACGGCCCGAGCCCGAAGGACGGGGGCTGGGCGTTCTGTTCGGGGGGCGACCAGCGCATCCGGGGCCGCGACGGGTATCAGTACGCCGACGGCACCGCGCCCGACGGACCGCTGGCCGGCGCTGCGACCGGACGCCTGCACATCCTCGAGGTGCAGCGGCTCATCCGCACGATGCCCAAGGTGGTCATCGCCGTGGTTCCCGGCTGGGCGGCGGGCGGCGGGCACTCTCTGCATGTCGTCTGCGACCTGTCGATCGCCAGCGCGGAGCACGCGAAGTTCAAACAGACGGATGCCGATGTCGGCTCGTTCGACGCCGGTTACGGCAGTGCGTATTTCGCCCGGCAGATCGGGCAGAAGTTCGCGCGCGAGGTGTTCTTCCTGGCCCGGGAGTACTCGGCCCAGCGCGCCTACGAGATGGGCGCGGTCAACGCCGTCGTGCCGCACGCGGAGCTCGAGCGAGAGGCGCTGGACTGGGCGCGCACGATCCTGACCAAGTCGCCCACGGCCATCCGCATGCTGAAGTTCGCGTTCAACGCGGTCGACGACGGGCTCATGGGCCAGCAGGTGTTCGCGGGCGAGGCCACGCGGCTCGCCTACGGAACCGACGAGGCCGTCGAGGGCCGCGACTCGTTCCTCGAGAAGCGCGAGCCCGACTGGTCGCCGTTCCCGTACCACTACTGAGGCGTCCCCCGTTCCCTGAGCCTGTCGAGGGGCGCAACAGCGTTTCGACGGGCTCGACGAACGAAACATTAGGTTGCGCACAACTGAATTGTGCGCAATGCTTCTGTCATGATCACCTCGACGGCTCCCGCTGCAGCGCCGCAGCACTCCGTGATCGATGAGCTCGTCTGCTTCGCGCTCTACAACGCATCCCACGCGATCACGCAGACCTACCGCTCGGTGCTCGCGCCGTGGGGGCTCACCTACCCCCAGTACCTCGTGTTCGTCGTGCTCTGGAACGAGGGGGCCATGCCTCTCGGCGACCTCGGCCGACGCCTCGAACTCGACTCCGGAACCCTCTCGCCGCTGACCCGCCGCATGGAGCAGGCCGGTTATCTCGAGCGCGTGCGCGCATCCGACGACGCCCGGGTGGTGACGATCGCGCTCACCGCCGAGGGCGAACGGATGCGCGAGGAGCTCGCAGCTGTTCCGGCCTGCGTGGCCGGCGCGATGAAGCTCGACCAGTCGACCGCCGTGCAGCTGCGCGGCATGCTGCACCAGCTGGCCGACGACACCCGCGCGTTCGACGCGGCGTCGTCGGCCCCGACCGAGACCACCGGCGCACCCGACGCCGGTCGATGAAAGGAAACCCCATGGAGATTCTCTACACGGCAGAAGCGCTCTCGACCGGCGAAGGCCGCAATGGCCACGTGCGCACGAGCGACGGACAGGTCGACCTCGACCTCGCCATTCCCAAGGAGATGGGCGGCTCGGGCAACGGAGCCAACCCCGAGGACCTCTTCGCCGCCGGATACGCGGCCTGCTTCCACTCCGCGCTGCAGAGTGTCGCCCGCGCCCGCAAGATCAAGATCTCCGACTCCAGCGTCGGTGGCCGCGTGCACATCGGGCCCAACGGCGAGGGTGGATTCCAGCTCGCCGTTCTGCTCGAGGTCGTCATCCCGGGCATCGAGCTCTCGCTCGCCCAGGAGCTCGCCGACGCCGCACACCAGGTGTGCCCGTACTCCAACGCGACCCGCGGCAACATCGACGTGCAGATCGTCGTCGAAGAGGGCTGACCCTCCTCCTCCGCCTCACCGAGCGCGGGTGTTTCCGCCGACCGCGGTGGCCAGGCCACCGCGCGCCGCCTGAACACCCGCGCTCGCCGCGTGCCCGGCGCATCCGGTTGCGCTTCAGCCGCGCTTCAGCGCCCGTCGGGCAGACTGGGCGCATGCGCGTGCTGGTTGTCGAAGACGAGAAACGCCTCGCCGAGGGCCTCAAACGCGGACTCGAGGCAGAGGGGTTCGCCGTCGACGTCGCGTTCACCGGCACCGACGGGCTCTGGATGGCCACCGAGAAGGACTACTCGGTGATCCTCCTCGACATCATGCTGCCCGGAATGAGCGGCTACCGCGTGTGCGAGCGACTGCGGGCCGCCGAGAACTGGACCCCGGTTCTGATGCTCACCGCGAAAGACGGGGAGTGGGACCAGGTCGAGGCGCTCGACACCGGCGCCGACGACTATCTCACGAAGCCGTTCTCGTTCGCGATCCTGCTCGCGAGAATGCGAGCCCTGATCAGGCGGGGCGCCGCCGAGCGACCGGCCGTGCTCGAGGCCGGCGACATCCGTGTCGACCCGTCGACCCGCCAGGTCACCCGCGGCGCCGAGCGCATCGAGGTGACCGCCCGCGAGTTCGCCGTTCTCGAATACCTGATGCGGAGAAAGGGCGACGTGGTGTCGAAGCGCGACATCATCGACAACGTCTGGGACGACGACTTCGACGGTGAGCAGAACATCGTCGAGGTCTACGTCGGACACCTGCGCAACAAGCTCGACAGGCCCTTCGGGCGCAACGCGATCGAGACGCTCCGCGGCGCGGGCTACCGGCTGGCCTCCCATGGCGGCTGAACGGGGCAGGCGACGGCGTCTCTCGCTGCGCTGGCGCATCGTCCTCGTGGCCACGGTCGCCGTCGCCGTCGCACTCGCCGTGGGATCGGCGGCATTCGTCGGCGTGCTGCGGGAGTCGCTGGTCGCGGGGGTGCAGCTGACCGCAGAACGGGATGCCGCCGAGCTCGTCGGCCAGGTCGAGACGACCGGGGCCTCGTCGGTCGACACCGAGGCGGACGACGACGAGCAGATCGTGCAGCTCGTGGCCGCCGACGGCTCACTCGTGGCGTCGAGCGACCACGCCGATGACGGCCCGCTGCTCTCCCTGCCGCAGCTGCGGCACACCGACGTGCCCGTGCCCGCCGACGACGTCGAGAGCACGCCCACGCCGTCGAGCAGTGACGACGACGATGACTCCGATTCCGACTCGGGGTCGGGCAACTCCGGGCGGGGCTCGAGCGACGATTCCGACGACGACTCGGATGACTCGAGCGGCTCCAGCGACTCGGCTCCGACATCGACCGCCCCCGCCGCGCCGCAGCCCACGACGACGCCCGTGCTCATCGACGACACGACGACCGCAACCGTGACCGACTCCGACGGCGCCTCGTTCGTGGCCGTCGCGCGAAGCGCCACCGAGGCCGGATCGGGCCGAGAGCTCTGGGTCGTGTCCGGGCGCAGTCTCGCCACCGTCGACGGCACGATGTCGACCGTCGGGGGACTGCTTGCGGCGGCCGTTCCCCTTCTGCTCATCGTGCTCGCCGTGACGATCTGGTTCGTCGTGGGCCGGGCGCTCCGCCCTGTCGACCGACTGCGGCAGCAGGTCGACGAGGTCACGGCACCGAGTCTCGACCGCCGCGTCGCGGACCCCGGAACAGACGACGAGGTCGGCCGCCTCGCTCACACCATGAACCGCATGCTCCAGCGTCTCGACGACTCCCGGCGCTCGCAGAACCGCTTCATCTCGGATGCCTCGCACGAGCTGAAATCGCCCCTCGCCTCGCTGCGCCAGTACGCCGAGGTCGCCCGCGCACATCCGGATCGCATCTCGCCCGACGAGCTGTCGGCGGCCGTGCTCGACGAGGGGGCCCGCCTCGAGGGGCTGGTGCAGGGGATGCTGGTGCTCGCCAAGGCCGACGAGCGCATGCTCACGAGGCCCACGACCCTCGTCGACCTCGACGACATCGTCTTCACTGAGGCGAGGCGACTGCGCGGCTCGACCTCTTTGGCGGTCGACTCGGGCGCGGTCGGCGCGGCGCAGCTGCACGGAGACGCGACCCTGCTGTCGCAACTCGTACGCAACCTCGTCGACAACGCCGCCCGCCACGCGACGACGACGGTCGCGCTCGCGGTGCGGGCCGATGATCAGGATGGCACGGTCACTCTCGTGGTCGAGGATGACGGCGCCGGCGTTCCCGAGGCCGACAGGGAGCGTGTGTTCGAGCGCTTCGTGCGCCTCGACGAGGCGCGTGCCAGAGACGGCGGCGGAAGCGGCCTGGGCCTCGCGATCGTCCGCGAGATCGCGGCGGCCCACGGGGGCACCGTGGCCCTGCAGCAGGCCGCAGGCGGGGGAGCCCGCTTCGTCGTGATGCTCTCGACGAGCTGACCTGATCGCTTCGTTTCCCGAGCCTGTCGAAGGGCGGCCGTTCCTGAAGGCCGCTTCAGGATGCTTCAGGACCGCTTCAGCGGCCGCGCGTCACAGTGGGTCTCATCACCACGACGCCAGGAGGCAACCATGCAGAAGAAGACCATGTGGATCACGGCCGCAGCCGTTGGAGCCGTACTCGTTCTCGGAGGCGCAGGAGCAGCCGTCGCATCGAGCGACCTCTTCGACGATGACGACGGCCGCACCACCAGCACCTCGTCGGGCACCGGGTCGGACGACCGATCGCAGAGCGATGACGGTGTTGATGACAGCGACGACCGCAGCAACGACGGCGGCAACAGCGGCCGTGACGACAACGGCGGCGACCGTGACGACAGCTCCGACGACAACACCGTGCCGGCGACGGCCGATGAGCGCTCCGCCGCCGAGGCCGCGGCCCTCGACGAGATCGGACAGGGAACCGTCCGCGAGTTCGACACGGGCGACTCCGACGACGACTACGCCTACAAGGTCGAGCTCGTGATGGACGACGGCAGCGAGGTCGAGGTGGAGCTCGCCGCCGACCTGAGCGTTCTGCGCATCGACCGAACCTGACGAAGCGCGCGAACGCGGGTGTTCGCGCACGCCGCGGTGGCTGAACCACCGCGCTGTGCGCGAACACCCGCGTTCGGCGTCGCCTCGAGCCGCTTCGCCGCTCGACGGGCCCAGACGTTACCTACCCGAAACACGCGCTGACGTAGGGTGAACGGATGACACGCCCGCTCGACATCGTGGTTGCGAACGACGCACTGGCGGTGCTTCCGCGCCTGCGCGAAGCCCTGTCGCAGGGCGGCGCGGCCATCCTGCCTCGCACCATCGACCAGCGCGAGGTCGACGCGCGCCCGTTGCCCCGCCACGCCGCACCCGCCCCGGGCGAGACGCCGGCCGTGCGCGACGAGCCTGTTCCCGATCAGGTGGCCAAGAATGTCGCCCTCGTGATCGAGACCTCGGGGTCGTCGGGAGCGCCCAAGCGGGTCGCCCTGTCGACGGGCGCCCTGCTCGCCAGCGCGGCCTCGGTCGAGAGCGAGCTGGGCGGCAGCGGCCAGTGGCTGCTGTCGCTTCCCACCCACTACATCGCCGGCGCGCAGGTGCTCGTGCGGTCCATCGTCGGGGGGACGACACCGATCGTGCAGCCGCCGGGCCACTTCTCGGCCCGCGTCTTCGCCTCGCTCGTCGACGAGATGGATGCGCCGCTGCGCTTCGCCTCGCTGGTTCCGGCCCAGCTCGCCCGCGTGATCGACGCCGGAGAAGCCGATGCCGGCATCCGGCAGCAGCTGCGCCGACTCGACGCCATCCTCGTGGGCGGACAGGCCCTGCCCGCCGCCCTCTATCAGCGCGCGATCGAGCTCGGCCTCACCGTTCGCCGCACCTACGGCTCGAGCGAGACGGCCGGCGGATGCGTGTACGACGGCATTCCCCTCAGCCAGGTTCATGCTCGGGTCACCGCGGGCGAGCTCGAGCTCTCGGGACCGATGCTCGCGGAGGGCTATCTCGGCGACCCCGAGCTCACCGACCGCAAGTTCTACACCGACAACGGCCAACGCTGGTATCGCACCGCCGACTCTGGAGACGTCGTCGACGGGGTCGTCCGCGTCTCCGGCCGCATCGACAACGTGATCATCTCGGGTGGCATCAAGGTGTCGCTCGACCGTGTCGAGCGAGTCGTGCAGTCGCTCGACGGCTTCCGCGGGGCGGTTGTCGTTCCCCAGCCGAGCGACGAGTGGGGGCAGGTGTCGGTCGTGGTCACCGAGGGCTCCGTGGATGCCGACAGCCTGCAACGCGTGCGCGACGCCGTGATCGCGGGGCCGGGTCGGGCCGCCGCACCCGTGCGCATCGTGACCGTCGAGGCGATGCCGACCCTCGCATCCGGCAAGCCCGACAGGCTCAGCCTGGCCCGCTCGCTGGCGTCGGCCGCGGCGTCCGCCTCCGCGTCGGACTGATCAGGCGGAGCGCATGCGTTCGACCGCGTTCTCTCGAAGCACCCGCAGCCGCTTGTAGTACGCGGCGAGGCTCGACACGAGCACCGCGGCGATCACGATGGAGATCGACGATCCGAGAAGCACGGCGAGGGTTCCCTCGTCGGCCACCTCCTCTGTGCCGGCGAACGCCAGCTCGTTCATCAGCAGCGACACGGTGAAGCCGACTCCTCCCAGAGCTCCCGCGGCGAGCAGCCCGTGCAGGGTGAGGTGGGGGCGCTTCTCGCGCGGGCCGACGAAGCTCGACAGCCACCCGCCGAGGCTGATGCCGATGATCTTGCCCACGGGCAGGGCGACGAGAATGCCCCAGAACGGTGCGGCGAGTTCGCCGGGCGCCACCTGCGGGATGGCGACGAGGGCGGCGGAGAACGCGAAAATCGGCAGGATCGCACCGTTGGTGACCGGCTCGAGCGCGTGCCGCACCCGCATCGCCGGCAGGCGCACCATGGCCAGGCCGAGCGCGACGCCCGCGATGGTGGCGTGCACGCCGGAGAGATAGGTGAGCGACCAGGTGGCCACGGCGACGAGCCCCATGAGGATGCCGACGGGCACTTGATAACGCCCGCCGAGACTGCGGCTGAGCAGCCAGAAGAGCGCGACGCCGACCGCGGCGAGACCGATGAACAGCAGGTTGGGGTCGGCGGTGAAGAACACCGCGATGATGAGGATCGCCACGATGTCGTCGAGGATCGCGAGCGCGAGGATGAAGATGCGCAGGCGCGACGGGATGCCCTTGCCGAAGACCGCGAGCACGCCGAGGGCGAAGGCGATGTCGGTCGCCGTGGGAATGGGCCAGCCACCCTCGTAGCCGGACCCCGCGGTGATCGCGATGTAGATCAGGGCGGGCACGATCACGCCTCCGAGCGCGGCGATCGCCGGTCGCACCGCCTTCGAGACGCTGTTCAGCTGGCCCACGGCGAACTCGTTCTTCAGCTCGACCGCGACCACGAAGAAGAAGATCGCGAGCAGGCCGTCGCTGATCCAGTGGCCCACCGAGAGGTCGAGCGGAGTCCCGGGGATGGCGAGGTGCGCGTCTTGCAGGGCCATGAGTGCCGGCCCCGCGGGCGTATTCGCGAGAAGAAGCCCGGCGGCCGCGGCGACAAGCAGGAAGAGTGCGGCGACCCGTTCGGATCGGATGAAGGTCATATGGTGTCCTTGCTGCCTCCGGCTCGAAGGCGTGGCGAAGTGGAATGAAAACGATCCCGCGATCGTCTGCCGACCAGACTTCCCGGCGCACCAGCATCCATTCTACGTCGAGCCCTACAATCGTCGGGTGCCCACGAGTAAGAAGTCGCCCCGCAAGAAGTCCCCGTCGCGCAACGCCCGCCGCGTGAAGTCCACCGGGCATCCGGCCGGCCCCCGAGTCGCGCCGAACCGCCCGAAGAAGGTCACGGCGGGTGACTGGATCGCAGGCGCCCGTCTGCGAACCCTGCCTCTGGCCATCGCGCCCGTCGCGCTCGGAACCGGCGCCGCCACGATCCTGGGCTCCGTGCACGATCAGTGGCCCCTCGTGGCGCTCTGCCTCGCGGTGGCCCTGTTCCTGCAGATCGGCGTCAACTACGCGAACGACTACTCCGACGGCATCCGGGGCACGGATGCCTTCCGCGTCGGCCCCGCACGTCTGACCGGCTCGGGCGCGGTGCGGCCGAAGCTCGTGCTCACGGTGGCACTCGTCTTCTTCGGCCTCGCCGCGGCGGCCGGCATCGCCATCGTGATCATCACGCAGATCTGGTGGCTGCTCGCCGTGGGTGCCGTGGCCATCGTGGCCGCTTGGTTTTACACGGGTGGCAAGCGCCCCTATGGATACGCGGGGTTCGGCGAGCTCTTCGTGTTCGTGTTCTTCGGGCTGGTCGCCACCCTCGGCACGATGTGGGTGCTCGTTCGCGACATCAGCCTCGAGGGGCTGCTCGCCGCCATCGCTATCGGATTCATCTCGTGCGCCGTTCTCATGGCGAACAACATCCGGGACATCCCGCAGGACCGCATCGCCAAGAAGAAGACGCTCGCCGTCCGCGTCGGCGACCGGCCCGCGCGCATCCTGTACTGCGTCTTCATGCTGATCCCCTTTCTCGTCGTGGGATTCCTCACGCAGCTGTTCCCGCTCGCGATCCTGGTGTTCTTCGCTCTGCTGATCGCCATTCCGGCCGGGCTCATCGTGCTCACGGCGAAGACGCCGAAGGAGCTGATCCTGGCGCTGCAGCTCACGAGCCTCACGGGGCTGGTCTACGGACTCGGCCTGGCGGCCGCCATCGCGTTCTAGCCGAGGGCGCTGCGCTGGTCGAGTAGCCCGAGGCCGCCTGCGGCCGAAGCGTATCGAGGCCACCGTGGTTGTCGTCTCCCAGGAAACGTGCCCCCACCCATGCGTTGATTGAGTAGCCGCGCGAGGAACGAGCCGGTGTTATCGAAATCCTTCCCGCGGTGGCGTCGATACGGCAGTTTCGTGGCCTACTCGACAGTGCAATGGGAGGAGATGAGCACATCCGGCCCGAATACTGCGTTGGTGTGGCGTATCTCCTCCCGTTCGCCAGCTTGGGCGGAGATGTCGAGCTGCCAGCCGCATCTGCTGACGCACTGAAGTGCGGAAAGTGGCCGCTTCATCGACGGTCGACGCGGCCACTTTCCGCACCTCAGTGAGACGGTGGTCTCGATACGGCCGCAGGCGGCCTACTCGACCAGCGCAGAACAGCGTTTCCCCCCACCCCCCACCACCGAGACGCGAAGCGGCTTAACCGCTCGATGCGGCGGCTCCTTCGTCGCGCGCCTACTCGACCGGCGCAACAGTGGGCGGCGCGAGCGCGGTGCCGCAGCGCCTAGAGTCGAGGGATGGCTGACTTCAGGGGACCGAACACATCCGCCGGCTGGGATGTCGGCGTCAAGCAGACGGTTGCCGGCAGCCGCAAGGCCGTCTGGGCCTTTCTCATGGGCGAGGGTCTGCCGCTGTGGCTGGGCAAGACGACAAAGCTCCCGCTCGTGAAGGGCGCGGCCTACGAGACCGACGACGACATCACGGGCCGCGTGCTCAGCGTGCAGCCGGGAGTCGACCTGCGCGTGAGCTGGCGACCGGGGGAGTGGAACCACGATTCCACTCTGCAGCTGAGCCTCAAAGAGGCCGACGGGGCCACGGTCATCTCGTTTCACCAGCAGAAGCTCACCAGTCGCGACGAGCGCAAGATGATGCTCGGCCGCTGGAAGGGCGCCGCGAGCGACCTCGAGAAGGCCCTCAAGCGCCAGTCGAAGTAGCTCGACCGGCCGCGCGCCCGGCTACTTCGCCGTCGTGGTGCCGTCGACGGCCGCGTCTTCGCTGTCTTCGTCGTCGCCCGAGGCCGTCGACTGCGAGCGCTTCGTGCTGGCCCGCGCCTCGTAGAGGCTCTTCGCCGCCTCCTCGCGCTGTCTGCGCAGGAAAATGAACGAGAGGCAGAATGCGATGATCGCGGCGAGGAGCGCCGAGATCCATGCGGGCACGCCGCCCGGGGTCAGAAGCAGCAGGAGAATCGCGAGCACGACGGCGAACAGCCCGATTCGGATGAGCGAGAAGAGCAGCCAGGTTCGTCGAGGATTCACGGCATTCAGTGTAAGCGCTGCACAGCAGGCAACCCCCGGGCAAACGTACGGTTAGCGCGCCTATCATGGGTGCATGGCCCGCTTGCTGTTCGTCCTCGGTATCGTCGCCGTGACGTTCATGATCTATTCGATCGTCGACGCCGCTCTTCGTCCTGTCCGCCTCATCCGCGGTCTTCCCAAATGGGCCTGGCTGCTCGTCATCATCGTGATCCCGATCATCGGTGGGGTTCTCTGGTTCGTGATCGGTCGCGGGCGCGAGCAGAACGCTGCGGTCTACCGCACCGTCGGGCCCGACGACGACCCCGACTTCTTGGGCAAGCTGGGCTACACCACGCCGCGCGACCCCGAGGCAGAGGCCCGCACCGACGAGCAGATCCGCGACCTCGAGAAGCGACTGGCCGAGCAGGCGGGCGACAAGCCGTCTGACGACCCGAAGTCGGGCCGCGGCGGAAAGCCCGGCCCGGCATAGTGAGTCCGGCAACGGACTTCTCCGTCGCCCTCCTCACGCACCTGGTGGCACGAGGGCTTCGTCATGTCGTACTCACCCCCGGCTCGCGCTCGCAGGCTCTCGCCCTGGCAGCCGCTGAGCTGGATCGTCGCGGCATCCTGAATCTGACCGTGCGGCTCGACGAGCGATCCGCGGCCTTCACCGCCCTCGGAATCGCACGCGAGACCGGCCTGCCCGTGGCCGTTGTGACCACGTCGGGCACCGCCGTGGGCAACCTTCTCCCCACCGTGATGGAGGCGCACCACAGCGGTGTGCCCGTCATCGTGCTCTCCGCCGACCGCCCCGCCGAGCTGCGCGGCACCGGCGCGAACCAGACCACCTGGCAGCCCGGCATCTTCGGCGCCTTCGTGCGCCTCGAGGTCGATGTGGATGCCCCGTCGGGCCCCGCAGACGAGCCGGTCGACGAGGTGCTCGGTCTGAGCCCCGACGCTGCGGCGCTCGCGGCGCAGGCGATGGATGCGTCGCTCGGCCTCGCAGGCGCGGACGGCATGCCCGGCCCCGTGCACCTCAACCTCCAGTTCCGCGAACCCCTGTCGGGAGACGTCCCCGAGACCGCCGTGCCGCGCCTCCATGACCAGGCCCCGTCGCATCCACGGCCCGCCCACCTGCTCGAACCGGGCCTGCGCACCGTCGTCGTCGCCGGCGACGGAGCGGGCGCCGACGCCGAGGAGGTGGCACACGCGGGCGGCTGGCCACTGATCGCCGAGGTCTCGAGCGGCGCCCGATTCGGCCCCAACCTGATCGTCGCCTACCGCTCACTGCTCGGCAGCGAGCTGGCCCGGCACGTCGAGCGCGTGATCGTCTTCGGCCATCCGACGCTCAGCCGCGAGGTGCCCGCGCTCCTGACGAGAGACGACGTGCAGATCGTCGTCGTGGCATCCGGGGGCGAGCGCATCACGCCCGGTCACGAGGGCCGGATGCTGGTGGATCGCGTCGAGGTCGGGCCCGAGGCCGTGGCCGCGAGCCGCGAACCGGATGCCCGTGCCTGGCTCGGGCGCTGGGTCGTCGCGAGCCGCGCCCAGCTCGAACTCGACGATCCCGAGCTGCCCGCGCCCGACGTCGAGGCTCCGCGCTCGGGCGACCTGAAGCGTCGGCGCGAGTATGCCAAGGCCGAGCTTGCGGCCGCGCGCGCGACGATCTCGCGGCCGATCCTCGCCCTGTCCGTATGGCGCGCGACCTGGCCTCACGACCGACTCGTGCTCGGAGCTTCCCGACTCATTCGCGAGGCCGACAAGGTCGTTCCGGGCAAAAAGATCACGGTGCACGCCAACCGCGGTCTCGCCGGAATCGACGGCACCGTTTCGACCGCGATCGGCGTGGCCCTGGCCAGCCAGTCCGACGCGAAGGGCGGCATCACGCGCGTTCTGCTCGGCGACCTCACGCTGCTGCACGACGTGGGCGGCCTGCTGATCGGCGACGGAGAGACCCGCCCCCGTGTTCAACTCATCGTGGGCAACGACGGCGGCGGCACGATCTTCGATTCGCTCGAGGTGGCCTTCTCGGCAGATCCGGATGCCTTCGCCCGGGTCATGCGCACCCCGCAGTCGGTCTCGGTCGAGCAGCTCGCCGCAGCCTATGGCTGGAGCTACACGCGGGCCACGACGCGAGCCGAACTCGACCGTGCGCTCACGAGCCCGGAGGGGCCACTGAGCATCGTCGAGGTTCCGCTCGCGGAGATTCCGTAGCCGCCTCGCGTCCCTCGGGTCGTTCGCTGCAGCGATCGATCGTCGCCGAGCGCGAGCCGATGCGGCGTCAGGTCTCCTCGGCACCCCAGCGCCTGAGGGCGGTGATGGTCGCGCTCAGCGCATGCCCGCGTTCGGTGAGCGCGTAGGCCCGGGTGTTGTGCCGGAGGGGAAGGCGACGGAGAACGCCGGCCGCTTCGAGTTCTCGCAGACGAGTGGCGAGCATGTTCGTGCCCATCCCCAGCTCACGCTGCAGATCGCCGTAGCGTCGAGGCCCGTCGAGCAGCTGCTCCACGATCAGGAGGGCCCACCGCGCCCCCACGATGTCGAGGGCCGCAGCCAGCTCGCTCACGCGGTCGGAGAGGCGTCCGCCTTCAGCCAGAACGGCGAGTAGTGGTAGCCGTCGGGGTCGTCGAACTGACGCTGATACATGAAGGGGTAGTCGTCGGTGTCACCGATCCGTCCGCCGGCGGCAGCGGCGCGCTCGACGAGTTCGTCGACCGCCTCGCGGCTGTCGAGATCGAACGAGACCGTGACCTTCGAGGGGGTGTCCGGCCCGCCGATCAGCTCCTCTGTGCCGCCGACGCTGGCGTACATCTCGCGGCTGCCGAGCATCACGTACTGCTCGGGCGCTATGGCGAAGCACGACACGTTGTGATCGGACATCTCGGCATTGAGGGTCCAGCCGAGAGCGGTATAGAAGGCGGTGGCACGGTCGACGTCCTCGACCGGGCATGTGATGAAAAGGCTCATGGGCCAACACTTCCAAAATGGAAGTGCTTCGTCAAGACCGAGAACCCGCCCCGGATCACACCAGCGCGTGACGCGCGCCGCGCCCTTTGCTAGGTTGCCCCCGTGACGAAACTTCGAGTGCACAACCTGGCCGTCTCGATCGACGGCTTCGCGACCGGTGAGGGCCAATCGTTCGAGACGCCGTTCGGCCATGCCGGGCAGAGGCTCATGAGCTGGTTCTTTCCCACGCACGCCTTCGTGAGCATGACCGGGCACGACGCCGAAGCGATGGGCGGCGGAACCCGGGGCATCGACGACGCGTTCGCCGCGACGACCAACGCGGGCATCGGCGCGGAGATCATGGGCCGCCGCAAGTTCGGCCCGCAGCAGGGACCGTGGGAGGACGAGTCCTGGCGCGGCTGGTGGGGCGAGGAGCCCCCGTTCCACTCGCCGGTGATCGTGCTGACTCACCACGCGCGTCCTGATCTGCAGGTCGGAGAGACCTCGTTCCTGTTCCGGGATGCGTCCCCGCGCGAGGCCCTCGACCTCGCGACCGAGCTGGCCGGCGGACTCGACGTGCGCCTCGGCGGCGGGCCGACGGTGGTGCGCGAGTTCCTCGAGGCCGACCTCGTGGATCACCTGCACATCGTCGTGGTGCCGATCGTTCTGGGTCGCGGGGTTCGTCTCTGGGACGGACTGGAGAGCCTCGAGGAGCGCTTCGACGTCGAGGTGACCGCGTCGCCGTCGGGCGCCGTGCACTACGTCTTCACCCGCAAGCGTCTCTAGCGCCGTCTACAGTGGGGACACGCTCGGCGAAAGGGAACAAATGATGGCCAAGAACGACGACTCCTTCTTCTCGGGCAGTGCCCGCGAGCTGCTCGCCGCACGCGAGGGCTTCGTGCTCGCCGATCTCGACCCTGAGAGCACGCCCGGGGTCTCGGCCTCGAAGAAGCAGGGCGAGAAGGCGCTCGCGGCCGGCGCTCCGACCCTCGACGACCTGCAGGTCAGACTGCACGCCAACAGCCTGTCGGGCGACAACCGCAGCGTGCTGCTCGTGCTGCAGGCCATGGATTCCGCGGGCAAGGGCGGCATCGTCAGCCACGTGATCGGCACCGTCGACCCCGAGGGCGTGGCGCACACCTCGTTCAAGAAGCCCACGCCCGAAGAGCTCAGCCACGACTTTCTCTGGCGCATCCGCAACGCCCTGCCGAAGGCGGGCCAGATCGGTGTCTTCGACCGCTCGCACTACGAAGACGTGCTCATCGCGAGGGTGCGCAACCTCGCCGCCCCCGACGTGATCGAGCACCGCTACGAGCTCATCAACGAATTCGAGCGCCAGGTCACCGAGTCGGGAACGGCCATCGTCAAGGTGATGCTGCACATCAGCTCCGACGAGCAGAAGGCACGACTCGCAGCACGCCTCGAGCGCGAGGACAAGCTGTGGAAGTACAACCCCGGCGACGTCGACGAGCGCCTGCTCTGGCCCGCCTACCAGGAGGCGTACCAGCTCGCCATCCAGAACACCTCGACCGACATCGCGCCGTGGTTCGTCGTGCCGGCAAACCACAAGTGGTACGCCCGAGCGGCCGTGCAGCAGCTGCTGATCGAGACGATGGCGGCGTTCGGCCAGGGCTGGCCGCCGGCCGACTACGACATCGAGGTCGAGAAGGCGCGGCTCGCGGCCAGCTGATCACGGCGCGAGGCTCGAGCCGTTCTGCCCGGTGCGCACCTCGAAGCCGTCCCAGAAGGCGCTGATCGACGTCGATCCCACGCTCGAGACCAGCACCCCGGATGCGGTGAAGTCGTCGGGAGTCGCACACTCGGCCACCGCCTCGGGCGTGGCGGATTCGTGCACGACCACGCAAAGGTTGGCGTCGGTGTCCTTCGCGACCCAGACCTTCCACCCGGGTACATCGGTCGAGACGAGTCGCGTCGTCGAGCCGTCGATTCGCGCGGGAAGGTTCGCATCGATGCGATCCAGATCCGTCTGCGCGGCGTCGAACCAGCGCTCTGCCGACGCGGCGCTTCCGGTCGTGACCGCCTCCGCGGGAACGCGGGCGGGCGCGGTGGCGATCTCGCCACGACCGAGATCCATCGTGTCGACGAAGGGCTTGCCGTCTCGCGATACGGGCGGCGAGAGCAGCATCGAGGCGCCCGCCGCGATGAGGCCCAGCACGGCCAGCACGCTCGACACCCGAACGACGCGAGACCGGATGCGATGGGCCCGGCGCTCGCGGGAATCCGCGGCATCGAGCGCGGTTCGGTCGAGGGCCGCGCGCTCGGCGGCCTCGCGGAGGTCGAGTTCGTGCAGCTCGAGTGCCGCGGCGGCGGCCCGCGTCTCGTCGTCGGGCGTCGACGTGCGCCCGTAGGCGGCGCGCGCGAGGGCGAAGCGCTCGTTCTCTGCGCCGGTCGACCTCCCAGCGCTGGTCGAGTAGGCCGCCTGCGGCCGTGTCGAGACCGCCTGTCCGTGGTCTCGATACGCTTCGGCCGCGGGCGGCCTCGGGCTACTCGACCGGCGCAAGGGAGAGCGACGCACGGCTCATCTCCTAGCCGAAGGCCTCGACGATGGGGCGGAACTTCATCTTTGTCTCGATGAGCTCCCGGTCGGGGTCGGACTCGGCGACGATGCCCGCGCCGGCGTAGGCGGTGATGTCGCCGTTCTCGGCGATCTGGGCGCAGCGCAACGCGACGGCCCACTCGCCGTCGCCATCCGCGCCCACCCACCCGACGGGGCCGGCGTAGCGGCCCCGGTCGAACGGCTCGAGCTCGTCGATGACGGCCAGGGCGGTCGCCGTCGGTGCGCCGGCCACGGCGGCCGTGGGGTGCAGGGCGGCGATCAGGTCGAGCGACGTCGAGCCGTCGGAGAGGATGCCCTCGACATCGGTCGCGAGGTGCCAGAGATTGGGCAGCTTCAGGGTGAAGGGGATCTCGGAGGTGATGAGCGTGCGCGTGTGCGGTTGCAGCGACTGCACGACGCTGGCCACGGCGAAGCGGTGCTCGTCGAGGTCTTTGGCGCTCGTGGCCAGGGCGATGGCGGCCTCGTGGTCGGCCTCCGCGTCGCGGCCGCGAGAGACCGTGCCGGCGAGCACTCGTGCGCTGACCGTTCCGTGGTCGACGCGCACCAGGGTCTCGGGGCTCGATCCGATGAGGCCGTCGACGGCGTAGGTCCAGCAGTCGGGGTAGCCCAGGGCGAGGTCGGTGAGGGTGCGGCGCAGATCGCTCTCCGCGGGCAGATGGCCCACGAGATCGCGGGCGAGCACGACCTTGTTCAGCTCGCCCGCCGAGATGCGCGCGACGGCGGCCTCGACCGACGCCCTGTAGTCATCGGGTTTCACCTGGCCGGGCAGCAGCGACAGCCGGTACTCGGCACCGAGCGGGCGTGCCACGGGTGTCGGCAGGGGCGGCGCGATCGGGTCGCCGGATTCGGAGAGGGCGGTGATGCGGGTGATCCAGTAGACGCCCGCGCGCTTGCCGATGACGATCTCGGGAACGATGAGCGTGGAGATCAGGGCCGAGGTGGCGGAGAAGGCGAATGCGCCGAACGCGACCAGTCCCGTGCCCGGCGACTGCAGAGGATCGGTCACTTGCGCGAGCCGGGCGACCTCTCGCCATGTCTGACAGGCATCCACGAATCTGTTCTCGCCGGAGAACTCGAGCCGCAGCGCCACGCCCGCGCCGGCCATGCCCTCGCCCTTGCGCATCCAGAGCAGCGGATGCCGCGAGTCGAGCAGCGGCACCAGAAGTCTGATGTCGTCGACGCGGGTGGTCTCGACGACCAGGCGGGGGAGGGTTCGTGACGTTTCGCTCACCTGTTCAGCCTAGTTCGGCCACGGGCTGGCTAGGGTCGAGTTGTGAACCGCACCGACCGCCTCTACGCGCTCGTCGAGGAGCTTCGCGCGGTCGCGCCGCGGCCACGAAGCGCCCGGTGGCTCGCCGAGCGGTTCGAGGTCAGTTCGCGAACCATCGAGAGAGACCTGTCTGCCCTGCAGCAGAGCGGCGTGCCGATCTGGGCGGAGCCCGGACGCACCGGTGGCTACTGCCTCGACGCGTCGCACACCCTGTCGCCCCTCGGCTTCACCGTCGACGAGGCGCTCGCGGTCGCGATCTCGCTCGAGATGCTGGCGACCAGCCCGTTCCGGGCGGCGGCGAGCTCGGCGCTGCGCAAAGTGGTCGCCGTCATGGATGACCGGCACCTCGCCGAGACCGTGGAGCTGTCTGCTCGCGTGCACCTTCTGACCGACGGGCCCGTCGCCGAGTCGTCGGCGTTGCACGCGGCGGAGCGGGCACCGGAGCTTGCGTCGGCCCTCCGCACGGGCCAGGTGCTCCGCATCTCGTACGCCGACAAGAACGGTGCGCGCTCGACGCGGGAGATCGAACCCATGGGATGGGTGGGCCGCGGCCAGCACTGGTATCTCGTCGCCTGGTGCCGTGATCGCGAGGCGATTCGCGCATTCCGCGGAGATCGGATCGCCAGCGCGGAGCCCACCGGAGAGACTCCTGCCCGCCGCACTCTCGACGCCACGGACCTCGACATCTCGTTCGGAGAGCTGCGCCGCATCACGACCCGAGAGACCAGTTCCTGAAAAGCGCCCGTAAACACCGACAGGACGGTGTCGCCGACGGGCCTCAGCATGGAGACGTCGAGCCGACCGGCACGACGGAAAGGCCATCGTGAACCTCACATCCATCCGCCTCATCACCGACGACGTCGACCGTCTCGTCGAGTTCTACGAGACCGTCACGGGCGTGGTCGCCGCTCGGCCGGCACCCGTGTTCGCCGAATTCCGAGCCGAGACGGGCACGTTAGCCATCGCGAGCAGTGCGACCGTCGCGATGCTCGGCGACAAGGCCCCGAAGCCCGGGCCCGACGGCTCGACCATCGTCGAGTTCATGGTCGCCGACGTCGATGCGGAATTCGACCGGATTCGCGCCGTGATCGGCGACGTCGTGCTCCCGCCGACGACGATGCCGTGGGGCAATCGCTCGACGCTGTTCCGCGATCCGGACGGCACCCTCGTGAACCTGTTCTCGCTGCCGACCTCCTGAACTCGAGGCCTGCTCTGCACAGCTGGTCAATCCCAGCCGCCATGCGGGCAGCGCAACTACACTGGACGAGTGAATAAGGCAGACCTTACTAAAAAGCCCCAAGCGGTCTCCGCGATGTTCGACCAGGTCTCCACGCACTACGACCGCACGAACGCGGTTCTCTCGGTGGGCAACGACCAGCTGTGGCGCGCGGCCACGGTTCGTGCCGTCGACCCCCGGCCCGGCGATCGCATCCTCGACCTCGCCGCGGGAACGGGAACGTCGAGCGCCGCCCTGGCGGCCAAGGGCGCCCACGTGGTCGCCGCGGACTTCTCGCCCGGCATGATCGAGGTGGGCAAGCGGCAGCAGGCGGGCAACCGCAACGTCGAGTTCGTGCAGGCCGACGGCATGGATCTGCCCTTCGCCGACGACGAGTTCGACGCCGTTACCATCTCGTTCGGGCTGCGCAACATCGTCGACCCGCACGTGGCCCTGAAAGAGCTCTACCGGGTCACCAAGCCGGGCGGGCGCATCGTGATCTGCGAGTTCTCCAAGCCGCCGGCCAAGCTGGTGCGCTCGGGTTACTTCACCTATCTCAACAGGGTCATGCCCACTCTCGTGAAGCTCGCGTCGTCGAATGCCGAGGCATACGACTACCTGGGCGACTCGATCAAGGCCTGGCCCGACCAGAAGACGCTCGCCGAATGGATGCGTGAGGCCGGGTTCTCGAGGGTCGCGTACAAGAACCTCAGCCTCGGCATCGTCGCCCTGCACCGGGGCATCAAGCCCCGCACGGGTCAGTAGGCTGAACCCGTGACCCCGAAAACACCCGCTGCTGGCACGCGCGCGCCCGCAGGCAAGGCCCGGCGCACCCAGAGCCTCTCGTCGTCGCTCAATCTGCACGACCGACTCTTCTCCACCAGTCGCGACCGCGAGGTGGCCCGGGCCGTCGACGACGGAATCGAGCGTCTCGAGGCCCGGCTGTTCGCCGAGGTCAAATTCAGCGATGAGCTCGCCGACGTGGCGGCCCGCTACCTGCTCGAGGCCGGCGGCAAGCGCGTGCGGCCCATTCTGGCCATGCTCACGGCCCAGCTCGGCGACGGCGTGACCGATCAGGTCATCATGGCCGGCGCATCCATCGAGCTCACCCACCTCGCGTCGCTCTACCACGACGACGTCATGGACTCCGCTCCCGTCAGGCGCGGCGTTCCGACCGCGCAGAACGTGTGGGGCAACTCCATCGCCATCCTGGTGGGCGACCTGCTGTTCGCTCGGGCGTCGAAACTGCTCTCCATTCTGGGCGAGCGCGCGATCCAGCTCCAGGCCGACACGTTCGAGCGCCTGTGCCTCGGCCAGCTGCACGAGACGATCGGTCCCAAAGACAACGAGAACCCGATCGAGCACTATCTCCAGGTGCTCAGCGACAAGACCGGATCCCTCATCTCGGCCTCAGCGCAGATGGGCGTCATCTTCTCGAACGCCCCCGTCGAGTACGAGCAGCCCGTGATCGAGTTCGGCGAGAAGATCGGCGTCGCGTTCCAGCTCATCGACGACGTGCTCGACATGTCGCCTCCCGTCGAAGACGGCACGGCGCAGCCCACCGGCAAGAAGGCCGGAACCGACGTGCGCGCGGGCGTGGTCACCCTTCCCGTTCTCTACCTGCGCAAGCGCGCCAAGCGCAATGCCGAGGCCGCGGCGCTGCTCAAGCGCATCGACGCCGTCGCCACGGCGAAGCCGGGCGACACGGTCGACGAGGCCGCCGTCGATGCCGTCATCGCCGAACTGCGCGCGCATGCGGTCACCAAAGCCACCATCGACGAAGCGCACCGCTGGGCCCGCGGCGCCGTCGAGGCCCTCGCTCCTCTTCCCGACGGAACCGTCAAGAAGACCCTCAGCCGATTCGCCGACACCGTGGTGGATCGAACAAATTAAGGAAACACCTCCCTCCATGACCACGTTGCGACTGGCCATCGTCGGAGCCGGCCCCGCCGGCATCTACGCTGCCGACCTTCTGATCAAGGCCGAGCGTCACTTCGACGTCTCGATCGACCTCTTCGAGCACCTGCCTGCTCCCTACGGGCTCGTGCGCTACGGCGTCGCTCCTGATCACCCGCGCATCAAGGGCATCATCACCGCGCTGCGCGAGGTGCTCGACCGCGGAGACATCCGCTTCTTCGGCAACGTGCGCTACGGCGTCGACGTCACGCTCGACGACCTCAAGAAGCACTACAACGCGGTGATCTTCGCCACCGGCGCCATCACCGACGCGCCGCTCGCCATCCCCGGCATCGAGCTCGAGGGCTCGTACGGCGCGGCAGACTTCGTGAGCTGGTTCGACGGCCACCCCGACGTGCCGCGCACCTGGCCGCTCGATGCACAGTCGGTGGCCGTGATCGGCAACGGCAACGTGGCGCTCGATGTCTCGCGCATCCTCGCCAAGCACGCCGACGACCTGCTGCCCACGGAGATCCCCGACAACGTCTACGAGATCCTGAAGTCGTCGCCCGTCACCGACGTGCACGTCTTCGGCCGCCGCGGCCCCGCGCAGGTGAAGTTCACCCCCCTCGAGCTGCGCGAACTCGGCGAGATGCGCGATGTCGACATGATCGTCTACGACGAGGACTTCGAACTCGACGAGGCGTCGAAGGCCGCCATCGCCAGCAACAAGCAGGTCTTCGTGATCAACAAGGTGCTGAACCAGTGGCGCGAGCGCCCGGTGGGCGAGGCGTCGCGCAGGCTGCACCTGCACTTCTACGCGAAGCCGCTCGAGATCACATCGGATGCCGATGGCCGGGTCGCGTCGATCCGGTACGAGCGCACGCGGCCCGACGGTGCCGGCAGCGTCGAGGGAACGGGCGAGATCCGTGAGATCCCGATCCAGGCCATCTACAGGGCCGTGGGCTACTTCGGATCGCCGCTCCCCGACATCCCGTTCGACGAGCGCCACGGCGTGATCCCCAACCACGAGGGCCAGGCGCTCGCCGACGACAACTCCGTTCTCCCCGGCGTCTACGCCACCGGCTGGATCAAGCGCGGACCGGTGGGCCTCATCGGCCACACCAAGTCCGATGCGATGGAGACCGTCCAGCACGTCGTGAACGACCAGGCCAGCTGGTGGACGCCGTCGCACCCCGATGAGCAGAGCATCATCGACCTGCTCACCTCGCGCGGCGTGGAGTTCACGACGATCGATGGCTGGCACCAGCTCGACCAGCACGAGCTCGCGCTCGGCGAGGCCGAGGGTCGCCTGCGCAAGAAGGTCGTTCCTCGCGACGAAATGATCAGGGTTTCCAACGCCTGACCCAGATCGTTATCGGCCGTACCGATTTCGTGACATAGCATGTCAAGAGCGAGTTCTCTGCGGCGGGAGGTGGTGGCATGACTGAGCTGGCTGCTCGACCGAGCGTGCCTGACGTTTCCGTCGACCCCTCAGCAGGCGGTGCAGATGCCCAGCCGTCGACCAAACGGTGGGTTCTTCCCGCACCGGCGAAGAAGAAGCGGCACCTCGGCCGGTGGATCGGCATTCCCGTTGCCGCGCTCGCGGTCTCGCTGGCCGTCATCGCCTCGCTCGTCTTGATCGCACCGGGAACGACCGTCGCCGGCGTGAACGTCGGAGGCATGACAGAGGGCTCGGCCGCCGACGCCGTGAGCCAGCGACTCGCCGACACCACCGTCGTCATCAGAGGTGCCGACGGCACCGCGACCATCCGCGGCGGACAGCTCGGAGCCAGCCTCGCGAGTGCCTCGACGGATGGCTCAGAAGCCGAACTCAGCGGCGGCGACCTGGGCGCGTCGGTCGACGCGCAGGCGCTCGCCGAGCAGGCACACGCGCAGAACCCCCTGTGGAAGGTGACGGCGTGGAATGCGAAGGCGCCCGTCACGCCGACCGTCGCCCTCGATGAGAAGACGGCGACCGCGGCTCTGCGCGGGGTCGCTCCCGCTCTGTTCGTCGAGCCGGTGAATGCGACCATGGCGTTCGACGCCACGTCGGGTACCTACACGGTCACGCCCGCCGTCGACGGCGCCGGGGTCGACCTCGAATCGATCCGCGATGCGCTGCAGGGTGCTCTCGTCTCGGGCGAGTCCAGCGTCGAGGTCGACGCGACGCCCACCGTCGTTCCCGCATCCGCCTCGACCGACGCGGTCACAGCAACGGCCACGCAGCTGAACACGATCCTCGACGGCGCAGGCTTCTACGTCGGCGACGAGCGCACCGTGCCGGTCGATCGCGCCGTCGTGGCGTCCTGGATCACGCTCTCCACGAACGACGACGGCACCTACAGCTACACCGCAGACCAGGCGGCGATCCAGAAGGTCGTCGACGCGCTGCCCGCCGCGGTCAACCGCGACCCGGTCAACGGCGCCGTGATCACCGACACCGGTGGTGAGACGCTCGACACGATCGCCGCGGGCGTCGACGGCCGTGCGCTGGGCGACACCAGTGGAGTCGCCGCCGCGTTCGCGAGCCAGTTGACCGGGGGCGACCCCGCGTTCGTCCTTCCCGTGACCGTCACGCCCGCCCAGGTCACGAAGACCTCGCGCAACATCGTCGTCAACCTCAGCGAACAGCGCGAGTACCTCTTTGAGAACGGCCAGGTCGTCGACAGCTTCCTGATCTCGTCGGGTGTGTCCGGGCACGATTCGCACACGGGAAGCTTCCGCATCACGGCGAAGCTGACCTCGCAGAACATGGGCAATCCAGACCTCACCCAGGCGCCCAACTACTACACGAAGAACGTGCCCGACGTCATGTACTACAACGGCGACGAGGCTCTGCACGGTGCCTACTGGCACAACAACTTCGGCAACGTCATGAGCCACGGCTGCATCAACATGCCGCTCGACAAGGCCGCGAAGGTCTTCGACTGGGCCCCGATGGGCACCGAAGTCACCGTCACCTACTGACTTTCAGGGTGACCGCGAGGTCGAGGTGGCTGCGTTGCCGAGGTGGCTGAGCTATCGAGGTGGCTGAGCTATCGAGGTGAAACTGAGGGTGAAAATCACCCTCGGCACCCCTCCGAAATGAGAATTTCCCAATTCCCGTGAAAACATAACTGAGCTTCAGTTATTTACGTCGCAGAGTGATCTATCCCGACGATGGTGCTGAAAGCATCACCTGGCGTCTACGCGCCGATCCAACTTCGTGGGGAAATCACCATGGCATCGCTCCGTCTTCAGCCCGGCACCCGGCTGGCCGCTATCGCCGCGACAGTCGTCGCCATTCTCATCGGCTCCGTCGTGGTCGCGACTCCCGCGGTCGCCGCTCCGCAGGGCCTGCTCACGATCGCCAAGATCGTCAACGGCGAGCAGGCCGTCGAGCTGGCGCCCGGCGACGAGTTCGACTACACGATCACCGTCGGATGCGATGACAACGACTGCCTCGACGCGACCCTGGTTGACGCCATGCCCGCCCAGTTCGACGGGTTCGGGCTGCGCGGCACCACGGTGCAGCCGAGCTCGCAGGCGAGCTCCATCTCGTGGAACGGCTGCTCCACGGTCGTGACCGCCGCGTGCGAGCTCGATGTCGCGTTCGAGCAGGACCTGGGAGACGGGGCCGTCGGCATCAAGGCGGGCCTCACCTACCAGGTCGTCATCGGGCTCACGGTTCCCGAGAGCCTTCAGCCGACCTGGCCGTCGAACGGAGTCGCCGTCACGAACACGGCGGAGGCCTCCTCGACCTCGGCAGACACGGTGAGCGATGGAGCCGACGTGACGGTCGTCATCCCCTCGGTCGTCGACGTCGCCGTCTCGAAGACGTGGCAGCCTGGAAGCCAGCTCTTCACTCCCGGCTCGGAGTCGACGATCGTCTTGTCTGCTCAGAACACCTCGAACGTGGCCGCCGGCTCGATCGAACTTCTCGAGCCGAGCTCCGCCTCTGCGCCGTCGGCCGTGCTCGCCGCCGACAACCCGTTCTCTCTGGTCGACTTCACCGGCTTCGGCGCGGTCACCCTGCCCGAGGGCGCCGAATCCGTGCGCGTCGACGCCTACGTCTTCGACACGGGATCGGGGAACTACGAGTGGGTTCCGGGATCGCCGCGCGCGCCCGGTGACATCGCCCTGCCCGACGCGGTCGCGGCGGCCGACGTCGCCGGCCTGCGGATCGCCTTCCTCTCGGGCGACGGCGACGAGATCGTTCCCTCGGGCACCGCGGGCAGCGTCGCCCTCGCCGTGGCGCAGCGATCCACCGACCGACGCGACGACGCGCCGCTGTTCACCGGAGCATCCATCACCAACCAGGCCTCTGCCACGATCACGGTCGACGGAGCGGACCCGGTCACCAAGCAGGCCTCCGCGCCGTTCGTCATCGATCCGCTCTCGGTCGCGGTGTCGGCAGGCAAGTCGATCACGCCGTCCCGCATCCCGGGAGGCACAAGCGCGGACGCCTCGAACTCCGCGAAGAACGACTCGTCCGGACCGGTGACGACGCTCACCCTCACCGACGACGACTTCTTCACCGAGGAGCTGACCTTCGACGGCTTCTCGTCACCGATCTCGTACCCGACCGGGGCGACGGGCGCGACGATCACCTGGCTGTTCAGCGGCGGTTCGGGCAGTCCGACGCAGGTGGCCGAGGGCGCGACGCCGTCGGCGCCGACGCCGCCTGCCGGGCAGTTCATCACCGGTTTCGAACTCTCCTTCACGGGCAGCATCGCGTCGGGCGCCGTGGCGAGCGCTGCGTTCGGCATCGCCGCGTCGGCCACGATCGTGACCGACGACGCGAGCCCCCTCCGCGTGACCAACACGGTCGACGTCGAGGCGCAGAACGCGCGCGGCTCCGCCACGGCCTCCGCATCGGCTCCGCTCGACATCTTCTACCCGCACATCGACGTCCAGCTCGAGAAGACGATCTCGCCGGCCGGCTCCGTCGCGGCCGGTGCCACCGTGGTGGTGCAGCTGCCGACCTCGACCACCGTCGACTCGGCCTACGTCGATCCGAACAAGGTCGTCGTCACCGACCTGTGGCGTGACACGGTGAGCGACGACTTCTGGAACGCCTTCGATCCGATCGCCGTCGCGCCGACTCAGGTGCTCGCCGGGTCGACGTTGACCATCGACTACTCCACCGATGCAGGTGCGACCTGGACGCAGTTCCATGTCGTCGACGCGACGGCCAAGACCATGGTGTACTCCGGCAACCTGCCTGCCGGTCTCACCTCGACGATCACCGGCCTGCGGTACACCTTCGAGAATCCTGCCGGTTTCTCGCAGGGAACCGAGGTGACGCCCAACACGGTGTTCCAGGCCCGCGGGCAACTGCGCGATGGCAGCGGACCGACGTCTGTCGCCAACGCCGGTGCGAGCACCTACACGAACGTCGGCACCGCTGTCGCCGAGGGCCAGGTCGAGGGCATTCCGGTCGTTCGCAGCGAGACCGTCGCTGCCACGGCTCCTGCGGCCATCCGGTCGAACTCGGGACCAGGCTCGCTGATGGCGTCGAAGGCATGGCTCACCCCCGACTTCTCGGCCGATCTCTCACTGCTGAGCTCCCAGTCGGGTGACCGCGCGGGCACCGTGCTCGGCTGGGGTGTGACCTCCACCGAATACGACTCCGTCACGATCTCCGACCCATCGAGCGATCCGGGCAACGTCGCCCAGACCGTCTTCCAGGCCTTCGACCTGCTGCAGATCGCCCCCGTGACCTTCGCCCAGGACCCGCTCCTGCGGTGGGACACCGTCTCGCAGGTCGAGCTCTTCAGCAATGGCGACTGGCAGGTCGTGACGGCTCCGTCAGGCGGGTGGATGACGGCCGCAGGCTTCGCCGGCTACACCCTGACGCCTGCACAGGTGGCGTCGACGACCGGTGTGAGACTCACCGTCGTTCCCAACGATGCGGCCAGGGCCGCAAGCTCGAACCCCCTCGCGCCTCCGATCGAAACGGGTGTCGCAACCAGCGCGAACGATGCGACCCGCTCGATGGGGCTCGTCTGGCAGCTGCGCAACACGGTGCGCGACACGACCTCGAACCCGAACCGCTGGGTCACCGCCACGCACGGGTACAACGACGCGAACCCCAGCACCGTCATCAACACGGTCGATGTCTCGGGAATCCAGAACGGCGAACCGGTCGGCCCGCGCAGCGCCCAGGACAACATCGCCCTCATCGACCAGCCGCCGGCAGTCACGGTGTCGAAGAAGTCGAGCCGATCGAGCATCGTGGTTCCTCAGCCGGGCGACGTGCCCGCGACGGGCTACCCGCGCAACGACTTCACGATCACCGCGACGAACCAGTCGAGCTCGCGTGCCTCGTACATCAGGGTCTCCGACCCGATGACCTGCTCGGTCGAGTCGGTCGGAGACTGCGTCTCGCCCGCAGACGGCTGGGATGCGAACCCCTACGCGTCGGCGAGCTACGACCCGGCCACCAACCCGTTCGAACGCTTCGATCTGACGGGCGTCGCCTTCTCTGCTCCCGACGCCGGTATCGATCCGGTGGCCTCCACGGTCACCCTGTGGAAGCGATCGGGCGCCGGCGTCCTGTCATCGTCGACGGCCACGCTCCTGGCGGCGCTCGCGATGCCGTCCTCCGCACTCGTCGACGTCGTGGGGATCAGCGTGCTCTACCAGGGCGCAGACCCTGAGACCGACGGAGGATCGATCACGGTGGGCGACCCCATCGCGTTGACTCTGAAGACCCAGTTGCGTGTGTCGCTGCGGAGCGATGCGTCGGCCTTCGTCACCCCCGTGACGGTCGACAACGACACCTTCACGCAGGGCTATGACCCCGTGCTGTATCCGACGGGCATGCAGAGCACGCCGAACGCAAGCGCGCACGCGGCCGTCGTCCTGCAGCAGGGCGCGCTCGACGTCACGGCCGCGAAGACCTTCTCGCCGAAGACGCTGATCGAGAAGGACCGTGCCAACCCGGTCACCGCGACACTCCGCGCCACACAGGGTTCGGCGTCCGTCGCTTCGCACGAGGTGACCATCGAGGACACCGACCAGGACTTCTGGAACGTCTTCCGGCTGACCGGGCTGTCGGCGAGCGACGTCACGCTTCCGGCCGGAGCCGATCGGGTGCGTGTCGACGTGCAGCAGAACGGCACGGCGGACTGGGTTCCGGGTGCGGCGTCCGCGACCGCTGCCCTCCCGGCAGTCGATCCGGCCTCGATCACGGGCATCCGGTTCGTATTCAGTCGCGCAGACGGCGCCCTGCTGTCGCGCACCGCGCCGCCGGCCAACTTCACGGCGACCGCCATCCTGCGTCTTGCACTGCTGGATGCGGCCAGGGCCGACGGCTCGGCCGTCGTGTTCCCGAGCACCGTGTCGAACGATGTGACAACGCGCTCGCACCGAACCGACGACCCGGCGATCTATGCGGATGCCACGGCCGTCGCGACCGACAGCATCCAGCTCGGCACCGGCTCGTACACGCTCGACGTGGCGAAGAACCCGCAGAACGGTGTGCACTCCGTGACCCCGGGTGATCCCAACCAGTGGAGCCTCGTGTTCACGAACACCGGCTCCGGCTTCCTGACCGTGCCGAGCGTCGTGGACGTGCTCGACGACCACCTCAGCTGGGACGGCGAGACCCCGACGTTCACCACGTCGTCGGGCGGTCTCCTCTCCACCGACGTGCAGACCTCGTTCGACACCGCCACCGGCACGATCTCGTTCGCGTGGCCCGAAGGCGGACAGCGCATGGCACCGGGGGAGAAGTTCACGATCTCGCTCGGCATCGTTCTGGAGGCGGGTCTCGTCGGCGGACAGCGTGCGACGAACCAGTTCACCGTCGAGACGGCACAGACACTGACGGCCTGCACCAACACGTCGGGCAACGGGCAGGGCACCCTGCCCGGCCTCGCCGCGAACGAGTGCGGCACGAGCAACTACGTGCAGCCCGTTCTGGGCGCGTCGCTGCTGACCACGAAGGCCGTCAAGGGCGATGTCGTCGACCGTACGGTCTCGGGCGCCCGCAACATCACGACGCCCGGCGGCCCCTGCATCGCCGATGCCGACGGATACTACCGATCGCCGTGCGCCGCCAACACGATGGTGGGTGGCACCGACGAGTGGAAGCTGCGCGCCGTGAACAGCGGAACCGTGGCCTACACGAAACTCACGTTCGTCGAGCCCCTCCCCGTCGCGGGAGACCGACTGCTCGCGACCGGCGGCAGCCGCGGGTCGACCTACCGGCCCGTGTTCGACGGCACGTTCCCGCTGACCGTCGACGCTCCGGCCGGCACCACCATCACCTGGCAGGTCACCGCGGCGTCCGACGTCTGCGTCGGCACCGGAGCGACGGCCTGGCCGAGCGACCCGAGCTGCGCGAACCACCCCGCGGCATCCGCCTGGACCGACGGCGCCACCTTCGCCGGCGACTGGACGACCGTCACGGGAATCCGGGTCGTGCTCGACTTCGCCACGACGGCGGGCGCGGTTCTGGCCCCGGGCGGATCCGCTCAGGTTCTGTACCGCACGGTCAATGCTCCCGCCACCGAGGCCGAGCCGGATCGTGCGCCGGTGACCGTTCCGGTCGGCGACCCGATCGCCTGGAACCAGTTCGGCGCCCTGGCCGCGCTCAGCACGGGCGGAACCCTGTCACGTGCGCCGATCAAGGCGGGCGTCGTGCTCGATTCCGGCTCGCTGCAGGTGACCAAGTCCGTCACCGGCGAGGGAGCGGCATTCGCTCCTGACACCTTCGAGGCCACGGTCTCGTGCACGGTCGCCGGTGCCCCGGTGCAGTTCGCCGGCGGCGGGGTCGTCACGCTCGACGCCGCCAACGGCTACACGACCCGGGTCGACGGCATCCCCCTCGGCGCCGAATGCGGCGTCACCGAGAACGGAGACGAGGGCGCGTACGGCGAGACCACACGCACCGTCACGCCGTCGACGGTCACGATCGACGTGGCGTCGGATGCAGACGGCGAGGTGCCCGCCGAACAGCGCGTCGCCATCACCAACGACTACGCGGTCGGCTCGCTGGTGGTCTCCAAGGCGGTCACGACGCAGGCCACGGTCGGCTCGTTCGGGCCGTTCGACTACACGGCGGTCTGCGCGGCGTACGACGGCGCTCCCGTCGCGCTCGCCGAGGGCGACGCCGCCTTCTCGCTGGCCGCCGGTGAGTCGCACTCCATCGCCGGTCTCCCGGTGCGTGCCGAGTGCACCATCACCGAGACCGACACCGATGGTGCCGACACCGCGCCCAACTCGGTCACATCCAGCACCAACGGTGCGCCGGCGGTCGCCGGCGCGTCGGTCGACGTCACTGTGGGAACCGACACGACCGCCCTCGACTACACCAACGACTACGCCGCGGGCACGCTCTCGGTCACGAAGACGTTGGCCGGTGAGGGTCAGGAGGAATACGGCGACGGTCCGTTCACGATCGCGGTGCTCTGCACCTACGACGGCCAGCAGCTCTTCGACGGCTCGATCGAGCTGACCGGAGGCGAGACGAGGACTCTCGACGACGTCTTCCCCGCCGGCACGGAATGCGCGGTCTCGGAGACCGCCGCCGGGGGTGCCAACGAGACGACGATCGACTCGCCGACCGTCATCGTTCCCGGCCCGGCCGATGGAGCGACCCTCGGAGCGGTGACCGTCGACGTGACGAACACCTTCAACCTCGGCAGCGTCGATGTCACGAAGGTGCGCGACGGAGCGGGGGCCGAGACCTACGGTGCCGGGCCCTTCACCGTGCAGGTCACCTGCACCTGGCAGAAAGACGGCGAGACGCTCACGATCCCGCTGCCCGACGGAGGCGTGCTGCAGCTCTCAGAGGAGAACGACTACCGCGCCACGGTGTCGGGCCTCATCGAGGGCGCTCTCTGCGACACGGTCGAGACCGTCGACGGCGGCGCATCCTCATCGGCCGTGACTCCGGCCGGCGGGGTGACCGTGCCGAACGGCGAGGCCGCCGATGTGACCGTCACCAACACCTTCGATACGGGCGACCTCGTCGTGGTCAAGAACCGCGTCGGCGACGGTGTGGAGGCCTTCGGCACCGGTCCGTTCACGGTGCAGGTCACCTGCACCTGGGTGAAAGACGGAGTGATCACGGGCATCGACCTCGGTGACGACGCGCAGATCGAGCTCTCTGAGCAGAACGACTACACGGCCACGGTCACCGGCATCATCGCCGGCGCCGACTGCGAGGTCGTCGAGACCGATCGCGGTCTCGCGACGGCATCGGAGACCGACCCGGCCGACGGCCGCATCCGGATTCTGGCCGACGGCGACGAGGCAGGACCGGCGACGGTCACGGTGACGAACACGTTCGACATCGGGCAGCTGTCGGTGCACAAGACGGTCGACAAGGCGGCGGCCGTCGTGGGTGACACCGTGCGGTACACCATCGTCGTTCAGAACATCGGCCAGATCGACGCCAAGGATGTGCTCGTCTCCGATCGACTGCCCGAAGGGCTGTCGTCGGTGGTCGCCGACCCCGCCGCGGATACCTCGGCTCAGGGCGTTCTGACCTGGACGGTCGCATCGTTGCCGGTGGGCGACTCCGCGACGTTCCACGTCAGCGCGATCGTCGATCGCGCGGGAACGATCGTGAACCGCGCCTCGGTCGAGACGCCGGACGGCCCGTGGGTCGACCCGGAGGTCATCGGCTCGTGCGTCGACGATCACGACGAGTCCTGCGCAGACACCGTCGTGACCGTGCCCGCGCTGGCAGGCGACTCCCTCGCCTCCACGGGTCTCGGCAGTGTCGAGCGGGTGCTGCTGTTCGCCCTGCTCACCCTGATGATCGGACTGGGTCTCGTGACTCTGGTGCGGAGGGCGCGACGAGCCTAGTCTCGTCGCATGGACGCATCCGTCGCAGAATCCGCAGGTGAACTCGCACGGTCGTGCCTCGGTCCCGTCTTCGTCTCAGGCGAAGACGGGATCGAGCGCGAACTCGAGGGCTCGAATCTGATCATCCACCACCGCCCCGACGTGGTGGTCGGTGCCGCATCCGAGGCCGATGTGGCCCTCGCCGTGCGGTTCGCCCGAGATCATGGGCTGCCGATCACGGTGCACGCCACCGGCCACGGCGCCCACGCCTCGGTCGACGGCGGTCTCGTCATCACCACGAAACGGCTGGATGCGCTGGAGGTCGACCCGGGCGCGCAGACGGCGCGCGTGGGCGCCGGGGTGCGCTGGGGCGCGGTCGTGGAGGCCGCGGCACCGTTCGGCCTCGCGCCCGTCTCAGGCGCATCCCCGAACGTCGGCGTCGTCGGCCTGCTGCTCGGCGGAGGCCAGGGGCCGATCGGCCGCACCTTCGGCTACGGTTCCGACTGGCTGAGGAGCGCCGCGTGGTGACGGCCGACGGCGACGTCGTGACCGCGAGTGCGACCAGTGAGCCCGAACTCTTCTGGGCGCTTCGCGGGGGAAAGTTCGGCCTCGGCATCGTGACCGAGGTCGTGATCGCGATGCCGCCCGTTCCGTCTCTCTACGCCGGCTCCCTCTTCTTCGCCGACGACGCGATCGAACCGGCGTTCCGAGCCTGGCTGAACTGGGTCGACACCGTTCCCGATGCGGTCTCCAGCTCTGCGGCCTTCATCTCGTTCCCCGACATCGACGCGGTGCCCGGGATCTTCCGCGCGCGCTTCGTGCTCACCATCCGGTTCGCCTTCGTCGGGCCGGTCGAGCAGGGTGAACGCTGGGCCGCCCCGCTGCGCGCGTCGGCGCCGGTGCTGATGGATGCGATCGGTCCCCTTCCGCTCGACCGTGTCGCGAGCATCCACAACGACCCCACCGACCCGGCGCCGGGCTGGACCCGCGGCGCATTCCTCGGTGCGGTCGACGCGGACTTCGCCGACGTTCTGCTCTCGGCCGCCGCCGGCGAACGCAGGCCTCCCTTCGTGGCGGTCGAGCTGCGTCACTTCGGCGGACGGCTCGCGCGAGACGTGCCGGAGGGCTCGGCGGTCGGAGGGCGCGGGGCGGAGTTCGGGCTCGTGCTCGTGGGTGTGCCCGATCCCTCGCTCTTCGAGCGCGTGCTGCCCGAGGCGGCCGACGCGCTGATCGGCTCGCTGGCCGCGTGGGTGCATCCCGAGATCAACGTCAACTACGCGGGAGAGCTCACGGCACAGAGCGTCGAACGGTGCTGGCCTGCGGCCGTGCTCGAACGACTCGAGGCGGTGCGGCAGCAGTACGACCCCACGTCCACGTTCCGACTGCCCTGATCGGGCGATGCGCAACCGTGGCCACGTGCGCGCTGCGTCGTCGAGGGCGCGCTGGCATACTTAGGTAATGCTTACCTCAACCCGGCGCGCGTCGACGGCGCTGGGTCTCGTCGCACTCTGGGTGCTCGTGCTGGTCGCAGTGGTACTGAGTCTGCTGCTGGGCAGCCGCTCCATCGACCTGTCGTCGGTGGTCGACGCCGTGCTGGGGCGGGGCGGCGACGCCGTCGAGGGCATGGTGGTTCTCGATCTGCGGGTGCCCCGAACCGTGCTGGGCCTCGTGGCCGGGGCGGCACTCGGGCTGGCCGGCACGCTGATGCAGGGGCTCACCCGCAACCCGCTCGCCGACCCCGGGCTGCTCGGCGTCAACTCCGGCGCATCGCTCGCGGTCGTGGTCGCGATCGCCGTGTTCGGCGTCACCACGCCGTCGGGCTACGTGTGGTTCGCGTTCGCGGGCGCCGCGCTCGCGGCCGTGCTGGTCTACATCGTGGCCTCCGGGCGCACGGGTCCGTCGCCGCTGAGTCTCACCCTGGCCGGCGCGGCCACGACGGCCGTGCTCACCTCGCTCATCACGCTGGTTCTTCTTCGCGACCTCGATACGCTCAGCCAGTACCGCTTCTGGTCTGTCGGATCTCTCGTGGGCCGCGACCTCGGCACGGCCACCACGCTCGCGCCGTTCCTCGCCGTCGGTGCCGTGACGGCGCTGCTCCTGGGCCGCAGCCTCAACTCCCTGGCTCTGGGCGACGACCTCGCCCGCGGCCTGGGCCAGAGGGTCGGCATCGTGAGGATCACAGCCGGAATCGCCATCATCCTGCTCTGCGGGTCGGCCACCTCGCTCGCGGGCCCGCTGGTCTTCGTGGGCCTCGTCGTGCCCCACATCGCCCGCCGATTCGTGGGAAGCGACTACCGCTGGATCCTCGTCTACTCGATTCCGCTCGGAGCCGTTCTGCTCGTTCTCGCCGACACCGTCGGGCGCCTCATTGCGCCTCCGTCGGAGCTCGAGGCGGGCATCGTCGTCGCGATCCTCGGCGCCCCGGTGCTCATCGCGCTCGTTTTGCGAGACAGGGCGGTGACCCGATGAGTCGTCGCGACGCGACCGGTCGTCGCCCCGCGACCGACGATGTCGCCCTCGTCGGTGCCGCCCTGCGGGCCGGGCGCATCCGGTTGCTGGTCGTCGCATCGGTGCTCGTGGTGCTGCTGGTGGTGTTCGCTGTGCTCGCCCTGATGCTGGGCGACCGCGTCATCTCGCCCGGCGACGTGCTGGCCACGCTGCTGGGCGGCGGCAGCGGGGGCGATCGTTTCGTCGTGCTGGGCCTGCGCGTGCCGCGGCTCGTGCTCGGGCTCATGGTCGGGGCATCGTTCGGGCTCGCCGGCGCGATCTTCCAGAGCCTTCTCGGCAATCCGCTGGCGAGTCCCGACATCATCGGCATCTCGCAGGGCGCCTCCGCGGCGGCCGTCGGGGCGATTCTGCTCGCCGGGTGGAGCGGCCTGGCGGTGTCGTTCGCGGCGTTCGGCGGTGCCGTCATCGTCGCCGGGCTCATCACGATTCTCGTCGCACGGCACGGCATGGTCGGCTCGCGCTTCGTGCTGATCGGCATCGCGCTGGCATTTCTCGCGCAGGCCGCCATCAACTTTCTGCTCACCCGGTCGGACGTGCGCGATGCGCAGTCGGCCCTCGTCTGGCTCGTGGGCAGCGTGGGAACCGTGACGACCGAGGAGCTGACCGTCACGGCCGTCGGCCTCGTCGTCTTCGTCGCGGCGCTGGTCGCTCTCGCGCCACGGCTCCGGATGCTGCAGCTCGGCGACGAGACGGCCACCGGCCTGGGCGTGCGGGTGACTCCCGCACGGCTGCTGATCACCCTCGTGGCCGTCGGCCTGGCCGCGGTCGC
>Ga0247732_10000095_pt1 | contig 59616 bp, 61 predicted proteins | sample UWRJL163409C2_FD_180940 | JGI IMG/M metagenome (GOLD analysis project Ga0247732, IMG submission 180940) | Plant litter microbial communities from Arlington Agricultural Research Station in Wisconsin, United States - UWRJ-L163-409C-2 | ecosystem: Environmental > Terrestrial > Plant litter >... | reverse complement strand
CGACCCAGAGCTGCTGCTGCTTGATGAGCCGGCCGCCTCGCTCGACCTTGGCGCGCGGGAAGAGCTGCTGACTATGCTCGGCGGCTACGCAAGCGCCCCATCCGCTCCCGCCATCGTCATGGTCACACACCACGTCGAGGAGATTCCGCCCGGCTTCACTCACGCCATGCTGCTGAAGAAGGGCGCCGTCACGGCGGCTGGACCCATCGACGAGGTTCTCAACGCCGCCAACCTCAGCCTCACCTTCGGCCTAGAACTGCGAGTGGAGAAGACCGACGGTCGCTTCAGCGCTAGGGCCGCCTGACACTTTCTGGTAAGCTCGACAGTCGGCCCATGTGCCGTATGACTTTCATTCTCTAAGGACACCCCATGAAGACCGATATTCACCCCGAGTACAACGCGATCGTTTTCCGCGACCTGGCCTCCGGCGAGACCTTCCTCACGCGTTCGACCGCGACGAGCGACAAGACCATCGAGCTCGACGGCGAGACCTACCCGGTTATCGACGTCGAGATCTCGTCTGCTTCGCACCCGTTCTACACGGGCAAGCAGCGCATCATGGACTCCGCGGGTCGCGTTGAGAAGTTCAACTCGCGCTACAAGGGCTTCGGCGCGTAACCACAGCTTCACGAAAAAGGGCGAGCACTTCGGTGCTCGCCCTTTTATTTCGTTAAGCCAGGGTGCTCCGCCCAGCCGCAACATCCGAAACCGGAGGGCGACGTGCGGTGGCCGATCCGCAAGGCGGCCGGACACGCCGCGAGCCTCCTCCCATTCTGTTGTTGGGGCGCGATCGAAGCGGGATGCGGCGCAGGAGCTGTCTACCGAACCGGCCAGCCGCCCGCGTCAGTGAAGTCGGGGTTGTGCGTGCGGCGCATGTACTCCTGAAAGCTGGCGGCGTGCTCCGCGGCCCAGTCGATCTGCTTGGCGTGCAACTCGGCCAGCTCGAAGGCGAGCTCGGTGGGAAAGGTGCGAGCGAGGGCCTGGGCAACGCGGCCTGCGGCCACGGCATCCGCACCGGCGGTGTGGGCGTCGATGAGGCTCACCTGGTAGTGCAGCGCGGCGGCCTCGAGGGTGCGCTTGCCCTTGCGGTAGCGGTCGACCGCCTTGTCGAGCACGAGCGGGTCGATGACCGGTGCGGGGGTGTCGAGCGGCTCGAGGCCGTAGCGCCGCGCCTCGTGCGCGAGAAGGCTGAGGTCGTACGACGCGTTGTAGATCGTCACCGCAATCCCACGAGAGAACAGATCGGACAGCGCCGCAATAATCTCGGCGACCACCTCGGCCGCCGGGCGGCCCTCAGCCCGCGCCTGCGCCGTCGTGATGCCGTGCACAGCGCTGGCCTGCTCGGGGATCTCGATGCCGGGGTCTGCCAGCCAGTCGGTCTGCTCGAGCACCTCGCCATCCGGCCCGATCACGCCGACGTGGGCCGAGACGATGCGGCTCGACGAGACATCGATGCCGGTCGTCTCCAGGTCGAAGACGCCAAGGGTGTGGTACCAGGGGTTGCTCATGTGGTCAGAATATCTCTGCCCACCGACTCAGGAGGCGCGACCGCCCGCGAAGTGCCCATCGCCCACGTGCAGCCAGTAGAAGCCCTGTGTGCCCAGCGTCAACTCCACGCTGCCGTCAGCGTCGATGGCCGGAAAGTCCCCGCCGCCGAACAGGTCGCGCAGCGACAGGCCGGCGAACTCTGGCGCAGTGATCTTCACGGTCGCCGGGTTGTGCGAGAAGCTGAACACGCAGAGAACGGTCTCTGGGGCGTCGCCGAACTGCTTGCCGCTGCCGGGGTACTCGCGCACAAAGGCGAGCACCGACTCGTGGTCGGTCGGCAGCACGCGCAGCTGGCCGAGACCGAAAGCGGGGTGCGCCTTGCGCACGTGGATGACGTTGCGAATCCAGTGCAGCAGCGATCGCGACTGGGCGAGCTGCGACTCCACGTTGACGTGGTGGTAGTCGTAGACGAGCGACTGCACGACCGGAAGGTAGAGCTTGCCCGGGTCGGCTGCTGAGAAGCCGGCGTTGCGATCCGGTGTCCACTGCATGGGGGTGCGTGAGGCGTCGCGGTCGGGCAGCCAGATGTTGTCGCCCATGCCGATCTCGTCGCCGTAGTAGAGAAACGGCGAGCCCTGCAGCGAGAAGAGCAGCGCGTGCGCGAGCTCGAGCTCTTGGCGGCTGTTATCGAGCAGCGGGGAGAGGCGGCGGCGAATGCCGACGTTCACCCGCATCCGTGGGTCGTAGGCGTACCAGCCATACATGGCCTGGCGGTACTCCTCGGTGACCATCTCGAGGGTGAGCTCGTCATGGTTGCGCAAGAACACGCCCCAGCCGGCGCTGTCAGGCACGTGCGTGTGCTCCGAGAGCACCCGCACCAGCTCGCCCGCCTGCTGCGAGCGCAGGGAGTAGAAGATGCGGGGCATCGCCGGAAAGTCGAAGGCCATGTGGCACTCCGGCTCTTCGTTGGTGCCGAGGAAGGCAGCGACCTCATTGGGCCACTGGTTGGCCTCGGCGATCATGACGCGCCCGGGGTAGTGCTCGTCGACCATCGCGCGCACCTGCTTGAGGAACTCGTGGGTGGGCGGCTCACCCTCGCCCGAGCCCTCGTCGCTGACGAAGAGGTAGGGGATCGCATCGAGCCGAAAGCCATCGACCCCAAGGTCGAGCCAGAAGCGGATGATGTCGAAGACCGCCTCGACCACCGCCGGGTTCTCGTAGTTGAGATCGGGCTGGTGCGAGAAGAAGCGGTGGAAGAAGAACTGCCGACGCACTGGGTCGAAGGCCCAGTTGCTCTCTTCGTAGTCGGTGAAGATGATGCGCACGTTGGGGTACTTCTCGTCGGAGTCGCTCCACACGTAGAAGTCGCCGTAGGGTCCGTCGGGGTTGCTGCGGGACTGCTGAAACCATTCGTGGGCGTCCGAGGTGTGGTTGAGCGGCAGGTCGATGATGATGCGCATGTTGCGCTCATGTGCCTTGGTCACCAGGTCGCGAAACTCGTCGACAGTGCCGAATTCGGCGAGGATCGCCGTGTAGTCGGCGACGTCGTAGCCGCCGTCTTTCAGCGGCGACTGAAAGAAGGGAGGAAGCCACAGGGCGTCGACGCCGAGCCACTGGAGGTAGTCGAGTTTGGAGACGAGGCCCTTGAGGTCTCCCGATCCGTCGGCATTGCTGTCGAGGAATGACCGCACCATCACCTCGTAGAAAATCGCGCGTTTGTACCACTGGGGGTCGAGGGCGAGGCCGGGCAGCTGGATCGGTGCGGTGAATGACAAGGGTGCTTCCCCACTGTTTGGCGACTGTCTGCGTCGAGTCTAAGACTGCCGGCAGAGGCCTAAACTGGGGTCGCGATGCCAGTCTTCTCTCCCTACGCCAAGCTCCTCGACGAGCTGCCCATCAGCGAGCACGTCGTCACCGTTCTCGGCAGCGAGACCCATTACTGGGTCTACGGCCCCGATGATGCGCCGCTGACCATCGTCGTCGCGCACGGGTATCGGGGCGAGCACCACGGCCTCGAGCCTGTCATCGCGCAGTTTCGCGGCGTGCGTTTCATCGGCGCCGATATGCCGGGATTCGGCGAGTCGAGCGAACTCGACGCCGGTCACAGCATCGACAGCTATGCGCACTGGCTCGCCGACTTCATGCAGCAGCTGGACGTGACGGATGCGGTTGTCATCGGCCATTCCTTCGGCTCCATCATTTCGAGCTACGCGGTTGCCAACGGCCTCATCGACCCTCCGAAGCTGGTGCTCATCAACCCGATCGCCGCCCCGGCGCTCGAGGGGCCGAGCGCCTTCCTCACCCGCCTGACGATGGCGTTCTACCGCCTTGCGCTGGTCGTTCCGGAGCGCGTCGGCTACTGGCAGCTGAGCAACTGGGCGATTATTCGCGGCATGAGCGTCAAGCTCGCAGTGACCCGCGACAAAGAGCTGCGCCGCTTCATTCACGACCAGCACCATACCTACTTCGGGCGCTTCGCCTCGCGGCAGTCTGTCGTCGACTCCTTCGACGCCTCGGTCAGCTACACGGTGGGCGACTTCGCCGAGAAGATCACGATGCCCACCGTGCTTATCGGCGCTGAGAAAGACCCGATCACCGCGGTCAAGCACCTCTATGCGCTCGCGGATCGCATTCCGAACTCCGAGCTGCACGTGATTCCCGAGGTCGGCCACCTCATCCACTACGAAGTGCCGCGCGTCGCCGCGGAGCTGATCCGCGACTTTCTCGGCGAGGGCCAGCTAGCCGACGAGGCCCGCTGACTCCCGGCCTTCGATAGCGTTCTGCTCCTCGAGCTCGTCATCGGCGCAGTCGAGCGACTCCGCCTCGATCGGGTCGTCGAAGGCCACCAGCTCGAGTCCGTCGTCGCCGTGACGGAAGCTGTGAATCGATCCGTTGCGAATCGCCTCGACCGTGCCGGCAGGAGCGACCGTGTTGAGCACCGTGCGAATGACGCCGCCGTGCGCCACCACAACGAGATTCTCGCCCGGGTGCTGTGCGGCGAGCCGATGCAGTGCGGGAATCACTCGCGCAGCCACCTGCTCGCGGGTCTCGCGACCAGGCACCTCGACGCCGTCGGGAAAGAGCCGGTCGATGTCGTGCCCGGTCATGCCCTCCGCCTGTCCGTAGTTGCGCTCGACCAGCTCGGGAATAGCGATCGGCGCCGCCAACCCGATCTCGCCCGCGATGATGCTCGCCGTCTCGTAGGCGCGGCTGAGGGGGCTGGCGTAGATGCCGTCCCACTGGCGGCGGGCCAGCAGGGCGCCCGAGGTTGCGGCCTGCTCGCGCCCGAGGTCGTTGAGCGGAATATCAGTGCTGCCCTGAATGCGGTGGGCGCGGTTCCAGTCGGTCTCGCCGTGGCGCACCAGGTAGAGCATCGTCATGCCACGGCCTTTCTGTAAACACAGGCTTTCGGCACTAGAGCGCTAGTCGCTCCTGCAGGGTGAGAAGAACCTCAGAAGTGCCAGCGTCAATCTTAACCGCCGCCTGCGTGTCGCCCTTGGTGACGCCACGGTTGATGACCACGAGCGGAATGCGGCGGCGACGAGCCTGTTCGATGAGACGGATGCCGGAGTTGACCACCAGAGACGAGCCCGCGACGATCAGCGCGTCGGCTTTCTTCACCAGCGCGGACGCCTCGCTGAACTTCTCCACCGGAATGAACTCGCCGAAGAACACGATGTCGGGCTTGAGAACGCCGCCGCAGACGGTGCAGTCGGGGGTGATGAAGTCGTCGAATGCGGCGGGGGAGGCATCGCCGTCGGGATTGATCTGGTCGGCGCTGATCTCATCGAGCCACGGGTTGGCGGCGGCGATTCGGCTGGCGACATCCGCACGTGCGAAAGCCTGACCGCAGGTGAGGCAGCGCACCTTGTCCATCGTGCCGTGCAGGTCGACAACCCTCTGGGACCCAGCCCGCAGGTGCAGACCATCGACGTTCTGCGTGATGACGCCGTTGACAATGCCGCTCGTCTCGAGCTCGGCCAGCACGCGATGGCCGGTGTTCGGCCGCGCTGCGTCGAAGTGGCGCCAGCCAAGGTGGCTGCCAGCCCAGTAGCGCTTGCGGTACTGGGCGTCGACGAGGAACTGCTGGAAGGTCATGGGGGAGCGACGGGGAGCGCCCTCGCCGCGGTAATCGGGAATGCCGGAGTCGGTGCTGACGCCCGCGCCCGTGAGAACGGCGATCGATCGACCCGCGAGCAGCGGCACGGCTTCATCGATCTGGGCGAGCGCCGCCGGAGTGAGTTCGGCGGAAGGAGTGGCCACAACCATCGCGTCTCCTCCCTCGGCGTGTTCCCTCAGACTAAACAACGAAGTTTTCGGATATGTTTCCGAAGGCTGACAAATAGGGGGCGCCGTGCACATCAATCGCATAACGGACCTCAGCGCTCCAGAACTGCAGGACTACCAGCGGCTGACGGATGTCGCACTTCGGCGCGTGAGCGAGCCGGCCGGCGGGCTGTACATCGCCGAGTCCGCGAAGGTCATCGCCCGCGCCCTCGCCGCCGGACACCGCCCCCGCTCGGTGCTGCTGCTGGAGCAGTGGCTGCCCGACGTCACAGCGCTGCTCGAGCAGTACGACGTTCCCGTTTTCATTGGCACGGCCGAGCTGCTCGAGACCCTCACCGGCTTTGAGATGCACCGCGGCGCGCTCGCCTCCATGCACCGGCCCGCGCTGCCCGACCCCGCCGAGCTGCTGCGCGACGCGCGCCGGGTCGTCATCATCGAGGATGTCGTTGACCACACCAACGTCGGCGCGATCTTTCGCTCGGTGGCGGGGCTCGGCGCCGACGCTGTGCTTGTCACCCCGCGCTGCGCCGACCCGCTGTACCGCCGCAGCGTGCGCGTGAGCATGGGGACGGTGCTGCAGGTACCGTGGACGCGGCTGCCCGACTGGCCGGAGGCCGCATCCGTTCTGAAAGACAACGGCTTTCATCTCGCAGCTCTCGCGCTCGCTGATGACGCCGTCTCGCTCGATGTGTTTGCGGTAGACCCGCCGGAGCGCGTCGCCATCATGCTCGGCGCCGAGGGCGATGGGCTGAGTCGTCAGGCGCTGGAGGCGGCCGACACCATTGTGACTATTCCCATGCTGCACGGGGTCGACTCGCTCAACGTCGCGGCCGCGTCCGCGGTAGCCCTCTACGCCCTGCGATAGCTAGTCTCGTCTCACTGGGCCAATGGAGGTTTGCGATGACTGTCACCGATAAGCCGGCAGGCAAAGGCCTCGCCACCGGAACGCTTGGACTCTTCGGCTCGACCGTCATCGGTCTCGCCTCGACGGCGCCCGTCTACTCGCTCGCAGCGACGCTCGGATTCGTCGTGCTCGCTGTTGGAGCACAGGCGCCAATCGCCTTCATCATCGCCTTCGTGCCGATGTTCTTCATCGCCTTCGCCTACCGCGAGCTCAACCGAGCGGTGCCCGACTGCGGCACCACCTTCACCTGGGCGACGAAGGCCTTTGGACCCGTCGTCGGCTGGATGGGCGGCTGGGGTGTCGCGATAGCCGGCATCGTCGTTCTCGCAAACCTCGCGCAGATCGGCGGCAAGTACCTCTGGCTGCTCATCTACCCGCCCTTTGCAGAGCAAGCGTGGATCGTCACAGTCACCGGTGTCGCCTTTATCGCGATCATGACCGCGATCAGCGTGCGCGGCACCGAGATCGGCGAGAAGCTGCAGAACGTGCTGCTCGGTATTCAGTACCTCGCGCTCATCATCTTCGTCATCGCGGCGATCGTCGCCGTGACGAGCGGTAACGCGCCGGAGGGCGCGACCGCCCCAACTCTCGACTGGTTCAACCCCTTCGCCTTCGAGTCGTCGCAGGGCTTCATCGAGGCGATTCTGCTCGCCCTGTTCATCTACTGGGGCTGGGACACCTGCCTCGCCCTCAACGAGGAGACCAAGGACCCACAGCGCACCCCCGGGCGCGCGGCGATTCTGTCGACGCTGATTCTGCTCGTCACCTACGTCGGCGTCACCGTGGCCGCGATGGCCTACGCGGGCCTCGGCGAGGCGGGCATCGGCCTCGGCAACGAAGACATCGCGGAGGACGTCTTCTTCGCCCTCAAAGACCAGCTGTTCGGGCCCTTCGCGTGGCTGCTCGTCGTCGCGGTGATGGTGTCTGCGATCTCGTCGACGCAGACGACGATTCTGCCAACCGCACGCGGCACCCTCGCCATGGCCGCCTACAAGGCGCTGCCCGCCCGCTTCGGCCGCGTGCACCCGAAGTGGAAGACGCCCGCGTTCTCGACGATCGTCATGGGCGTTGTGGCGATTGTCTTCTACGTCGCGCTGACCGTCATCAGCGAGGACTTCCTCAGCGACTCGATCCTCTCGCTCGGCCTCGCCATCGCGTTCTACTACGCGATCACCGGCTACGCCTGCATCTGGTACTTCAGAAGAGAGCTGTTCACGAGCGGCTACAACGTCGTGTTCAAGTTTCTCTTTCCCCTGCTCGGCGCTCTGATGCTGACCGCCGCCTTCGTCTTCAGCGTGCGCGACATGCTTGACCCCGACTACGGCTACACCGTGCTGTTCGGCGTGGGTGGCGTCTTCGTCGTCGGGGTCGGCTCGCTCGCCTTCGGTGCCGTGCTGATGATCGTCTGGTTCTTCTTCGCCGGGTCGAAGCCCTTCTTCCGTGGTGAGAGCCTCAACCGCGATACCGAGGTGCTCGTGCCCGAGGCGGAGCAGCTCGTCATCCGCTCGGTTGACGGTGGGCGCGGCTAGCGCAATTTAGACTCGACGGATGCCGCTGACCCGACGACAGATCCTTCGCCGCCGGCGAATCGCCGTCTTCGGCAGCCTCGCGGTCGTTCTCGCCACCGGCTTCTACCTTCCCTTCACCCTCCTCGCGCCGCTGCATGCCGAGACGGCGAAGGTGCAGCCGTGGGAGACCCCGGTCACCCTCGCTCCAGCGCTCGTCTTTCCGAACTACGGGGCGACCGCGATCGGCGCCATCGGCTGGGACGGCTCTCTCGCCGTCAGCGGCAGCACCGAGGCTCTGCCCATCGCCTCGCTGTCCAAGGTGATCACGTCGCTTGTTGTTCTCGATGCGCACCCGCTCGCGGTCGGCGAGGAGGGGCCAACGGTCACCACCACTGCGAACGACGTCAAGCTCTACAACTCGTACGTCGCGCGCAACGGCAAGGTCGAGCCGGTGCGCTCCGGCCTTGTGCTCAGCCAGCACCAGCTGCTGCAGCTCACCCTCGTTGCATCGGCCAACAACTACACCGCGACCATGGTCAACTGGGCATTCGGCTCGGAAGAGGCCTACGTGGCCGCCGCTCGCACCTGGCTCGACGAGCACGGACTCACCAGCACCACCATGGCGGATGCGACCGGCATGTCGCCCGACAACCGCGCCACCGCCACCGACCTCATCGAGCTGGCCAAGCTCGCCCTCGCCGATCCGCTCGTGTCGCAGATCGTCTCGACCACGCACATCTCGATTCCCAGCGTCGGCGAGATCGACAACACCAACGACCTGCTCGGCTTGGACGGCGTGCGAGGCATCAAGACCGGCACCCTCGACGAGGCGGGCGCCTGCCTGCTCTTCGCCGCGGACTACACGGTCGGCACCGAGACGGTCACCGTCGTCGGTGTCATGCTCGGCGGCAAGGACCACCCCAGCCTCGACAAAGACATTCAGGCCCTGCTCGCAACCGCCAAGGTCGGGTTCCAGCAGGTCTCCCTCGTGGCGACCGGCGACAACATCGCCAGCTACACCTCCGACTGGGGCGACACCTCGCCCGTCGTCGCCACCGCCGACTCGAGCGTCGTCGTGTGGTCAGACACGCCGATCACCCGCTTCGTCGACGTGAAGGCCGTCACTCTGGCGGCTGCCGGAACAGACGTCGGCAAGCTCACATTTACCGTGGGGACGCGCACTATCGAGGTGCCGATCGAGCTCACACGGTCGATCGACGACCCCGGTGTGTGGTGGCGGCTGACACATCCAGATGAATTGTTCTAGACATGCACACGCTTCACAGCGTTCCCGCCTAAGCTGACAACATCCGAAGGGCATTCGCCCGCTTTTAGTTTGGCTGGGAAGTCGATCTAGCTATCGAGGTCCCGTGACTTTAGCCGTACCTGCATCCTCCGGTGCTTCAGCCCCCCGCATCGTTCGTACCGGCCCGCGTGGTGTCGGTAACCCGGTCAGCGAGTTCTCCGCGCTGATGAACACGGTTCGGGATGCCGGTCTGCTTCGTCGCAGCCGCTGGTTCTACTTCACAACCTTCGCAGCGATCACGGTCGCTCTCGCCGGCGCGTGGGTTGGCTTCGCCTTCTTGCACGACTCCTGGTTCTCGCTGCTCATCGCTGCCGCACTCGGGCTCATCTTCACGCAGTACGCGTTCCTCGGCCATGAGGCTGCGCACCGCCAGGTCTTCGACTCCGGCAAGGCCAACGAGCTCGCCGGCCGCGTGCTCGCCGACTTCTTCGTCGGCATGAGCTACTCCTGGTGGATGGCAAAGCACACGCGCCACCACGGCAACCCGAACACCGCAACCAAAGACCCCGACATCGAGCCGGACTTCATCGTCTTCCAGGAGACGGATGCTGCGGCCATGAGCGGCTGGAAGGCCGCCATCACCCGCCGCCAGGGCTGGTTCTTCTTCCCCGCGCTGCTGCTCGAGGGCATCAACCTGCACCAGCACGCCTACCGCACCGTCTTCTCGCGCAAGAAGGTCGACAAGCGCGCACTCTCCATCACCCTGCTGATGGTTCGCAACGTGGCCTACCTTGCGGTCATCTTCTCGTTCATGCCCCTGGGCATGGCCTTCGCCTTCCTCGGCGTGCAGCTCGCCATCTTCGGCCTGTACATGGGGGCGTCCTTCGCGCCCAACCACATCGGCATGCCGATCCTGCCGAAGGAGAGCAAGGTCGACTTCCTCCGTCGTCAGGTGCTCACCAGCCGCAACATCACCGGTGGCTGGTTCATGAACATCTTCATGGGCGGCCTCAACTACCAGGTTGAGCACCACCTGTTTCCGAGCATGCCGCGCCCGCACCTGCGCAAGGCAAACGAGATCGTGCGCGAGTACTGCGCCGCCAAGGGCATCGAGTACACGGAGACGAACTACGGCCGCGCACAGGTCATCGTGCTGCAGTACCTCAACAAGGTCGGGCTCATGGCTGGGGCGAACTCGTTTGAGTGCCCGTCGGCTATGCGCTACGGGCGCTAACTAGAAGCCCGGGCGCTTCGCCGACACGTTGTCGCCACTCGACTGGTGGCGAAGTCGACGCAGCACCCACGGCACGAAGTGCTCGCGAGCCCAGACCATGTCTTCGGCGCGTGCGGTGCGCCACGGGCGTTTCGGCAGTGGCTCGGGCTGCAGCGGCTCGAGGTCGTTCTCGACGTTGAGCGCCTCGAGCACCATTCGGGCAATGGTGTGGTGCCCGATGGGCGAGAAGTGCAGCCGATCGGGCGCCCACATTTGGCTGTCGGCCAGCTCGCGTAGCGACCACATGTCGGCGACAACCGCGTCATACTTGCGGGCAAGGTAGCGCAGGTTCTCGTTGTAGATGGCCACTTTGCCGCGCACCCGACCGAGCACCGGCGTCATGCCGATGTCGGGGCCGTTGAACATGACGACGGTCGCGCCGTCGCTGGTCAGTCGCGCGAGGCCGGATTCGAAGCGGGAGGCGACGTCATCCGGGTCCGTTCCGGGGCGGATGATGTCGTTGCCACCCGCGCTGATCGAGATGAGGTCCGGCTTGAGCTCGAGAGCGGGCTCCACCTGCTCGTCGAGGATCTGCTGCAGCAGCCGACCGCGAATGGCGAGGTTGGCGTATGCGAAGTCGGTGGTCTGCAGGGCGAGCACCTCGGCGACGCGGTCTGCCCATCCGCGGTGGCCGCCCGGGCTCGTGGGCTCGGGGTCGCCGATTCCCTCGGTAAACGAGTCACCGAGGGCGACATAACGGGTCCACGGGTGCTGCTGGGTCATACCTCCACTTTGCCACTCCTGAACGCGGGAGGTCAGCGGGTGCTGCGAGAATGCGCCTATGGGCAAGCAGGACGGCAGCAGCCGACAGCAGTCGCGGGACGGGGTCGATGACAGCACCGCGACGATTCTGCACGCCGATCTCGACGCCTTCTTCGCCTCCGTCGAACTGCTCGAGCGGCCCGACCTTCGCGGTCTGCCGGTCATCGTCGCCCACGACGGACCACGCTCCGTCGTCACCGCCGCGACCTACGAGGCGCGCAAGTTCGGCGTTAACTCGGCCATGCCTCTCGCGATCGCCAAGCGTCGCTGCCCGCAGGCGATCATTCTCGAGCCGCATTTCGAACGCTATCAGCACTACTCCCGGCTTGTTTTTGCGATCTTCGATGACCTCACCCCGAAGGTCGAGCGACTCGGCATCGACGAGGCCTTTCTCGATGTCGCCGGAGCCCGGCACGTCTTCGGGTCGCCGGTCGAGGTCGCGACGCTGCTGCGCGAGCGTGTGCGGGCCGAGACGGGTCTCGTGGTGAGCGTCGGCGCCGCATCCACCAAGTTCGTCGCCAAGCTCGCGTCGGGGCGATCGAAGCCCGACGGTCTGCTCGTCGTGCCGCGGGATGAGACTGTCGCTTTTCTGCATCCGCTGCCAGTCAGCCAGCTGTGGGGTGTGGGGGCAAAAACCGAGGAGAGCCTGAAGAACCGCGGCCTGCACACGATCGGCGATCTCGCCGCCGTGCCGGTCGAGCAACTCAAGCGCATGATCGGCGAGGCCGGGGGAGCGAAGCTGCACGACCTCGCCTGGGGCCGCGACCCGCGTTCGGTCACCACCCGGCCGGATGAGAAGAGCATCGGCCACGAGGAGACCTTTGCGACCGACGTCACAGACGAGCGAGTCATTCGCCGCGAGCTGCTGCGCCTGTCGAACATGGTTGCGGTGCGGCTGCGCGAGGCGGGCATGTCGACGCGCACCGTCGCCATCAAGCTGCGGTACTCCGACTTCTCGACCATCACCCGCTCGAAGACGATCAGCGACCCGACTTCGACCGGCCGTCGTATTTTCGAAGAGGCGCTGCAGCTGTATCAGGCGCGGCCGCGGCATGATCCGGTGCGACTCATCGGCGTGCGCGCTGAGCAGCTCACCCAGGGCGGCTCCAGCGCTTTGTGGGACGCGGATGAGACGTGGACAGAGGCCGAGGGCGTCATGGACGCCGCCACCCAGCGCTTCGGCCGCGGTGCCGTCACTCAGGCATCCCTGCTCGGACGCGGCGGACGACGTTCGATCGAGCGTGACCTGCAGAGCGAACTGAACCGTCGTGACAGTGGCGTCGACTAAAGTCTGATCAAGTGACGATTCCCGCTTTTCCCTCGCCGACAGTCGGCACCTTCGCGGCAGAGCACCTCTCACCCTCCTACCCCGAGCGGGCCGCGCGCGGCACCGCCGACAAACTGCGTGCCTGGCAGGCCGAGGCGCTCGACACCTACTTCGAGACCGAGCCGCGCGACTTTCTCGCCGCGGCGACACCGGGTGCAGGCAAGACCACCTTCGCGCTGCGGCTCGCCACCGAGCTCATCGCCCGCCGCGTCGTCGACCGCGTGACCGTGGTGGCGCCGACGGAGCACCTCAAGCGGCAGTGGGCCGATGCAGCGCATCGCGTCGGAATTCGGCTCAACCCCGAGTACAGAAACGGTGAGGCTTTTGGCGGTCGCCGCTTTCATGGCCTAGCTGTCACCTACGCCCAGGTCGCCATCAAGGCCGAGCTGCACAAGCGCATCACCGAGTCGGCGCGCACCCTCGTCATCCTCGACGAGGTGCACCACGGTGGCGACGCGCTCAGCTGGGGCGACGCGATCCGTGAGTCCTTCGAGGGCGCCACGCGCCGGCTGTCGCTCACCGGAACGCCGTTTCGCAGTGACACCGCGCCGATTCCCTTCGTGACCTATGCGCCCGACCAGGCCGGCATCCGCACGTCTATCACCGACTACAACTACGGCTACGGGCGCGCGCTGGCCGACGGCGTCGTGCGCCCCGTGCTCTTCATGGCCTATGCCGGGCGCATGCGATGGCGCACGACCACGGGCGACGAGATGGAGGCGCGCCTCGGCGAGGGCGACACGAAAGACGTCACCGCCCAGGCGTGGCGCACCGCGCTCAGCCCGGAAGGCGAGTGGATGCCGTCAGTGCTCGCCGCCGCGGACCGGCGGCTCACCGAGGTGCGCGAGCACATTCCCGACGCCGGCGGACTCGTCATCGCCACCGACCAGGCGAATGCGCGCGCGTACGCCGACATCCTTCACCGGATCACTGGCGAGCGGCCCACCGTGGTTCTCTCCGACGAGAAGTCAGGCTCGGACAAGATCGACGCCTTCTCGCAGGGCGACAGTCGTTGGCTGGTCGCCGTACGCATGGTGTCGGAGGGCGTCGATGTCCCTCGACTCTGCGTCGGCGTCTACGCCACCTCTGCCTCCACGCCGCTGTTCTTCGCCCAGGCGGTCGGCCGTTTCGTGCGTGCGCGCCGCCGCGGCGAGGTCGCATCGATCTTCGTGCCGAGCGTTCCGACGCTGATGACCCTTGCGCACGCGCTCGAAATGGAGCGCGACCACGCCCTCGACCGGGACACCGGCGACAAGCTGCTCGACGACTCCCTGTTGGTGGAGGCCGAGAGCAGCGAGTCCGTCTCTGAGAGCCTCACCGAGGAGTACGACTGGAAGGCACTCGAGTCGGATGCGAACTTCGACCGGGTGCTCTTCGACGGCGCCGAGTTCGGGTTCGCCGCGGAGACACTCAGCGACGAGGAACACGACTTTCTCGGCATCCCCGGAATCCTCGAGCCCGATCAGGTGCGTGAGGTGCTGCAGGCGCGACAGGCTCGGCAGTCGAAGCGGTCGGCGGCGCGGGAGGCCGCGCTCCCACCCGAGGAGCGCACGCCCCCGCCGGTCTACCGCGACCTCAAGGAACAGCGGAAAGTGCTTGCGGGCCTGGTGTCTATGCGGGCGAAGATGACGGGACAGCCGCACGGCATCATCCATGCCGAACTGCGTCGGGTACTTGGTGGGCCAGCCGTCGCCTCCGCTACGGTTGCGCAGCTGCAGGCGCGCATCGACTACCTGCGCAAGAGCCGCTAGGCCACGGTGCGCAACTCATGGCGCCTTGCGCGACTCGCCGGTGCATGACCGCGGCTCGCCGCGTGTCGCGTCAGATCCCATGAGTTACGAAGGGATTGGTTAAAAGCAGAACGCCCCGACCATAGGGGCCGGGGCGTTCCTTGCTACAACAGCCTTAAAGACTAGAGGGAGCGGATGTTCTCCGCCTGGGGACCCTTGGGTCCCTGGGTGATGTCGAACTCGACCTTCTGGTTCTCGTCGAGGGACTTGTAGCCGCCGCTCGCGATTGCTGAGTAGTGGGCGAAAACGTCCGGACTACCATCCTCGGGAGCGATGAAGCCGAAGCCCTTCTCTGCGTTGAACCACTTAACGGTGCCAATTGCCATGTAAAACTCCTCCAGGAGCGTTCTTCATGATTCCGATTGTCGGAATCCAACTGCCCGGTCAACAATGATTCGAGCAGTCGGCATAAGGGTATAGCAGTATTCGCCAAAAGTTGAGGAAATTCGAGTATCTGGAATCTAACGTTAACTTGGTGTAATAAAGCCCTGAGCCCGCGTTAGGGGGCGGACAGCGGAGTCCGGATGCTTTCTGCCGCTGCCAGCAGGGTCTCCAGGCCCGACGCCAGGTCGTCGATAACGGCAATCGCTCCCGTCTCGCGAAGCTGGTCGGCGGTGAACGCTCCCGTCGCGACGGCGATGAACGGAATGCCCGCGATTGCGGCGGCGACATCGTCGTTGAGTGTGTCGCCGACGATGATGAGCGTGTCGTCGGGCAGCTCGGCTCGCGCGCGCAGCGTGAGGTCAGAGCGCACCGGCGAGACCTCGCCGAACCATGAGTGCTGCCAGTCGAAGACCTTCGCGTCGACTCCGGCGCCGGTCACCTTGTAGCGGCTGCGCAGCGCGGAGTTGCCCGTCAGCAACGAGTTCACCCACCCACGTTCGGCGCAGGCGGCCAGGGCCTCGTGCACGCCGGGGCACAGTTCGCGGTGGTTGCCGGCTTCGTGGCGCCGCAGACTGAGCTGGTCGAGGTGCGTACTTGCTACCGCGTGCAGCTCTTCGGGGAGGCCGTGGGCAGCGAGGGTCTCGCGCAGAATCTGGCCGTCGGTCTTGCCATGTGTATTCGGCAGGCGGTTCGCGATCGAGCGCCCCGCGGCGAGCTCGACGGCGTCGTGGTAGAGGTTTCCCGCATCCTTGCCGTTGCGCACCAGGGTGCCGTCGACGTCCCAGAGTATGTAGGTGGTCACCCTCGATTCTCTCACCGCGCGAAGTGCGAGACTTGAGCAGTGCCATCCGCTCTTCCGCTCGCCGATCCGGCCCCCCTCGACGGGCTGCTGCCGACGAGCGTGAGCGACGGCGCCGCTACTCGCAACTTCGGCGTCTACCTCCACGTGCCGTTCTGCCGGGTGCGATGCGGCTACTGCGACTTCAATACCTATACGAGCGATGAGCTTCGCGGCGCGAAGCGGAGCGACTACGCGGGTCAGGCGATCGACGAGGTGCAGCAGGCCGGGCACGTGCTCGCGGCCGCCGGGCTTCCCCAGCGCGCTGCCAGCACGGTCTTCTTCGGCGGCGGCACCCCGACCCTGCTGCCCGTGACCGACCTCACCGCGATGCTTGCGGCGGTGCGCGATCAGTTTGGACTGTCTGAAGCGTGCGAGGTGACGACCGAGGCGAACCCCGACTCCGTCGATGCGGCCTATCTTCTCGCCCTCAAGCAGGCGGGCTTCACGCGGGTCTCGTTCGGCATGCAGTCGGCAGTGCCATCGGTGCTGGCAACGCTCGAGCGCACCCACGATCCCGCGCGGATTCCGCTGGTCGTACAGTGGGCGCGCGAGGCAGGCCTCGCCGTCAGCCTCGATCTCATCTACGGAACCCCCGGCGAGACGCTGGACGACTGGCGTACCTCGTTGGAGCACGCGATCGCGCAGCAGCCCGACCACGTGTCGGCCTACGCGCTCATCGTCGAGGACGGCACCAAGCTGGCACGGCAGATTCGTGTCGGCGAGATCGCGGCACCGAGTGATGATCTGCAAGCCGACATGTATGAGCTCGCGGACGAGCTGCTCTCGGCTGCCGGCTACAGCTGGTACGAGGTGAGCAACTGGAGCCGCGGTGAGGGCAACGAGTCACGCCACAACCTCGCCTACTGGCAGGGGCATGACTGGTGGGGAGTCGGGCCCGGCGCGCACAGCCACGTCGGGGGAGTGCGCTGGTGGAACGTCAAGCACCCGGCGGCCTACGCTGACCGCATCCTGGCGGGGCACTCGCCTGCGGCGGGCCGCGAGACCCTCGACGACGAGACCCGGCGCGTCGAGCGAGTCCTGCTCGGCAGCCGCATCCGCACGGGACTGCCGACGAGCGAGCTGACGCCGGAGGGCCGTACGGCCGTTGCTGGCCTCATTGCCGACGGCCTGGTGGAGCCGGCTGCCGCGATGCGCAAGCTCGTCGTGCCAACGCTCAAGGGCAGGTTGCTCGCCGACGCGGTGGTGCGACGACTGCTCGATTAACGGCACAACGCCCCGAGCCAAAGCCCGGGGCGTTGCAGCGACGCAGTCTTACTTGATGAGACGGATCGCGAAGGGGTAACGGTAGGCGCCGCCTGCGTTGACCTTCGTGAACCCGACGATCGAGAAGATGATGTTGACGATCCAGACGGCCCCAGGCAGCAGGTACAGCAGCCCGATGACCGCGGAGCCGATGATGGCCGAGTCGTACGAGGTAGCGCTTGCGATGCCGATGATGACCGACAGGATGCCGACGACGATCCACACCGCGATGTACGCAGCGAGAACGGTGATCTGCCAGTTCAGCGCTTCCTTCGACTCAACGCGCGTGCGTGCGCCGCGGTCCTTGAAGACAAGGAAGATGATGAGCGAGGGGAGGATGCCCAGAATGCCCAGCAGGTGGGACAGGCCCGCCCACTGCTTGTCCTCGGCCTCGGTGAGGGGACCGGCTGGAACGGGAGCCGGAGCCGGAGCGGGAGTGGGGTCAGTCATTGGTCGTTGCCTTTCAGGTGAACGAGGGATGGTGCACTCGCGTGGCCCGCAAACGCGGGGTGCACGCAAGCACAGACACAAGGTAGCGCTTCGATAACGATCCGTGCAACGCCACTGACCCCATGTGTCGCGATAAGATTGGCAGTCAGGCAATCGGAGTGCCAGCGGTGAAGGGCGGGTGAATCGTGGTTTCGGAGCGTAGCCTCGAGGTGCTTCGCGTCATCGTTCAGGACTACGTGGCCTCGCGCGAACCGGTCGGATCGAAGTCGATCGTCGAGCGCCACTCCTTCGGGGTGTCGGCCGCGACCATCCGCAACGACATGGCCCTTCTCGAGGAGGAGGAGCTCATCGCGGCTCCCCACACCTCCTCCGGGCGGGTGCCCACCGACAAGGGCTATCGGCTCTTCGTCGACCAGCTGGCTGATCTGCGGCCGTTGAGCGGGGCCCAGCGGCACGCGATCGAGACCTTCCTTGGGGCCTCCGTCGATCTGGACGACGTTCTGGCGCGCACTGTGCGCCTGCTCTCGCAGCTGACAAACCACGTGGCGCTTGTGCAGTACCCATCACTCGCGAAGTCTCGGGTGCGGCACATCGAGCTCGTTCCGCTGACCGCCCGGCGCATCATGGTGGTGTTCATCTCCGACAGCGGTCGCGTCGAGCAGAACCTCATCGACTCGCGGGCCGACATCGACACCGAGTTTCTTGCCGAGCTGCGCTTGAAGCTCAACGCCCGGCTTGGTGGCCTCGGACTCGCGGATGCGGCTGCAGCCCTCGCAACCTTCGCCAGCCAGTTCGAGCCCGAGCGCGCCGCCCTCGTCACCGAGATCACCACGAGCCTGCTCGACCAGGTTGCGGCGAACCGGCAAGAGAAGCTGGTCATGGCGGGAGCCGCGAACCTCGTGCGCACCGAGGACGACTTTCACGGCAGCATCTTTCCGGTGCTCGAGGCCATCGAGGAGCAGGTCACCCTGCTCAAGCTCTTCAGCGAGGTCGAGGTCGATCGCAATGGCATCGCCGTGAGCATCGGCCGCGAGAACGCCGAGTTCGGTCTCGGCGAGACGAGCGTGCTGAGCAGTGGCTACACGAGCTCCGGCGGGACGGTTGCGCGGCTTGGGGTGCTCGGGCCGACGCGAATGGACTATTCAAACAACATGGCAGCGGTGAGGGCGGTCGCCCGCTATCTCACACGCCTGCTCGGTGAGGACTAAAGGGAACAAGTGGCAGACCACTACGCAGTACTCGGTGTCGACAAGTCGGCGACACCGGAGGAGATCAAGAAGGCATACCGTCGCATGGCGCGGGAGTTTCACCCCGACGTCAACCCCGGAGCGGAGGCCGAGGAGAAGTTCAAAGAGGTCACGCACGCCTACGAGGTGCTCAGCGACCCGTCGCAGCGCCAGAACTACGACATGGGCGGCTCCGCCGGATTCAATGCGCAGGGCTTCGGCGGCTTTAGCGACATCTTCGAGACCTTCTTCGGCGGTGGTGCCCCCGGCGGCGGAGGCAGCGGCGCGGCCCCGCGTTCGCGCAAGGAGCGCGGCGGCGACGCGCTCCTTCGCGTCGAGGTCGAGCTCGCTGAGGTGATCTTCGGAACCAAGCGCGACATCGAGGTCAACACGGCCGTGCTCTGCGAGACCTGTGAGGGCAGCTGCTGCGCGCCCGGCACGCGTCCAGTTCCCTGCGACATCTGCCACGGATCCGGCCAGATTCAGCGCGCGGTGCGCAGCCTGCTCGGCAACATCATGACCTCGAGCCCCTGTGGTACCTGCCGCGGGTACGGCACCGTGATTCCTAGCCCCTGTGTCACCTGCGCGGGCCAGGGACGCGTGCGCGCGGTGCGCACCATGAGCATCGACATTCCTGCGGGAGTAGACACCGGCATCCGTCTGCAGCTGCAGGAGCAGGGCGAGGTTGGCCCCGCCGGCGGCCAGCCCGGTGACCTCTACATCGAGATCAAGGTCAAGCACGACGACATCTTCAGCCGTAACGGCGACGACCTGCTCGCCACCGTCGAGGTCTCGATGGCCGATGCCATTCTCGGCACCCGCACCGTGGTGCAGGGGCTCGACGGTGATGTGCCCGTCGAGATCAAGCCGGGCACGCAGAGCGCGGAGGTGCTGACGGTGAAGAACCGCGGCATCACGCACCTGCGCGGCGGGGGCCGTGGCGACCTCAAGGTCGGCGTGCAGGTGCTGACCCCCTCGCGGGTGAACGGCAAAGAGAAGGACCTCATCGAGCAGTTCGCGAAGAGCTACAGCTCGCCGCCGCCCATTCTCAGCAAGTTTCAGCAGGGACTCTTCGCCAAGGTGCGCGACCGGTTCCTCGGGCTCTAGATGGCGTCGCTCTACCTCTCCGAGTACCTCGAGACCGCCGTCGTCGGCGGCTCGATCTCGCTCGAGGGCGACGAGGCGAAGCATGCCGTCACGGTGGCACGCACCCGCGTGGGGGAGCGCCTCGCCATCGGTAACGGCCGAGGCCTGGTGGCGAGTGGCGTGGTGTCGTCACTCGACCCCTTCGCGCTGACCGTTGACGACGTGCGCGTCGAGGCGGCGCCCGACCCGCAGCTGTGGCTCGTACAGGCGCTGGCGAAGGGCGACCGCGACGAGCTCGCGGTGCAGGCGGCGACCGAGCTGGGGGTCTCGGGCGTCATCCCGTGGTCGGCGGAGCGCAGTGTCAGCCGCTGGGAGGGCGCGAAGGTCGAGAAGGGGCGCCTGCGCTGGGAGGCCATCGTGCGCGAGGCGAGCAAGCAGTCCATTCGTGCCTGGATGCCCGTTGTTGAACCCATCGCCTCGACCGCCCAGATCAGCGGACTCGTGCTCGATCCCACCGCAGAGGTCGCGCTCACCGACGTGCCGCTTGCCGCATCGGGGCGCATCGCGCTCATCGTTGGGCCGGAGGGCGGCATCAGCCCGCGCGAGCTCGACCGGCTCGAGCAGCAGGGGTCGACGCGCGTGCGACTCGGCCCAGAGATTCTGCGCACCTCGACGGCGGGGCCGGCAGCAATCGCCGTGCTCAACGCGCGGCTGGGGCGTTGGTAGAACTAGCCGGTCGGCCTCCAGCCGATCACGAGCTGCCGGATGCGGTGCGAGCTCTCATAGGCAGCCAGACCGCCGAGCTGGTCTGGCTCAATCTCGACGGCGGACTTACCCTGCGCCTGCCGGACCGCTACCTCAAGTGGTCGCAGACGAGCCTGCGCGCCGAAGTAGAGCGCCTAGTGTGGGCGGCAGCACGGCATCCGGTTCCCCGGCTGATCGACGCGGGCGACACCTGGTTCACGACGGAGGTCATCGATGGTCGAAGTGCCATTGCTCTCGACGGCCTTACTGCCGCCCGCGCACTCGGCTCGGGCTTGCGAGCGCTGCACGACCTCCCGGTCGACGAGTGCGTCTTCACGTGGGGCGCCGAGCAGCGCGGCGCCGTCGACGTGCCGCCAATCGATCGTCTCGTCGTGTGCCACGGTGATGCCTGCGTGCCGAATACCCTGGTCGACGCGGGCGGGCAGTGGATCGCGCACGTCGACCTCGGCGCGCTCGGCCTCGCCGACCGCTGGGCTGACCTTGCCGTCGCAAGCATGAGCCTCGGGTGGAACTTCGGCGAGGGATTCGAGGCCGCCTTCTTCGAGGCGTACGGGGTGGAGCGTGATGAGCGCCGCATCCGCTTCTATCGGAACCTCTGGAACGCCCCGGACGTTAAGATGGATGAATGAGCACTGAACCGACCATCTTTGAGCGCATCGTCGCGCGCGAGATCCCGGCCGAGATCGTGTTCGAGAGTGAGCACGTGATCGCGATCCGCGACATCGCCCCGCAGGCACCCGTGCACCTGCTGGTCTTTCCGAAGACCGCGGAGTTCACGACGGTGGCCGAGCTTGCATCGGGGAATCCGGCGCTGCTCGCCGAGGTTGTCACCACGGCGCACGTGCTCGCCAACGAGCACTCGAACGGCGAGTTCCGACTCGTCTTCAACTCGGGACCCAGCGCAGGTCAGACGGTCTTTCACGTGCACGCGCACGTACTCAGCGGACAACTAGAAGAAGGAAAACTTGCCGATTAGCGATCCCAACGCGGTTCATTACGAGCTCGAAGTCGACGGCGTCGCCATGGTGCGACTGCTCGGACCGCAGGACCGTCTTCTGGGCACCATTGAGCGCACGTACCCGGCGGTGCAGGTTCTCGTTCGCGGAAACCGCATCGTGCTTGACGGCGAGGCGGCGGATGTCGCCGCCGCGAAGGAACTCGTGGAGGAGCTGATTCAGATGGTGCGCAACGGCGTCGACCTCGGCGACAGCGAGGTGAACGAGTCCGCGCGCATTCTCGAGCGCAAGGAGGGCAGCCCCGCTGAACTGCTCAGCCAGGCGATCCTCACCAGCCGTGGCAAGAGCATCCGCCCGAAGACGCTCGGCCAGAAGGACTACGTCGACGCGATTGACGAGAACACCATCACCTTCGGAATCGGGCCCGCGGGTACGGGCAAGACCTACCTCGCGATGGCCAAGGCGGTGCAGGCGCTGCAGCGCAAAGAGGTCGAGCGCATCATTCTCACCCGCCCGGCAGTCGAGGCAGGGGAGCGACTGGGGTTTCTGCCCGGCACCCTCAACGACAAGATCGATCCATACCTTCGCCCGCTGTACGACGCGCTCAACGAGATGATGGATCCGGAGCTTGTGCCGAAGCTGCTCGCCGCCGGAACCGTCGAGGTCGCGCCGCTCGCGTACATGCGCGGCCGCACCCTCAACAACGCGTTCATCATCCTTGACGAGGCACAGAACACCAGCCCAGAGCAGATGAAGATGTTCCTCACCCGCCTCGGCTTCGGTTCGAAGATCGTGGTGACGGGCGACGTCACGCAGGTTGACCTTCCCACGGGAGCGAGCGGGCTCCAACTGGTCACGACGGTGCTCGATCGCATTGACGACATCCACTTCGCTCGTCTCACCAGCGCCGATGTCGTTCGACACACCCTCGTCGGCCAGATCGTCGACGCTTACACCAAGTACGACGCCGAGAAAATGGCGCGCGAGTTCAAGGGCAAGAAACGATGAGCATCGAAGTCAACAACGAGTCCGCTATCGAGGTCGACGAGGCAGCACTGCAGCGCCTGGCAATCTACGCGCTCGACCAGCTGCACGTGCACCCTGACGCCGAGCTCGCGATCGTCTGCGTCGACGAGGCCGCGATGGAGCAGCTGCACGTGCAGTGGATGGACGAGCCGGGCCCAACCGACGTGCTCAGCTTTCCGATGGACGAGCTGCGCCCCGGCACCGAAGACCAGATCACGCCCGCCGGTCTTCTCGGCGACATCGTGCTCTGCCCGCAGGTCGCTATCGGCCAGGCCGAGACCGCGGGCCACTCGACTCTTGATGAGCTGCTGCTGCTGACCACGCACGGTCTGCTGCACCTCCTCGGCTTCGACCACGCCGAGCCAGAAGACGAGAAGGTCATGTTCGGAATTCAGCGTGACATTCTGCTTGGATTCCACATCGCCGAACGCAAGAAGTAGTCGCCCATGATGATTCCGCTCTTCATCAGCGCGGCCGTGCTGCTCGTCGTGCTCGGCGGACTACTCGCCGCCGTGGATGCGGCCCTCGCGGTTGTCAGCCGCAGTGATCTCGTCGACATGGCGCTGTCCAGTCGCTCGAAGAGGTCGCTGCTGGCGATCTCGAACGACGTGGGCACGCACGTCAACGCGATCAACTTCATGCGTGTCGTCTCTGAGACGACGGCCGCCGTGCTCGTCTCGCTGGCCTTTGCCTACGCGATCGGAGAGTGGTGGCTTGCGCTGCTGTTCTCTGCGCTGATCATGACCGCTGCGTCGTTCGTGCTCGTCGGGTCCAGTCCCCGCAGCGTCGGCCGCGCCCACGCCCGCGGAATTCTTGTTTTCGCGGCACCGCTCATTCGCGGGGTGCGCATAGCCCTCGGGCCCATCGCGAACGCGCTCGTGGCGGTCGGCAACCGGGTTACGCCGGGGCGCGCCAAGACGGCCACCTTCTCGAGCGAGGAGCAGCTGCTGAGCATGGTCGACGAGGCAACAGAGCTCGACGTGCTCGAAGAGGACGACCGCGAGCTGATTCACTCGATCTTCGAGTTCAACGACACGGTCGTTCGCGAGGTCATGATTCCGCGCACCGACATGGTCACCATCGACCGTGATGACACCATCGCTGCCGCGATGTCGCTCTTTCTCAGCAAGGGCGTGTCGCGCATGCCGGTCATCGGCGACGACGTCGACGAGGTGCTCGGCGTGCTCTACCTTCGCGATGTCGCGCGGCTGAGCTTTGAGAAGCCGAAAGCCGTCGAGAAGACCACGGCCGTCGATCTGGCGCGACCGGCGCTATTCGTGCCGGAGTCGCAGAAGGCCGACGACCTGCTGCGAGTGATGCAGCTTGAGTCCAACCACCTTGCCATGGTCGTCGACGAGTATGGCGGCATCGCGGGCCTAGCAACCCTCGAAGACCTCATCGAAGAGCTGGTCGGCGAGATCTCTGACGAGTACGACTCGACAGTGCCTGAGTACGAGCAGCTGACCGACGGCAGCTACCGGGTCAACGCCCGCCTGCCCATCGATGCTCTCGGCGACCTGTTCGGCATCGACCTCGACGACGAAGACGTCGACTCGGTCGGCGGCCTGCTCACCAAGGCGGTCGGGCGCCTGCCCGTCGTCGGATCCACTGCGACGGTATCTGGACTCATCCTGCGCGCCGATCGCACCGAGGGCCGCCGCAAGCAGCTCGTCACGGTCGTCGTCGAGCGTGACCAGTCGCTCATCGATGTGCAAGCGGCATTCGCCGACGAGAAGGAGCAGTAATGGCTGAATTCAGAGCAGGGTTCGTGTCGTTCGTTGGACGCCCCAACGTGGGCAAGTCGACACTCACCAACGCGCTCGTGGGCGAGAAGGTCGCGATCACGTCATCGAAGCCGCAGACCACGCGGCGGGCGATCCGCGGAATCGTGCATGCGGATTCCGGGCAGTTGATTGTCGTCGACACCCCCGGAATGCACCGCCCCCGCACCCTGCTCGGTGAGCGTCTCAACGCCGTCGTTCAGGACACCCTCGGCGAGGTCGACGTGATCGGCTTCTGCATGCCGGCCAACGAGAAGATCGGACCCGGCGACAAGTACATCAACGAGCAGTTGGATGCTTTTCCTCGCGCGAAGAAGGTCGCCATCGTCACCAAGGTCGATGCCGCCTCGCGCCCGGCCGTCGCCGAGCAGCTGCTGGCGATCAGCGCCCTGCGCGACTGGGACTCGGTGATTCCGATCTCGTCTCTCGGCAAGATCCAGCTCGACGTGCTCACCAATGAGCTGATCAAGCTCATGCCGATCAGCGAGCCTTTGTACCCGGCCGATGCCGTCACCGATGAGGGTCTCGAGGCGCGGGTTGCCGAGCTCATCCGCGAGGCGGTGCTCGAGGGTGTCATGGACGAGCTGCCGCACTCCATCGCGATCACCATCGACCAGATGGAGGAGCGCGACGACAAGGAGCTGCTCGAGATCTATGCAAACCTCTTTGTCGAGCGGGACAGCCAGAAGGGCATCATCATCGGCCACAAGGGGGAGCGCCTGCAGGACGTCGGCGCACGCGCTCGCGCCGAGATCGAGAAGCTCGTCGGGCACCAGGTCTTCCTCTCGCTGCGGGTGAAGGTTGCCAAGGAGTGGCAGCGCGACGCGAAGCAGCTGGGGCGATTGGGCTTCTAGGTAGTCCTAGCGGATGATTCCTGCGTGTCGCGAGGGCGACATCCGTTCGTTTTGATCGCGCCTGCCCTCGGCACGACCTAGCGTTAGTGACATGTTCCGCACTCTCAAGACGCATCAGCTGGCGATCGACTTTGTCATCGCCGGTATTGCCTTCTTGCTGCGCGGGATGCTCGGCATGTACGACGCCACGGTCATCGTGGTCGTCTTCGGTATGGCCGTCACCTACGCGGTGCACCGGCTGAGCCCAATGCTCGCGCTGATTGTGGCATGGACGACGGTCGTGCTGCAGCTGTCGTTCCACCTCGCTCCCGACATTTCCAACCTTGCGATTCTGGTCATGCTCTTCGCGACCTCGGCCTACGGCGACCGGCTTCTCAAATGGCTGGGGCTCGGTTCGGCTGTGCTCGGCGCCGCGGTTGCCACGCTTTATCTGCTGGTACAGGGCTACATCACGTCGGGTAGCGCGAAAGAGATCGTCGAGCAGATCTACGTCGACCTGCCGCGAATACTGCTTGTCGGATCCGCGAGCTTCATCGGCTTCGTGATCTTGTTCGTGCTCAGCTGGACCCTCGGACTGCTGTACCGCACCCTCATGGATTCCCGTGCGAAAGGCGCGGCCGCCCAGCGTGCCCGTGCAGACCAGCAGCTGGCCGAGCGTGAGGTCGCCATCGAGCAGGAGCGCAACCGCATCGCGCGCGACATGCACGACGTTGTGGCCCATTCGCTCGCGGTCGTCATCGCTCAGGCGGACGGCGCTCGGTACGCGATGAAGACCGATGCCGGGGCCGCGGATGAGGCCCTCGCCACGATCTCGTCGACGGCCCGTGAGGCGCTCGGCGACGTGCGCCTGCTACTGGGCCAGCTTCGGCACAGTCAGGGCGAGGCGCCGCAGCCGGTGCTCGCCGACCTCGACCGCCTGTTCGAGCAGTTGCGCTCGAGCGGCCTCAGCGTGCGCCGCACGGACGAGGGTGAGCCACACGCGCTCGGTACGGGCCAGCAGCTCGCCGTGTACCGAATCGTGCAGGAGTCGCTGACCAACGCCCTGAGACACGGCGCCGACCCGAAGGAGGCCCTCGTGCGCTTCGAATGGACCGAGAAGGCGCTGGAGCTCGAGATCTCCAACGCGTTCACCGACATGACGCCGTCGGGCGGCCATGGCCTCGACGGTATGCGCGAGCGCGCCATCCTGGCGGGTGGAAGCTTCACCGCAGAACCGCGAGAGGATGTGTTCGTGGTCACGACAACGATTCCGGTGGTGGCATGACCATTCGCGTCGCGCTGGTCGACGACCAGGCACTGTTTCGTGCGGGAATACGGATGCTGGTGAGCTCCCAGCCCGATCTGCAGTTTGTCGGAGAGGCCGGCGACGGGGTCGAGGGCGTCGCCCTCGCCGCCGCGGCCAAGCCCGACATCGTGCTCATGGACATCCGTATGCCCGTGATGGACGGCATAGAGTCCACTCGCCTCATTGTCGAGGCTGCAGCCGCCCGCGGTGGAAAGCAGCCGCGCATCATCGTGCTCACCACCTTCGACCTTGACGAGGCGGCTGCGCGAGCGATTCGCGGAGGGGCGAGCGGCTTCGTTCTCAAGGATGCCGACCCGGAGTTTCTGCTCGCCGCCATCCGTACCGTCCACGCCGGGACGGCGGTCATCGCCGCCGCACAGACCCGCGAGCTGTTCCAGCACTTCGACTCACGGGCCGCGGGTGCAGCGCCCGGCTTTGACGACCTCACCGCCCGCGAGCGGGAGATCTTCGGTCTCGCCGCCCAGGGCCTGAGCAACTCCGAGTTCGCCGCGCGCGAGTTTCTCAGCGAGGCGACGGTGAAGACGCATATCAGTCGTGTGCTCGCGAAGCTCGACCTTCGGGACCGGGTGCAGCTCGTCGTGTACGCCTACGAGAACGGGCTCGTCGAGAGCTAGCTCAGGGTGCGCGCGTGCGCGATCTTCGCCGTCAGCTCATCGAGTGTGGCGCCGGGGAAAAGGGCGGCGGGCAGCAGGGTGCGGCGTGACCCTACGCGCGACGGCAGGTAGAGAAACTGCCCGAACCGCACCACCTTGCGGTAGTTGCGGTAGTCGAACTCGCCAGAGGAGCCGGGCATGCTGAGCGCGAGCTTCGTCTCGCCCAGCCCCGCGCCAAACAATGATCCGATAGGGAACTGCCGGTCAAGGGTGTGGCGGGCGGTGTAGTAGCCGAGCCCGAACATACCGGCGAGCAGGCCTACCGGCACAATGAAGCCCGCGACCAAGGGACCGAGGTCTTTCCACTCACCAGTGAGCGCCGTGAGAAGCAGCCCCAACAGGATGCCAAACAGGGCAAGCAACCCGATCGCGGCAATCACGACCGCGACGACGACGAAGAGCGAGCGGGTGATTGTCAGCCAGGCGATCGCGAGGGCGAAGCGGTGGGTGAATCGCACATCCGTCTCGTAGCGCAAGGGAAGATGCTCGCCGAAGGATGTTTGCTGGGCTTCTGTCACGATTGCAGCCTAGTCATCCCACCGATGTATGCAGTCGAGCCTTGCGCCCGACTCGGCGCGGGCGCCGGCTTTCTAGCGTTAGTGTCATGCAGATTTCCACTACCGACCTCGGGCTTGTCGCCCGCGTCGCATCCCTCACCAAGTCCTACGGCAGCGCAGACAATCGCGTGACCGCCCTCGCCGACGTATCGATCGGTATTCGCCGCGGCGAGTTCACCGCCATCATGGGTCCGAGCGGCTCGGGCAAGTCGACGCTCATGCACATCATGGCCGGCCTTGACTCGCCGACCGGCGGCCGTGCCTGGCTCGGTGACACTGAGATCACCACCCTGGGCGACACCGAGCTCACGATCCTGCGACGCCGCCGCGTCGGCTTCGTCTTTCAGAGCTTCAACCTCGTGCCGACGCTCGACATCCTCGGTAACATCCTTCTGCCCTTCGAGCTGGACGGCCGCAAGCCCACCGACGCCGAGGGGGCGTGGATCGACGAGCTCGTCGCAACACTTGGACTCGAGGATCGCCTCCGCCACCGTCCCCACGAGCTCAGTGGCGGTCAGCAGCAGCGGGTGGCCATCGCGCGCGCCCTCGGCAGACGGCCCGACCTGGTCTTCGCCGACGAGCCGACCGGCAACCTCGACTCGCGCACCGGTCGCGAGGTGCTCAGCCTTCTCGCTTCCGCGGCCAAGGACTACGGACAGAGCATCGCCATGGTCACGCACGATCCGATTGCGGCCAGCTACGCCGACCGCATCCTTTTTCTCGCCGACGGCCGCGTCGTCGAGGACCGTGGTCCCTCGACCCCGGAGCAGATCAGCAGCTTCATGCTTGGCATGGAGGCACGCTCATGAGGGAACATGGCCCCAGCGTGCTCGTGGCGGCACTGAGCAGCGCCTTCGGAGTCGCGCTGCTGCAGACCACGAGCGTTCTCTCCGTCGTCATCCGCAATGACGACGTGACCGGCAGCAGCGGCACCGTCGGCGTCATGCTGGGCATTGTCGCGACGGTCTTCATGGTGATCGCCATCTATGTCGGCGCCATCGTCACGTCGAACACCTTCGCGACGATCGTCGCGGGCCGCACGCGCACCATTGCGTTGTACCGGCTGATCGGGTCGAGCGCGGCGGCGCAACGGCGTGCTGTGGCACGAGAGGGCCTCATTGTTGGACTCATCGGCTCGGTAGTCGGCGCCGTCATCGGAATCGTGATCGTTGCGGTCATTGTCGCGATCACGGTGGCCACCGCGGTTCTGCCAGCCTTGGATTACAACTACGTCGAGCCCGTGATCGCGCTGCCGATCGTCACCGTGATTCTGACCACTTGGCTTGCCTCGTGGATCGGATCGCGGCGCGTGCTCGTGGTCAGCCCGATGCAGGCGACGGGTGCCGCCGTGGAGTCGAGCCGTGAAGAGTCCGTCGGTCGCAGGGGTCGCAACGCGGTCGCCGTGGTGCTCTTGGTGGTCGGGATCGGCCTTCTCGGCCTCGGCATCCTTGTCGGTCTGGCGAGCCCCGTCGGTGTGCTCATCGGCATCGTCGGGGGAGTGCTGTCGTTCTCTGGCGTCGTGCTCGGCGCCCACCTCGTCATGCCTCCTGCGCTGCGACTGGTCGGGCGGATGTTCGGCTCCGGTGCTCCGGCGCGTCTAGCCGCCGAGAACGCGGTGCGGTATCCCGAGCGCAGCTCCCGCACGACCATCGGCCTCGTCATCGGCGTGACGCTCGTGACGATGTTCGCCGTGGCGAGCGAGAGCTACCGGACGATACTGCTTACCGCCCAGCAGGAGCACCCCGAGATCTACGAGGGGGTCGACACGGCGATGATGATCACAGTGATCGTGTTCTCGGTGCTGATGGGCTTCAGCGCGCTGATCGCGGCAGTTGGCATGGTCAACAACCTGTCGCTCAGCGTGCTGCAGCGCACGCGGGAGCTTGGCTTGCTGCGGGCGCTCGGCTTCACGGCGGGGCAGGTGCGGCGCATGATCCTCACTGAGGCGGCCCAGCTCACCATTGCCGCTGTCATCGTCGGACTCGTGCTCGGCACCTTCTACGGCTGGGCCGGGGCGCAGTCGCTGCTGGGTGCGGTGCAAGGCGGACTGATAGTGCCCGCTATTCCCCTCGGCCTGCTGCTCGTCGTCGTTGTGGGCGCGGTCGTGCTGACCCTTGCTGCATCGCTGGCGCCATCGCGGCGGGCGACGAGCGTCGCTCCGGTTGAGGCGCTCGCGGTCGAGTAGGCCTGCGCAGAGGTGGGGCGGCTGCGCGAGCATCCGCCCCACCTCTATTTCCTAGTAGTTCGCGAGGAAGGTGTTGAGAATCTCGTCGAGCACCGTGGTTTTGTCGCTCGAGTCGACCATCTGCACAGCGAGGTAGATCATGTGCGTGTTGTCGTAGTCCTTCGCGACGAGTCCGACGAAGTCGGTGTCGCCGCCGCCGCACTCCACGTAGTACTGGTACTGACCGAGGTACAGTCCGTCGTCGAACTCGCCCTCGTCGTCGAGGGTGCACTCCGGAGCGATCGACGACATGAAGTCAGCGATCTCCGTCACCGGATCGGCTGTGACGAGCTCCTCGGAGGCGAGGATGCGCACACCGGGAACCGTCCAGCTACCGTTCTGCCAGCCGTCAAGGTCGGAGGTGACGGTGAGCGCCGTGTACTGGCGACCCTGGTCATCCTCGTAGCCTGCACCATCAACGTCTGCCCACTCATCGGGCACGCTCACCTCGATCGTTCCGCTGTCGTCGGAGGCGAGGTAGAAGCCCTCGATGCTGCTGCCGCCGTTGCCACCCGAGACGAAGTCGAGCTCGTCGCCGTTGAACTGCCCCTCGTAGTAGGCGTCTTCCGACGGGCGGTAGACCTCGACGTCGATCTCGGCGTTGGTGCCTTCGTCGTCGATGATGCCGCAGTACTCCTCCATGGTGCCCTCGGCGGCGAGGCCGTCGCCGTCCATGGTGAGCAGCACGTCGCCGGGAAGGATGCCGGCCGCCTCCGCCGGGCCATCGGCCTGCACCGACTGCACCCACACGCCCGACTCGTCGCCTCCACCCTCCAGCGCGGATCCGCTGAGTCCGAGGCTCTGCACGGCGTCGCCGTCTTCGAGGTCGTCGATGACCTCAAGCACTTCGTCGCGGTGGATCGCCCAGTTGTAGTCGTCTGCTCCGCCGTCACCGGCATAGTTGACGCCGACGACGCGACCCTTTTCGTCGATGAGCGGCCCGCCAGAGTTACCGCCGCGAATGCGCGCGTCATGCTCGATCACGTGCTGCAGCGACGACCACGAGAACTCGCGCTCGAAATCCGACTTCGAGACGATGCCCTTGGTCAGGGTGAAGTTGGGGTCGCCGCCCGGGAAGCCCGCGGAATACACGTCGAGGCCCTCGGTGATCTCGCCCTCGTGCCACGCCATGTAGGGGTAGTCGTCGCCGTCTTCCAGCTTGATCACCGCGAGGTCAAGGCACTCCGAGTAGCCGACGATCTCGGCCTCGATCTCGTCGCCGTCATCGTTGTCGTCGCCGATCCAGACGACCATCGACTCCGCGCCGCCAGCCACGTGGTAGTTGGTGACGATCAGTCCGGAGGGGTCGACGATGAATCCGGACCCGTACCATCCGCCTTCATAGGGGTCGAGGGTGCCCGGCTCGACAAAGGTGCCCTCGGCGTAGATACGCACTGTGGCTTCCTTGATGTGCTCGAAGTCGACGGCGTCTGACTTCGGCTCGATGTCGTCGAGGCTTGGCGGAAGGCACGCCGTCAGCGAGAAGGCGAGGGCGCCCATCAGCGCGACGCCGACGGCCTTTCGCCCGCGTCGAGATGTGGTGGACAAGCTGCGCATGGAAGGCCCCTCCCAGGAAGTGATTACAGCGACTCTATCGGCAGCGAGCTAACCTCAGGAGATGCCTACCGTTGAGAGCCAGATCGTTGTAGGGGTCGAGCCAGCGCTCGCCTTTGCCGTGTCCCAGACAACAGGCGAGACACGGATGCGGTGGGACACCTTCATCCGCGAGCAGTACTTCCTCGACGGCGCTACGACCGCCGCCAAGGGCGTGCGCACCATGACCGTTTCGCGCAGAGGTGCGCGGATGACGAGCGAGTACGTCTCCTACGCACCGCCGACCAACGTCGGCATGAAGGTGCTCGACGGTCCGTGGTTCTTCGAGCACCTCGGGGGTGGCTGGCGTTTCGCGCCGCATCCGCAGGGCACCCTGGCGACCTGGAAGTACAACTTCACCTGCCGGCCGGCCCTCATTCGTTGGCCAGCGGAGAAGATCGGCGCCTGGATAGTGAAGCGCGATATTGACCGGCGCATCGCCGGCTTTGCCCGCGGCTGCAGTGATCCGGTCGTTATAGAGGCCGCTCGAAAACTGCTGTAGCCTCAAAGGGTGTTGTTCGGTCTGCTCCTTCTTAGCTGCCGCGACGAGTCCTAACTAGAGGCCTCCCTCGTCGCGGAGTTTGTCGTTGGCCCGACTAACTAACCCAGACTGAGTAGAAGGACCCAATGAAGAACACACAGACCCCCTCGGGCATGCCGATCCACAAGTACCGTCCGTTCCACGAGTTGATCGCGGTGGATCTGCCCGATCGCACCTGGCCCTCCAAGCGCATCACCGAGGCGCCGCGCTGGTGCGCCGTCGACCTTCGCGACGGCAACCAGGCCCTCATCGACCCGATGAGCCCCGAGCGTAAGCGCATCATGTTCGACCTGCTCGTGAAGATGGGCTACAAGGAGATCGAGGTCGGGTTTCCCAGCGCGTCGCAGACCGACTTCGACTTCGTGCGCTCGCTCATCGAAGAGAACCTCATCCCTGACGACGTCACCATCCAGGTGCTGACGCAGGCGCGTGAGACTCTCATCAACCGCACCTTCGAGTCGATTGCCGGTGCGAATCGCGCCATCGTGCACCTCTACAACTCGACGAGCATCCTGCAGCGCGACGTGGTCTTCCGCACCGACAAGCAGGGCATTATCGACATCGCGCTCGAGGGCGCGCGCCTCTGTCGCGCGGCCGAGTCTCTCGCGCCCGGTGTCGACGTCCACTACGAGTACTCGCCAGAGAGCTACACCGGCACCGAGCTCGAGTTCGCCGTCGACATCTGCAACCAGGTCGTGGATGCCCTTGGCGGCACCCCGGAGCGCCCGGTCATCATCAACCTGCCCGCCACCGTCGAGATGGCGACGCCGAACGTCTACGCCGACTCGATCGAGTGGATGTCGCGCAACTTCGCGCGCCGCGACAGCATCGTGCTCTCGCTGCACCCGCACAACGACCGCGGTACCGCGGTCGCCGCCGCCGAGCTCGGATACATGGCCGGCGCGGACCGCATTGAGGGCTGCCTCTTCGGCAACGGTGAGCGCACCGGCAACGTCGACCTCGTCGCGCTCGGCATCAACCTGTTCACGCAGGGCATCGACCCGCAGATCGATTTCAGCGATTTGGACGAGGTCAAGCGCACCGCCGAGTACTGCAACCAGCTGCCCGTGCCCGAGCGCAGCCCATGGGCGGGCGACCTGGTCTACACGGCCTTCAGTGGATCGCACCAGGACGCCATCAAGAAGGGCTTCGAGGCGATGGAAGCCGAGGCCGCATCGAAGGGCGTCTCGGTCGACGATCTCGTCTGGGGCGTGCCGTACCTGCCCGTCGACCCGAAAGACCTCGGTCGCAGCTACGAGGCGGTTATTCGCGTCAACTCGCAGTCGGGCAAGGGCGGCGTCGCCTACCTGTTGAAGACCGACCACGCCCTCGACCTGCCGCGCAAACTGCAGATCGAGTTCAGCGGCGTCGTGCAGGCGAAGACCGACGCCGAGGGTGGCGAGGTCACGAGCGAGCAGATCTGGGCCGCCTTCCAGGACGAGTACCTCCCGGCTCCCGCCGACCGCCCGGCCGACAAGTGGGGGCGCTTCGAACTGCTCTCGACCCGCACCGCGAGTGACCTCGGAGGCAGTGTCACGCTCGACGTCGACATTCGCATCGGCGACGAGACCTCGTCCGCCAGCGGGGTCGGCAACGGTCCCATCGCGGCGTTCCTCGGGGTGATGGCTGAGCAGGGCATCGAGGTAGTGCTCTACGACTACGTGGAGCACGCGCTCTCGGCGGGCGGGGACGCCCTCGCCGCGTCGTACGTCGAGCTGAACGTCAATGGCAAGCGCCTGTGGGGCGTTGGCATTGACGCGGATATCTCCACGGCATCCCTCAAGGCCGTCGTCTCGGCAGTCAACCGCGCCGTTCGCACCGAGCAGCTCGAGCTGGTCAGCGCCTAGCGCCTACCGAAAACGCAGGACGGGGTGCCTTCGCGCGCCTCGTTCTGCGTTTCTGCGTTACTGCGGAGAAAATCTCCTGCGTTTTCAGACGCGGCGGCGCAGCTCTAGTGGGCGCTGCTCCGGAAGGCTCCAGTTGAAGAGCACGGCGAGCACGCGCACGCCGAAGGTGACGACGACGCAGGCGAGCGCCGCCACGAGCACGTCGACCGAGAGGGCCTGCAGGGCGACGAGAACCGCCGCGCCGGCGAAGGCCGCGACAGCGTAGAGCGAGCCGACCTGCATGATCGCAATCGGCACGGCGAGCAGCAGGTCGCGCAGGATCGATCCGCCGACGGCAGCGATCACGCCGACGAAGATCGCGGGCACGGGCGGGAGGCCGAGCGAGAGGGCCTTGGTCGTGCCGATCGCACCGAACAGACCCAGGGTGAGGGCATCCAGTCCGGTGATGAGATGGCGGAGGTGGCGGAACAGACGCTCCGCGAGCATCCCGACGAACGCCGCGCCGGTGGCGACGATGAGATACCAGTTGTTCTGCAAGGGAGCGAGCGGTTCGCTCAGCAGGATGTCGCGGGCGAGTCCGCCGCCGAAACCGGTGGCGATGCCGATGATCGCAACGCCCAGCCAGTCGAGCCTCTTGTCGCGAAACTGGGCGGCGAACAGCGCGCCCTGCAGGCTGCCGATGCCGACAGCGAGCAGGTCTGCCCAGAGGGGGATGATGAACCTCATGTGGCGCTCACGCCCGTTCGCGCTTTGTGAGCGCGACGATAGACAACGAGCGAGATGACGATGCCGGCGATGCCGACCCAGGCGAGAATCGTGGGCAGCGGCTCGCCCTGAAAGGTGATGAAGGCGATGAACTGCTCGGCGCGGCGCTCACGGCGGCTGCCGCTGCTGGTGTCAGACACCATGTTGACCATGGCGACGGCTAAGAGGATGACCGACGGAAAGACGAAAGCTGCCCCGGCGAGCTCGCCCCGACTCATGCCGAAGTAGACGCCGCCCTCGTTCTTCTTCGTCGGCGTGATGGCGCGCAGCAGCCAGACGGTGGGCAGCACGATCATGAGAAACACGAGAAGGCCGCCGAGGGCCGCGGCGAGGGCGAGGAAGCAGAGCAGGGCGATCGCGCCGATCGTCGAGATGTCGTCGTCGAAGTCCTCTGCCGACGCCCCAGCGCTGGTAGCGGCGAAAATCACGAAGCAGAGCACGATCGGCAGCACTCCGAGCAAAAAAGAGGTTGCGGCGGTGCGGATCTCGCGCAGTCGCTTGGTGAGATAGCCGATCGAGACAAGAACCGCGTTGCCCACTACGATCGTGCCCTCGAAGACCGTCGCGAATGCGCCCCAGTCTGGCTCACCCGAGCGAATGAAGATGAACCACGACGCGAGCGCCACCGCGGTGGTGAGGCCAACCACGACGGCGCTCGGCGTGCCGATCTGTTCGAGTCGTGAGTGGGCCATCCGTCTATTCTGCCGGTGGCTCCGTTCGGAACGCGCTTGGCACGAGTGCGAGCACGAGCATCGGCAGCACGACGGCGCTGCCCAGCGAGACAACCTGGAAGGCGACGTCTGCGGTGGACGCATCGTGTAGGTGACTCATATGAAAGAAGAGGTGAGGAATCGAGAATGCGAGGTAGGCAAGAAGCACGAGCACGACGTAGCGCTTCTCCAACCAGACCGCGGCTGCCACCACGATGATGCCGAGCGCGACATTCGCGCCGCCGAAGTCACGCATGAGGTGCTCGCTGTAGGGCGGTGCGAGGTCGACCGTCGGAAAGTCGCGGTAGAAGCTCGCCGGCAGCATAAGCTGCCACAGCCCGGTGCCGAGCTGGATAACCGCGAGGATGCCGAGGCCGCCCCGAACAGCAGCCCTCACTTCGCCGCCTCCCGTGCTGCAAACTCGGCGAAGGTCTCGCGCCCGAATCCCGGCATCGCCGTCATGTGGCGGCCGTTCTGGAAGCTGCGAATCGTCTTGCCAAACAGGCGCAGCGTCCAGACGGGCTTGTGCGTGCCCGCGGCCGCCTGCCAGAGGTCGATCGCCTCGCGCAGGCGCAACTGCTGCGGTCCGCCGATGTCGGCGACGCGACCGGACGGGCCTGCCTCGACGAGCTCGACGAGTCGCTCTGCGACCTCCTCCACCGCAATGGGCTGATCCGGTACGTCGAGGGAGATGATCACCGGTAGGCGTTTCTGCAGCTCGATGAACATGGCGATGAAGCTGTGAAACTGCGTCGCGCGCAGGATCGTGTACGCAAGCCCCGACGCCTCAATGATCTGCTCGCTCGCGAGCTTGCTGCGGTAGTAGGGATACGGCACCTCATCGACTCCGACGATCGAGATGTAGACGAAGTGGGCGACCCCGGCGGCGACCGCCGCGTCCACCGCGTGCTGGGTCTGGCGCCCGTCTTTCGAGCCGGCGCTCGTCGCAAGGTGCAGCACGGTGTCCGCTCCGGCGAAGGCCTCGCTGAGTCCGGTGCCCGAGGTGAGGTCGCCGATATGGTCGCCACGGGTGCGGCTGAGCACGCGCACGGTGTGGCCGGCGGCCCGCAGCATCGAGACGGTGGGGTGGCCGAGTGCTCCGGTGCCGCCGGTTACGAGAATTGTCACTGGTGTCCTTTCGTTCAGTTCACCAGCTATGACTGCGCAGCCCTCAGGTTTGTGACAGGGCAATCGATGCGAAGCCCCGGAGCTTCTCGGGGTTGAGCACCGCGAACATGGTGCGAACGCCCTCGGGCCCGATGTCGAACTGCCAGACGACCATCGGAGCGCCGTCTCGAACCACCACGATCGTGGGTTCGCCGTTGACGTCGACGAGAAGCGAGGTGGTGCCCTCGCTGTACTTTTCGAGCAGACCGATGACAAGGCGGGCGACGTTGCTGCGGCCCACCACCGGCTTGCGCGCGGCAGAGACGATGCCGCCGCCGTCAGAGAGCGAGACAACATCGGCGGCGAGCAGGCTCTCGAGCGCTGCAAGGTCACCGGTCTGCGCCGCGGCCGTGATGCCTGCGAGCAGGCGGTCGCGCTCCTGCGCACTCGCCACCGTGCCGCGCTCGCGGTCGAGGTGTGCCCGCGCGCGGGTGGTGAGCTGCCGGGCATTGTCAGGGGTGGTCTCGAGCACCAGCGCGATCTCGGCGTAGGGGTACTCGAAGGCCTCCCGCAGCACGTAGGCGGCGCGCTCGGCCGGGGTCAGCCGCTCGAGCAGCAGCAGCACAGCGAGCGAGAGGGCCTCTCCGCGCTCAGCCCCGAGCAGCGGATCGGTGGTGGTCGCGACGGGTTCCGGCAGCCACGGGCCGATGTAGGTTTCGCGGCGGGCGTGCGCGGAGTCCAGCGCGGTGAGGCAGAGGCGGGTGACGATGGTCGCGAGGTAGGCGGCGGTGTTGGCCACCTCATCCGTGACTTTGGACCAGCGCAGCCACGCGTCCTGCAGCACGTCCTCGGCCTCCGCCGCCGAGCCGAGCATTCGGTACGCGATGCCGAAGAGGCGCCCGCGGTGTTTCTGGAAGTCGTCGATCGAGCCTGTCGTCACAGGATCATTCCTACCGCACCGTCGATAATGGGTCAGTGCCCCTCTACCGTGACGAAGCCGTTGTGCTGCGCACCCACAAGCTGGGTGAGGCCGACCGCATCATCACGATGCTCTCGCGCAGTCACGGCAAGATTCGCGCGGTGGCCAAGGGTGTTCGGCGCACGGCGAGCAAGTTCGGTGCGCGGCTCGAGCCATTCATGGTTGTCGACGCGCAGTTCTACGAGGGGCGCACCCTCGACATCGTGACGCAGGCGGAATCGCTCGGCTCGTACGGATCCGACATCACCGGCGACTACTCCGCGTACACGGCGGCGAGCGTGATGGTCGAGACCGCCGACAAGATCACGGATGACGACGGCAGCCTGCAGCAGTACCTCCTGCTGGTCGGCGCCCTGCGCTCGCTCGCGCGCAAAGAGCACCCTGTCAGCCTCACCCTCGACTCCTACCTGCTGCGCGCGCTCAGCATCGCCGGCTGGGCGCCGAGCTTCGGCGACTGCGCAGTCACGGGTGAGCCCGGACCGCACACCGTTTTCGTCGCCCAGCTTGGCGGCGTGGTCGCCGATCACGTTGCCCCTCCCGGGTCGCCGCGGCTCGACCCGCGCACCATCGGCCTGCTCGCGTCGCTGCTCGCCGGGGACTGGGTCGACGCCGAGAGCACGGACGAGCGGCACCAGTCGCAGGCGAGTGGCATCGTCGCCGCCTACACGCAGTTTCACCTCGAACGATCGCTGCGCTCGCTGCAGCACGTGGATCGCAGCACCGCATGAGCTTCCCCGCCCCGCCACCCTCTCGCAACTCATGGGTTGTGGCGTGCCACGCCGCCGTCGCGGTCGGCCCGGCGGCGTGTCGCCGCGGATCCCATGAGTTGCGCGAAGGAGGAGCGTCGTGAGCCACGTCGCCAAGACCCACAAAGACGCCGTCGACTTCAAGCCGATCGACTGGACCAGCCTCTACCCGCCGACCTTCAGCGAGGTGCCCAAGCACGTCGCGATCGTCATGGATGGCAACGGACGCTGGGCGAACAAGCAGGGGCTGACACGCACGCAGGGCCACCAGGCGGGCGAGGCCGCGCTGCTCGATGTCGTGGCCGGCGCCATCCAGGCCGGGGTGAAGCACCTCAGTGTCTATGCCTTCTCGACAGAGAACTGGAAGAGAAGCCCGGATGAGGTGCGTTTTCTCATGGGCTTCAACCGCGACGTGCTGCACCGCCGCCGCGACCAGCTCAACGACTGGGGAGTGCGGGTTCGGTGGGCCGGCCGCAAGCCGCGGCTGTGGCGCAGCGTCATCGACGAGCTGCTCTTCGCCGAGAAGCTCACCCAGCGCAACAGCACTCTGACCCTGACCATGTGCGTCAACTACGGCGGCAGGCAAGAGCTGGTCGACGCGGTGAGAAAGCTCGCTGCCGAGGGCGGCGCGATCACCGAGAAGTCGATTCAGAAGCACCTGTACACACCCGACCTCCCCGATGTCGACCTCTTCGTACGCAGCTCGGGGGAGCAGCGCACCAGCAACTTCATGCTCTGGCAGAGTGCCTACGCAGAGATGGTTTTTCTCGACACGCTGTGGCCCGACTTCTCGCGCCTCGACCTGTGGCGCGCGATCGATCTCTACGCCAGCCGCAACCGCCGATTCGGAGGAGCAGTTGATGCCCCAACCGCCTGATGCCAAGACCTACGCCGCGGATCACGGGCTGCTGTACTCCGCGTTCGATGCCAACCCGAACTACCCGGGCTCCATTTTCACCGAATGGACGAATCGGGTCGCGGTCGACCACATCCGCTCTACGTCGGGCCGTTTCTTCGACGCCGGTGAGTTCCGCTACGACATGCCGGCCGGCAAGACAACAGCAACGATGCGCTGGGGTTTCATCGCGGTGCACCTCGATCGCCCGCTGCCGCACATCGTGCTCGAGGCCCAGAAGCACGGCAACTGGTTCACCGGTGGCCTGCCTCTCGACTACAGCAACGAGCAGAAGCTCAACCTCGAAGGTGACTTCAACGAGCATTTCACCCTCTACTGCCCGCCGGGGTACGAGACGGATGCGCTCTACATCTTTGCTCCCGACCTGATGGCACTGCTCATCGACGAAACGGGCGGCAAGCACGTCGAGATCGTGGGCGAGTGGCTGTTCGTCTACTGGCAGCTGCCTCTCGGCCGCGCGTGGACCGAGCAGATCGACCAGGTCTTCCGCATCATCGATGTCGTCGGCGCGAAAGCGGTGCGCCAGACCAAGGCCTATGTGAATGATCGTCCGTCGCGAATCAACAAGGTCACTGGGTCGTCGCGGTACATGAAGGTGTTCTGGATCACCTTCCTCGTCGTGGGTATCGCGGCCGTGCTCGGGTTCTTCGGAGTGCTGGTCTTTTCGTTCATCGTTGTCGCGGGTAACGGCCGCTGAGCGTCTGAGTACTACACTGGGTAAAGGTCACACAGACCTTTACTGATTGAAGGCACGGATGACGATGACAGTCGAGACCAGCGAGGTCACCCTCGCCGTGTCTACCGTGATCTTCGCCCTCGGGGCAGAGGGACTCCGCATTCCGCTCGTGCGCCGCATCCGCCAGCCTTTCGAGGGGCAGTGGGCGCTGCCGGGCGGTCCGATCCTGCGGGCCGAGGCCCTCGAGGAGGCGGCCGGCCGCAACCTGCTCGAGACCACCAACCTGCGCTCGACCTACCTCGAGCAGCTCTACTGCTTCGGCGATGTCGACCGGGCACCCGGCGAACGCGTCGTCTCTGTCGTGTACTGGGCACTCGTGCGCAGTGACGAGGCGGAGCTCGCCGTCGAGGGCGAGAACGTGCGCTGGTTCACAGCCGATGAGCTGCCCGAGCTGGCCTTCGACCACAACACCATCGTCGACTACGCCCTGTGGCGGCTGCGCACCAAGATGGAGTACAGCCGCATTGCGCAGGCCTTTCTCGGGCCGACCTTCACCCTCGCCGAGCTGCGGCAGGTGCATGAGGCCGTGCTGCGCAAGCCCATCGACCCGGCCAACTTTAGACGGCAGATCGAGGCCTCGGAGGGCATCATCGCCACCGAGCAGCGCATCACCGGCGGTCGGCATCGCCCGCCGCGGCTCTACCGTTACGATTCTTCCGTTGCCCTCACCGACAACGGTCCGCTCAGCAGGAAGGCAACCCGTGTCATCGATTGATACGCAGATCAAGAGCATCGTCTCCGGCATCACGAATGGCGGGGTCTGCACGACCGAGCTCGCCGAGGGGCCGTGGGTCTTCGACGCCCAGCCGCTCAACAGCTACGGGCCCGGCTCGTCGATGGGTGACGTGATCCCCACCGGGTCACCGCGCCAGGGCCAGCTGCCGCTGGAGTACCAGCAGGCCACGAACGAGCAGCTGCACGACCGCATCCGTGTCGCCAAGCAGGTGCTCGGCGACCGCGTTGTCGTGCTCGGCCACTTCTACCAGCGCGACGAGGTCGTGCAGCACGCGGACTTCGTCGGCGACAGCTTCCAGCTCGCGAACGCCGCGCGGGAGCGCCCCGATGCCGAGGCGATCGTCTTCTGTGGCGTGCACTTCATGGCCGAGACCGCCGACATCCTCGCTCGCCCAGAGCAGAAGGTGATTCTGCCGAACCTCGCCGCCGGCTGCTCAATGGCCGATATGGCCGACGCTGACTCCGTCGAGGCGTGCTGGGCCGAGCTTGAGGCGCTGTATGGAACAGAGCCGGATGCCGACGGTCGCGTGCCCGTCATCCCCGTCACCTACATGAACAGTTCGGCCGCGCTTAAGGCGTTCTGCGGAGAGCACGGCGGCATCGTCTGCACCTCGTCGAACGCCGCGACGGTGCTCGAGTGGGCTTTCGAGCGCGGCCAGCGCGTGCTGTTCTTTCCCGACCAGCACCTCGGCCGCAACACCGCCAAGGCGATGGGCGTTCCGCTCGAGCGCATGCCGATGTGGAACCCGCGCAAGCCGGGTGGCGGCAACAGCGCCGACGACCTGCTCAACGCCCAGGTGATCCTCTGGCACGGTTTCTGCAGCGTGCACAAGCGCTTCACCGTCGAGCAGGTCGAGCGCGCGCGAGCCGAGCACCCGGGCGTGCGCGTCATCGTGCACCCGGAGACGCCGATGGCCGTCGTGGATGCCGCCGACGAGGCGGGGTCGACCGACTACATCCGCAAGGCCGTTGCCGCCGCGACAGAGCCGACCACCTTCGCGATTGGCACCGAGATCAACATGGTCAACCGCCTCGCAGCGGAGTTTCCGCAGCACACGATCTTCTGCCTCGACGACGTGGTGTGCCCGTGCTCGACGATGTACCGCATCCACCCCGGGTACCTCGCGTGGGTGCTCGAGGCGCTCGTGCGCGGCGAGGTGCTCAACCAGATCATTGTGCCCGACGACGTGAAGGCCAACGCCGTGATCGCCCTCGAGCGCATGCTCGCTGCAAAGCCTCGCGTCTAATGGCGAACGTCGTCGTCGTAGGGACCGGCATCGCCGGCCTCATCGCCGCCCTCGAGGCATCGAAGAACCACGATGTGTACCTCGTCACCAAGGACGAGCTCTCAGAGAGCAACACCAAGTACGCGCAGGGCGGCATCGCGGTCGCGATGTTCCCCGACGACTCGGTCGCCTCGCACGTGGCTGACACGCTCAAGGCGGGAGCCGGGCTCAACGACCTGCACGCCGTCGAGGTGCTCTGCTCGGAGGGGCCGCAGCGCATCCGTGACCTCATCGCGCTCGGCGTCGACTTCGACCAAGAGGGCGGAGAGCTCGCCCGCGGACACGAGGCCGCGCACAGCCACCGCCGGGTGATCCACGCGGGCGGTGACGCGACCGGCCTCGAGATCGAGCTCGCGCTCGTGCGATCGGTCAAGCGGGTCGCCGTCGAGGTGCACGAGCACACCTTCATGAAAGACCTGGTCGTCGAGGACGGCCGCGTTACCGGCGTCGACCTGCTGGCCGACGGAACCTCCAAGCGGGTGGATGCGGACTTCGTGATTCTCGCAAGCGGCGGAGCCGGCCAGCTGTACCAGCACACCACCAACCCGCAGGTCACCACCGGCGACGGCGTCGCTGCGGCCCTTCGCGCCGGTGCGGCGATCAGCGATGTCGAGTTCTACCAGTTCCACCCGACGTCGCTCGCCGTTCCCGGCAACCCGCTCGTGTCCGAGGCCGTGCGCGGCGAAGGAGCGACGCTGCTCGACTCCGCCGGACGCCGCTTCATGTTCGACGTGCACCCCGACGGCGAGCTCGCGCCGCGCGACGTCGTTGCTCGCGGCATTGCCACGCAGATGGCCGCCCAGGGTGGCCTGCCCGTCATGCTCGACGCGACCGCCCTCGGCAGCGCCTTCCTCGACGACCGCTTTCCGGGAATCTCGAAGGTCACCCGCGAGCACGGCTTCGACTGGGGGGTCGAGCCGATACCGGTGACCCCGGCGGCTCACTACTGGATGGGCGGCGTGCGCACGGACGACGACGGCCGCACCTCCCTCGAGGGCCTGCTAGCCGTCGGCGAGGTGTCGTGCACGGGCGTGCACGGGGCGAACCGCCTCGCGTCCAACTCGCTGCTCGAGTCGCTCGTGTTCGCCTGGCGCGCCGCGGCGGCGCTGGACGAGCCGTGGGTTCCACTCGAGGTCGACTACATCGCCGACCCCGCATCCGAGCCGTTTGACGGTGAGACGACTGTCGTCGATCGCGCGACCCTGCAGGAGCTCATGTGGGACAACGCCGGGCTCTACCGCTCGGCCGCTGAACTGCAGGAGGCGGCGTCGCTGCTCGCAAGCTGGACCTCGTCGGGGGAGTCGGTTGCTGCCCGCGAGGACGGCAACCTGCTCGACCTCGCGCGCCTGGTCGTACACGCGGCGCTCGCCCGCGAGGAATCACGTGGCGCGCACTATCGCGTGGACTTTCCCGAGACCTCGCCATTCTTCGAGAAGCACCTGTCGTGGGTGCGAAAGGTCGTCGCCCGTGTTGACTGACACTGCCATCGAGGCCGTGGTCTTCGCTGCCCTCGAAGAGGACGCCCCGTGGGGCGACATCACCTCCGAGCTGTTCGTTCCCGCCGATGCCGTCGCGACCGCCGAGCTCAACGCCCGCGAGCCCGGCGTGTTCAGCGGCGGTGCCGTCATAGTGGCGACCTTCGCCGCGGTCTCGACGGATGTCTCGGTTGAGCTCATGCTCGACGACGGCGACCGCTTCGAGGCGGGCGACGTGCTCGCTGTCATCAGCGGCCCGGCGCGCGCCGTGCTGCGTGGCGAGCGTGTGGCACTCAACCTGTCGCAACGAATGTCGGGAATCGCCACGCTCACCGCTCAGTTCGTCGCGCTCGTGGCGGGCACCTCGGCGCGCGTCGTCGACACCCGAAAGACCACCCCCGGCCTTCGCGCGCTCGAGAGGCACGCCGTGCGCTCGGGTGGAGGTCACAACCACCGCTTCTCGCTCTCCGATGCTGTGCTCGCCAAAGACAATCACCTTGCTCTGCAGAGCGGGTCGATCACCGATGTCATCCGGGCCGCGCGTGCGCAACTGGGCCACACCACCCACCTCGAGGTGGAGGTGGACCGCCTCGAGCAGATCGAGCCGGTGCTCGCCGGGGGAGTCGACACGATCATGCTCGACAACTTCTCGCTCGACGATCTGCGTACTGGCGTAGCGCGGGTCGCCGGACGCGCGCTCGTGGAGGCCAGTGGGGGAGTCAACCTCGACACCGTGCAGGCAATCGCCCAGACCGGTGTCGATCTCATCTCGGTCGGAGCGCTCACGCACTCCGTTCGGGCCCTCGACCTCGGACTCGACATCCGCGTCCGATGATCTACCTCGACCACGCCGCCTCCACCCCGGTACGCCGTGAGGTGCTTGAGGCGATGTGGCCGTACCTGACAGGGGAGTTCGGCAACCCCTCGTCGGTGCACACCGTCGGTGAGAGTGCCGCTGCCGCCCTCGCCTCGGCGCGCGCCACCATCGCCGCGCACCTGGGTGTGCGGCCCGCGGAACTCATCTTCACGAGCGGCGGCACCGAGAGTGACAACCTTGCCGTCAAGGGCATCGTGCTCGCGTCCACCCGAGGCCGCCACATCATCACCACGGCGATTGAGCACGAGGCCATTCTCGAGAGCATCGACTACCTCGTGCGGTACCACGGCGCCACGGCGACCATCCTGCCGGTGAACGAGGAAGGCCTCGTCTCGCCCGTGTCCCTGCAGGAGGCGATTCGGCCCGACACGGCGCTCATCACCATCCAGCACGCCAACAACGAGATCGGTGTCGTGCAAGACATCGCCGGGCTCGTCGCCGTCGCGGGCGGCGTTCCCTTCCACACGGATGCCGTGCAGTCGGCCGGCTGGCTGCCGCTCAGCGGCCTGGGTGTGGATGCCACGACGATCGCAGGCCACAAGCTCGGGACGCCCAAGGGGGTCGGCCTGCTCTACGTGCGCAGCGGCCTCCCGCTCGAGCCACTGCTACACGGCGGCGGGCAGGAGCGCGGGCGGCGGTCCGGCACCGAGAACGTCGCAGGCGCGGTGGGGCTGAGCGCGGGGCTGTCCCTTGCGCACACCGCACCGGGGCCGCTGCGCGACGCATTGATCGACGGGGTACTCGCCGCGGTGCCCGGCGCGTTCCTCACCGGATCGCGCAGCTCGCGGCTGCCCAACCACGCCTCGTTCTGCTTCCCCGGCACGAGCGGTGAAGCGGTACTGCTCGAACTGGAGCGACACGGCATCGTGTGCTCCAGCGGCTCGGCATGCGCGGCAGGCAGCGATGAGCCCTCGCATGTGCTGCTCGCGCTCGGGATTGATGCCGCGGTAGCCCAGACGGCCGTCAGGTTCACGCTCGACGGGACCACCACATCCGATGATGTTTCGTTTGTTATCGCACGGGTGGCCGATGCGGTCGCAACGGTCGGTGGGCTGTCCACTCGTTAGTAGGCTTGAAATCTCGACCGTGCACCCAGCACGGCTGACCTTTGGAGTTCTCCGTGGCAAGTACCCTCGATTCCGTCATCAACCTCGCGAAGCGTCGTGGCTTCGTCTTCCAGTCGGGGGAGATCTACGGCGGGTCGCGCTCAGCGTGGGACTACGGACCCCTCGGCGTCGCCCTCAAAGAGAACATCAAGCGCCAGTGGTGGCAGACCATGGTGCAGGGCCGCGACGATGTCGTCGGCCTCGACTCCGCGGTCATCCTGCCGCGCCAGGTGTGGGAGGCCTCCGGCCACGTCGAGGTCTTCAGTGACCCGCTCGTCGAATCGCTGCACACCCACAAGCGCTATCGCGCCGACCACCTGCTCGAGGCCTACGAGGAGAAGCACGGCCACCCGCCCGTCAACGGCCTCGCCGACATAAAAGACCCCGACACCGGCCAGCCCGGCGCCTGGACCGAGCCCCAGAATTTCTCTGGTCTGCTGAAGACCTACCTCGGCCCCGTCGACAACGAAGAAGGACTCCACTACCTTCGCCCCGAGACCGCGCAGGGCATCTTCGTCAACTTCGCCAACGTCGTCACCACCACCCGACAGAAGCCCCCCTTCGGCATCGGCCAGATCGGCAAGTCGTTCCGCAACGAGATCACCCCCGGAAACTTCATCTTCCGTACCCGCGAGTTCGAGCAGATGGAGATGGAGTTCTTCGTCGAGCCCGGCACTGACGAAGAATGGCACCAGTACTGGATCGATGCGCGCCTGCAGTGGTACATCGATCTCGGCATCAACCCCGACAACCTTCGCCTCTTCGAGCACCCGGTCGAGAAGCTCTCGCACTACTCGACCCGCACGGTTGACGTCGAGTACAAGTTCGGCTTCCAGGGCAGCCAGTGGGGCGAGCTCGAGGGCATCGCCAACCGCACCGACTACGACCTGCGCACCCACTCCGAGAAGAGCGGCAAAGACCTCTCGTACTTCGACCAGGCCAAGGATGCGCGCTGGACCCCGTACGTCATCGAGCCCGCGGCCGGCCTCACCCGCTCGCTCATGGCCTTCCTCGTCGACGCCTACGCCGAAGACGAGGCGCCGAACGCCAAGGGTGGCGTCGACACCCGCACGGTACTGCGTCTCGATCGCCGCCTCTCGCCGGTCAAGGTCGCCGTTCTGCCGCTCTCGCGCAACGAGCAGCTCTCGCCGGTCGCCCGCGAGCTCGCGGCCGACCTGCGCAAGTACTGGAACGTCGACTTCGACGACGCCGGTGCGATCGGCAAGCGCTACCGCCGCCAGGACGAGATCGGCACCCCCTTCGCCGTGACCGTCGACTTCGACACCCTCGACGACAAGGCTGTCACCGTGCGCGAGCGCGACACCATGGCGCAGGAGCGGGTCTCGCTTGACCGCCTGCGCGGCTACCTGGCCGAGCAGCTGCTCGGCGCCTAGTCAGCTCCTTTCTCGCAACTCATGGGATCGGGCGTGACACGCCGCCACGCGCTGGGTGATGGCGGCGTGTCGCGCCATCGCCCATGAGTTGCGCGGTGCGGAACCCCACTCCTGCACAGCGCCGAGCGCTCCACACATTGGCATCGGCAACGAAACGGATGCTGACGCCGCGCTGATATAGCGCGTGTCCTCATTGCTCCAGGCCCTCATCCGCTTCGATCTTGTCGCCACACGTGCAGAGTTGCGCTCGCTCGGCGTCACCCCGCACGAGTTGACTGCGGCGACGCGCTCCGGCGAGTTGGTGAGGGTTAGGCGGGGCTGGTACGCGCATCCGTCGGCTGACGACGCCGTCATCCGTGCCGTGCGCGTCGGGGGTCGGCTCGCGTGCGTCTCGGCGTTGCGTGCCCACGGCGTTTGGGCCGTCGACGACGAACGGCTGCACGTTCACGTGCCGGAGTCAGCGAGCCGCCTGCGGTCGCAGCACGACAAGAGTGTCGCGTTGGCTGACCGACTCGCAGACGGGGTAGTCCTGCACAGAAGCCATTACCCACACGCAGCGGGCGGCACGCGGTTGCGCTGTTCGGTCGTAGAGGCTCTGGCGCAGTACCTGCGTGAGCACTGCGACGCGTGGGGCGTGGCAGCGCTCGACTCGGCGCTGCACAAGCGGGCGATCTCTGAGCAGCAGCTCTCAGAGTTGCACCGAGTGCTCCCTCGACGATGTCGCAGGCTGATGGCGCAGGCGGACGCACGCAGCGAAAGCGGCACAGAGAGCATCGTGCGGGTCGGACTCGCGCGGGCTGGCATTCGACCGCGGCTGCAAGTGTGGGTCCTGAAGGATGTGCGTGTTGATCTGCTGATCGGCGATCGCTTGATCATTGAGGTCGACAGTCGCGAGTTCCACGACGATCCAGAGGCCTTCGAGCGCGATCGTCGCCGCGATCTGCTTCTCAAAGCGCTGGGCTTTGAGGTGCTGCGGCTCAGCTATGCGCAGGTCATGGGGGACTGGCCGACCATTCTCACAGCCATCCAGACACTCATGCAGCGCGGTCAGCATCTTCGCCTCTCGTAACTCATGGGATCCGGTGCGCCACGCCGGCGCGAGACCGCCGGCAGCGGCGTGGCGCGCAGGGTCCCATGAGTAATGAGAATTATGCGGCATGGGAATGCGCGCGCAGGTGAGCGAGTTGAACCCTGGGTGAGCGACGCAATCAAGGTAGACATCTGGTCAGACGTGCAGTGCCCCTGGTGCTACATCGGCAAGCGCAAGTTCGAGGCGGGCGCTGAGGCGTCCGGGCTGGAGGTCGAGGTCGAGTACCACTCCTTCGAGCTGAGCCCCGACACCCCCGTCGACTTCGACGGGACGCCCGTCGACTACCTCGCCCAGCGCAAGGGTCTGCCCATGGCGCAGGTTGAGCAGATGCTCGAGCGGGTCACCGGTATCGCGGCGAGCGTGGGCCTCGACTACGACTATGACCACGTGCACCAGACCAACACGGTCATCTGCCACGAGCTCATTCACTTCGCCAAGTCGAAGGGGCGCCAGCTCGAGATGAAGGAGCGCCTGCTCAAGGCGTACTTCATCAATGGGGAGCACGTCGGCCGCATCCCCGACCTGGTGGCGATCGCGGTCGAGCTGGGCTACGACGAGGCCGAGGTCACCGAGGCGCTCGAGTCGCACCGCTTCTTGAAGGACGTCAAGGCGGATGTCGCCCTCGCCCAGGAATACGGCATCCAGGGTGTTCCCTTCTTCGTCATCGACGGCAAGTACGGTGTGTCGGGTGCACAGGAGGCGGAGACCTTCGCCAACGTGCTTGCACAGGTGCACTCGGAAAGGGCCAACGCATGACGAACACCCAACCGCTTCTCATCATCGGCTCTACCGACGCGGCCGTCTGCGAAGGCGACTTCTGTGAGATTCCCCAGCACCACGAGCAGGCGATCGTGAATCGGGCCCTCGATTCCGACCGCGTCTAGTGTTTCCGCCGCGTTAATTCTGTCCCATACGCTCCGTGTCCTTTTTGGACTCAGGTGAAGAATTATGGGGTACGTGGACAGTTCTTGCCACCCCTGCGTAGCTACCCTTAAAGTGCTGATCAGAGGCGTTTTGTACCCCATTTGAGCGCCACGGGTGTTTGTGAGGGATTCGCGCTTGTGAGCGCAAACAGCGCAAGGTGAACATTTTGTGCGCGGCTATTGTGCCCTCTCTGGGGGTGGCCTACCTTGATGCTCAAGCCGAGAGGCCCCTGCGAGATTTCTACCCCGATTGTGAATCTTGCGCCTAAAAGGGTCTCGGTCAATGGGGATCTTGTGCGCTTCGGCGCACGTGTCGGCGAGTGTCCTGTCGCCTAGCCACCCGAGGATCCCGATGCACAGCTTTGCCCCGCACGCCGCAGCAATTAATCTCAGCTGGGATGCCGCATTCCAGTTCGTCATCGGCCTCGCGCCGTATTTTCCGCTCGCCATCGCAGGAAGCATCGTCTGGGCCCTCTGGCTCTATCGGGTGGTGCTGTCGCGTCGTGCTCGTCCGATTGAGAGCGACTTTCGCACGACCACCTCGGTGATCGTGCCGTCGTTTCACGAAGACCCCGACATCCTGCTGCGTTGCCTCGAGACCTGGCGAAAAGAAGACCCCACCGAGATCATCATCGTTCTCGACATTGCCGACCTCGAGGCTTTCCAGCGCATCAGCGCCCTGGGGGATGCGACGGTCAAGCCCGTGCTGTTCGAGCACGCCGGCAAGAGGTCGGCCCTCGGCGCCGGCATTCGCCTGGCGACCTCGGAGCTGCTCGTGCTCACCGACTCCGACACATCGTGGACGCCGGGCCTCCTGGCGAACGTGCAGAAGCCCTTCGTTGACGCGCTCGTCGGTGGGGTCGGCACCCAGCAAAACGTCTACCAGCGCACCTCGAGTGTGTGGCGCCGCGTCGCCGACTGGCTGGTCAACCTTCGCTACTACGACTACGTGCCCGCCATGGGTCGCGCGGGGGCGGTGCCCTGCCTCTCCGGTCGCACCGCTGCCTACCGGCGCGCCGCTGTCATGCCGGTGCTCGAGAATCTCGAGAACGAGTTCTTTCTCGGCAAGCGCTGCATCTCGGGCGATGACGGCCGGCTCACCTGGCTGGTGCTGGCATCCGGATACAAGACGGTGCATCAGTCCTCCGCCAAGGCGTTGTCGATGTTTCCCGACGCGTTCAGCGCTTTCGTCAAGCAGCGCGTGCGCTGGAGCCGCAACTCCTACCGCTGCTACCTGACCGCGATCGCCAAGGGATGGCTATGGCGCACCCCCTTCGTGACGAAGATCACGGTGCTGCAGATTCTGCTGACTCCTCTCACCATGGGACTGACGATCGGCTACCTCGTGTTCAGCCGCCTCGAGCTGACGACGGTCGGCATCGCCGCGGCGGTGGGATGGCTGCTGCTCGGTCGCGGTGTGCGCGGGTTCTCGCATCTGCGCCGACACCCGATCGAGATTCTCATGCTGCCTCTGGTCGCGCTGGTCGTGATCTTCATCGCACTGCCGATCAAGATCTACGCCTTTGTCACGATGAACAAGCAGGGATGGCTGACCCGCCACGCTGACTCCATCGGTGGAGACGGGCAGACAGCTCGCACGCTGCGTCCTGAGATGGCAAGCACTGAGCGGCTCGCAGTATGAACGGCGTGAAGGTGTTCGTCGCCGCGTTGATCGGTGCGGCCCTGGCTCTCGGGTCGGTGTACGTGGTCACCAGCTTCTTCAGCAGTGATTCACGCCTCACCCAGGGCTCAGAGCCGGTCGTCTACTACACCGGCGATCCTGATGCCGAGGCGCTTCTCGTTGCCGCAGAGGATCGTCGCATCGTCGAGGTGCGCGCGATCGCGAACGCCGCGCACTACACCAACGCGACGGCAGGCAAGCCCTACCTGCTCGAAACCGGGGCCTCGTACACGCTCGTGCTCACGCCGCGTGTTTCTCCCTACACGATCAAAGACCTGTTGAGCATTTCACCGCGGGACTTCGTGCGCCAGCCGGATGGGGTCTATGTGCTCTCGCAGAATATCGTCGTCGAAGAGGGGGCAAGCCTTGAGCTCTCCGAGGCCGGTCTCGACCTTCGGCTGCTCTCCAATCCCGAGGCATTTGTGTCGATTGTCACACTCGGTGGATCCCTGACCATCTCCGGTTCCGTCGATGCGCCCGTGCGGGTGTCGAGCTGGGATCCAGAGACGGCGTCTATCGACACCACGACCGAAGACGGCCGTGCCTTCATCCACGTGGTTGGGGGTCACGCTGAACTGCTCAATGCGAACTTCGAGGACCTCGGCTTCTGGAGTGGCATGACCGGGGGAGTCGCTCTGACGGGCACTGAGCTTGCCGATGTGCCGGAGGTCGAAGCGGGTGGGGTCGTGCCCGAGGGCAACCCCGAGGTCTACGGCGAAGAGCTGATTCCGACCGACGGCGAGGCCGGCGTGATCGGCATGGCGCCCAGCCTCGGCGGGTACAGCTACGTGACTGCCCGCATCGACAACGTCACCTTCAGCCGTAACGCGTTCGGACTCTTCATCACCAGCGCTGACGGGGTGACGATCAATGACACCGTCGTAGAGAACAGCCTGGTTGATGGCCTCGTTTTGCACCGCGATGTGAAGAACACCCTGGTGCGATCGACCATGGCCCTCGATAACGCGCGCGACGGATTCAGTCTGCGCCGCGCGACCTCCGGGGTGGATTTCGACAACGTGACCGCCACAGGCAACGGGCGCAACGGCATCTCACTCGATGGCTCTGCCCTGGCGGATGGTCCCAACGCGACCGGCACGTCGACTGGCGTGTACGGCAATAACACCGTCTCGAACAGCACCTCAAGCAATAACGGCAGATACGGCATCGAGGTGCTCGGCGGCACGAATGTGCTGGTCAGCGGCAACACACTCCAGGGCAACGTGACCGGAATTGTTGTCAGCGACGGAGCCGAAGCGGTGACGTTGAAGAACAACCGCATCGTCGACGGCGGCGCCCAGGGCATCTCGATTCGCAATGCCGGCACCGATGCACAGGTGGTCAACAACGTGATCATCGGCGGTGAGACAGGCATCTACGTGCGCGACGCCGGCGGCACCTTCGACGGCAATCAGATCAGCGATGTCAGCAGCCATGCGATTACCCTCGTCGGCGCGACGGGTGACTCGCAGATCATCCGCAACGAGCTGAGCGGTTCCGGACCGACAGCGATCGACACGGCGCGCGGCAGTGACGCGCAGCTGTCGGCAAACGACGTCTCCAACTGGACGTCGACGAAGCCGCTCGACGTCGTGCTTCGCAGCGTCTTTCAGCCGCTCACGGTGCTGTGGTTGATACTCGGATTGCTCGTGCTCTTCACCGCGGCGAGCGGTGTCGGCCGGCGCCGTGGTCAGATCGTTCACCCGTACCCGGCACACGCCCCGCTCACCACCTTCACCCGCGGAATCGTCAATCCCGACGAGCTGCTACCGAAGTCTGGGGCAACCTCGTGATCGCCCTGGTGCGTCGGCACCCAATCGCGGCGATCGCTCTCGCCCTGCTGTCGGGTGCGCTCATCGCGCTGCTCATCTTCTTGCTGCTCCCGACGTCTGTGCCGGATCGCGTGGATTCGGACCCGTCCGCGCCAGCGCCGACCGAGACGCCGATGCCGACGCCCACCACTCCGTCAATTGCCGAGGGCTGCGACGTGGCGACAGTGACGGTCTCGTCAGCGGCAGAACTGGAATCCGCTCTCAGCGATGCGCAGCCGGGTGACACGATCGCGCTGGAGCCGGGGGAGTACAGCGGCAACTTCGTCGCGACCGTGTCGGGGTCGCCCGACAGCCCGATTGAACTGTGCGGATCGCCGACAAGCGTTCTCAACGGCGGCACAACCGGTGACGGCTATGTGTTCCATCTCGACGGGGCCCAGTACTGGCGCCTCATCGGCTTCAGCGTCACCAACGGCCAGAAGGGTGTGATGGCCGACAACACTGTCGGCTCGCTGATCGATGGACTCACTGTGTCGCACATCGGCGACGAGGCCATCCACCTTCGCGCTTTCAGCACCGACAACACCGTGAGCAACAACACGATCAGCGACACCGGCAAGCGCAAGCAGAAGTTCGGTGAGGGCATCTACATCGGCACGGCCGAGAGCAACTGGTGCGACATCAGCGACTGCCAACCTGACAAGTCCGATCGCAATGTCGTCGAGGGCAACACCATCAGCGCAACCACTGCCGAGAGTGTCGACATCAAGGAGGGAACCACCGGGGGCGTGCTGCGCAACAACAGCTTTGACGGCAGCAGCCTGACCGAGGGGGACTCCTGGGTAGACGTCAAGGGCAACGGCTGGCTCATCGAGGGCAACAGTGGTGTCAACTCGCCTCTTGACGGGTTTCAGACCCACGAGATTCTCGATGGCTGGGGTACAGACAACACCTTCCGCGGCAACTCCGCCACGGTCAACGGCTCGGGGTTCGGTTTCTCACTGACTCCCGTGCGCGACAACGTCGTGTCGTGCACAAACTCGGTTTCAGCTGCAGGAGAGGGGTTCAGCAACGTGAACTGCTCTGGCTGAAAATACACAGCACAGCACGCAGGGATGCTCCCGATTGCATCCGACTATTCGAAATACCCGTCGAAATTTGGAGAACTCTCGTGGACACAAACGCACGCTTTATTACGCAACCCATCGCTGAACACCCCCGCATGACAGTCATCGGCACCGGCTACCTCGGAGCGACCCACGCCATCTGCATGGCCGTGCTCGGTTTCGAGGTGCTGGGCCTCGACGTGGACGAGAAGAAGGTGGCGGCGCTGGCTTCTGGCCGCGTCCCCTTCTTCGAGCCCGGCCTCGAAGAGAAGCTTGCCGAGGCGCTGGCCACCGGCCGTCTGCGCTTCACCACCAGCTTCGACGAGGCCGCCGCCTTCGGTGACGTGCACTTCATCTGTGTCGGCACCCCGCAGGCCGCGGGCTCGCATGCGGCCGACCTCACCTATGTGGAGTCCGCCTTCACCGAGCTTGCCCGGCGCATTGACCGCAAGGTGCTCCTGGTCGGCAAGTCGACGGTACCGATCGGTACCGCTGCGCGCCTCACCGAGATGATCGCGTCGATCTCGCCGATCGGGGCGTCCCTTGAGCTGGCGTGGAACCCCGAGTTTCTGCGCGAGGGTTTCGCCGTCGAAGACACACTGCACCCCGACCGTCTTGTCTTCGGCGTCTCGACCCCCTGGGCCGAGCAGCAACTGCGAGCGGCCTTCCAGCCCATCATCGACGAGCAGACTCCGGTCGTCATCTCCGACCTGTCAACGTCAGAGTTGGTCAAGGTGGCGGCCAATTCGTTCCTCGCCACAAAGATCTCCTATATCAACGCGATGGCCGAGGTCTGCGAGGCCACCGGAGCTGACGTGAACATCCTCGCTACCGCCCTGTCGTACGACAGTCGGATCGGCGGACGCTTTCTCAAGCCGGGCCTCGGATTCGGCGGCGGTTGCCTTCCGAAAGACATCCGCGCGTTCGCGCACCGCGCCGAGGAGCTTGGCGTCGGGCAGGCCGTGGCCTTCCTGCGGGAAGTCGACGACATCAACAACCGCCGGCGCGTTCGCACCGTCGACCTCATCCGCGAGCTCGCGGGCGGGTCGCTCGAGGGAGTGAGGGTGGCAGCGCTCGGCGCGGCCTTCAAACCGAACTCCGATGACATCCGCGACGCGCCCGCTCTTGATGTGGCGCGCATGCTCTATGTCGAGGGAGCAATCGTCACGGTCTACGACCCGGAGGCGAACGAGAATGCGCACCGCGCCTACCCCGACCTCAACTACGCCGAAAGCGCGGGCGCTGCCCTTCTTGGTGCCGACGTGGTTGCACTCCTCACCGAGTGGGAGGAGTTCCGCTTGGCGGACCCCTCGATGATGGGCTTCCTCGTCGCGCACAAGCGCGTCGTCGATGGCCGTCACGCTCTAGACGCCGACAGGTACCGCGCCGCGGGCTGGGAGTATCGCGCTCTTGGTCGACCCGCCGAGGTTCGGACTGTCGCGCTTCTGCACGATGACCGCGATTCCGTAGGAACGCTCATCGCCTGAGAAAGAGTTCTGGCAGGGCCCGAAGGAAATCGGGCCTGATGGCCCTGCCAGACATCCTCATTCCAGCACGAATGCGGCATTCTCGCGAGTGGGCATTTGTGCGTGCGGGGTGTCGGTGATGCGCGCAGCAAGGGTGCTGGCTATCGTGCTCACACAGCCGTTCATTGCGAAGGAGCCCGTGTGACGACTATCCGGCAACTGCAGATCGTCGGCTCTGCCGATGTCGACACCTGCGAGGGGGACTCCTGCGAGATTCCCGCACACCACGAGCAGGCGGTGGTGAACCGCGCGATTGACTCCGATAACGTCTGAGCCGGTGGCTACCGCGAAATGAGCATCCATACGACGATGGCGGCGGCGGCGGCGAGCACGACAACAACGGTTAGCCACACCGCACCTGCTCTGCCCGAGCGACGCCGGGGTGCAGCCAGCGGGGCGCTCGTGACACTCGGACGGTAGCGCATAGGCACGTAGAAGCTGTCAAAACTGGGGTCGGGGATCGACTCCGTTGCGCGGGTGGGGAGGGTCAGCTGGGGGATCTCGACGGTGTCTGCCGCGATCCATCCGGTGGGGCGAACCGGGGCCACAGTGACGGGCTCGTCGGGCTGCGGGGCGACGGCGGAGAGGCGCACCGTGTCTGAGTAACGCACGTGGTCGGTCCAGTCGGTGCCAGTCCACCAGCGCTGCATACCGGGCTTGGCGGGATCGTCATACCAACCCTCGGGTGCCTCGCTGTTGACAACGTCGGGTTCAGCCACTTTCTACCCCCAGCTCCAGTGTTGAGCGATGGTAACGCGAAAAGACCCGTGTGACTAGTTCGAGGGTGATTGCAGATGTCTAGTGAACCGTGTGGTCGCCCGCTGTGGCGTCCGGCTTGGGGTCACCCTCCCAGGCTCGCCAGCCGCTCCACCACCGTGATCGCGGCGGGCGAAACCCAATTCCGATCTGCTCGTCAACGAGGTTGACGGTCGACTTATTGACGCGCTCGAACGCGAGGTCAGCAGGAAGCACGAACCGCTTCTCGATGTCGCGAATCGATGTCGGGCCGGAAATATCCACGGACACCGCCTCGCGAAGCGCGGAGGCGATGCTGGGCGAGTTGACCGTCTCAATCACGACGTAGCGAGCATCCGCCCGAAAGGCCTCGATAACTGGGAGCAGTCGCCCATAGCCCTTCACAGCGACATCGGGCACGACAATCATCAGTCGCTGATGTCAGCCACGGTGGCATCGAGCCCGGCGATGAGGTCCTCAGCCTGCACGAAGACGCTGAGGCCGTGCTCCCCGGCGCCGAGCGAGACGCGCTTGCCGACGATGGAGGCATCGGCGTAGACCGGCCAGGCCGTGGTGCTGCCGAGCGGGGTGATGGTGCCGCGCTCGTAGCCGGTCGCGTCGAGCGCGACCTCTTTGTCAGGCAGCTGCAGCTTGTTGACGCCGACGACGGCGCGAAGCTTCGCCCAGGAGATCTGCTTGTCACCGGGAATCAGCGCAAAGAGGAAGGTGCCGTCGTGGCGCTTGACGACGAGCGACTTAACGATCTCGCCGGGCGAGATGCCCATGATCGAGGCAGCTTCCTCGAGGGAGTTGGCCGTGAAGCGCTCGACGAACTCGATCGCGATGCCGCGCGCCTCGGCATCGGCGGCGACGCGGTCGCGGCCCGAAGAAGATGGGACAATTGTCATATGTCTATTGTCACGGCTGCCGCGGCTCCGCTGCGCATCGGTCCGCTGACCCTCGATGTGCCGGTCGTGCTCGCGCCGATGGCAGGCATCACCAACACCGCATTTCGCCGCCTCTGCCAGGAGTACGGCGCGGGCTTGTATGTCTCCGAGATGATCACCAGCCGTGCCCTCGTCGAGCGCACGCCCGAGAGTATGCGCCTTATCAGCCACCACGAGTCGGAGAAGACCCGCAGCATTCAGCTCTACGGCGTCGACCCGAAGACGGTGCGCGAGGCGATCACCATGCTCGTCGCCGAGGACCGCGCCGACCACATCGACCTCAACTTCGGCTGCCCGGTGGCGAAGGTCACCCGGCGCGGCGGGGGAGCGGCCCTGCCGTGGAAGCTTGACCTCTTTCGCGAGATTGTCGAGAACGCAGTGGATGCCGCTGGCGCTCTGCCGCTGACCGTCAAGATGCGCAAGGGCATCGATTCCGATCACCTCACCTACATCGAGGCAGCGAAAGCCGCACAGGGCGCCGGTGTCGCGAGCATCGCGCTGCACGCGCGCACCGCCGCCGAGTACTACTCGGGCACCGCCGACTGGTCGGCCATCGCGACCCTCAAAGAGACGATCACCGACACCCCGGTGCTCGGCAACGGCGATATCTGGTCTGCTGAGGACGCACTGCGCATGGTGGACGAGACCGGATGCGACGGTGTCGTCGTCGGGCGCGGCTGCCTCGGTCGCCCTTGGCTGTTCGGCGACCTCGCCGCGGCGTTCAACGGTGAGGCTCTCAAGTCGGAGCCCACCCTCGGCTTCGTTGCCGGCGCCTTCCGCCGCCATGCCGAGCTGCTGACCGAGTTCTTCGACGGCGACGAGGAGCACGCGGTGCGCGACATGCGCAAGCACGTCGCCTGGTACTTCAAGGGCTACCCGGTGGGCGGCGAGACCCGCGCCGCGCTGGCCATGTCGAGCAGCCTGCAGGAGCTCGATGACCTGCTCGCAACGCTCGACGCTGACCAGCCTTACCCGGGGGCTGACGCCGAAGGTCAGCGTGGTCGCGCGGGCGCTCCGAAGAAGCCGGTGCTGCCCTACGGCTGGCTCGACAGCCGTGAGCTGCCCGAGCTGGACCGTGCTGAGATCACGGCCTCGGAGGAGCACCACAGTGGCGGCTGAGCCCTACGGCCCCGCCGACTACGAGCGCTGGTACCCCGAGCACAATCACACCACTCGCCGCAGCGACTTCGCCCGCGACCGGGGGCGGCTGCTGCACTCGAGCGCGCTGCGGCGTCTCGCTGCCAAGACCCAGGTGCTCAGCCCGACCGCCGGGCTCGACTTCGCCCGAAATCGGCTGACGCATTCTTTGGAAGTGGCGCAGGTCGGTAGGGAGCTGGCGACATCCCTGGGTCTGGATCCGGATGTCGTCGACACCGCCTGCCTCGCGCACGACCTCGGCCACCCGCCCTTCGGGCACAACGGCGAGCGCGCGCTCAGCGAGTGGTCGCTCGACATCGGCGGCTTCGAGGGAAACGCGCAGACCCTCCGCCTGCTGACACGCATCGAGCCGAAGGTCTTCGGACCCGACGGGCAGAGCTACGGGCTCAACCTGACCCGGGCCAGCCTCGACGCGAGCTGCAAGTACCCGTGGCCGGAGCAGCAGGGCATTCCCGACCCCAGCGGCCGCAGCAAGTTCGGCTTCTACGCCGACGACCTCCCCGCCTTCACATGGCTGCGCGAGGGTGCTCCCGACCGCCAGAAGTGCATCGAGGCGCAGGTCATGGATCTCTCTGACGACATCGCCTACTCGGTGCACGACTTCGAGGATGCGATTGTCAGCGGCTACCTCGACGTGCCCGCGCTCGGCGCCCGCGTCAACCACGACGCCCTGGTCGACTCGATGTTCGAGTGGATCGGCGGCGAGCTGAGCCACGACGAGCTCATCGCGGCCTTCGACCGCCTCGACGGCCTCGACTCGTGGATTGAGTCGTGGGACGGCAGCCGCATCGACCTCGCTCGCCTCAAGAACCTCACCTCGCAGCTCATCGGACGTTTCGCCCACGACGCCGTGCACGCAACGCGCGCCGCATACCCGAGCGGCAGCCTTATCCGTTTCGGTGCCAATGTGGTCGTACCGCGCGAAACCCAGGCAGAGATTGCGGTACTCAAGGGCATCGTCGCGGCGAACGTCATGAAGACGAACTCTCGCAAGCCGATCTACGCCGAGCAGCGCGAGGTTCTCACCGAGTTGGCCGAGGCGCTGCTTGCTGACCCGAGCAAATTGGATGCCGGCTTCACCGCCGACTGGAACGTCGCCTCCGACGACGCGGCCCGCAAGCGCGTTGTCGTGGACCAGGTCGCGTCGCTGACCGACCAGTCGGCCACCGCGCTGCACGCCCGCATCGCCTAGGTGGGGACACGGCCAGCGGTGGCACCCGCGCGAAAGTAGAATCGACGCGTGGCAGGCCTGATTCGACGAAGCGATATCGACGAGGTCAGGTCGCGCACGAACATCGCCGACATCGTTGGCGACTACGTCACCCTCAAGAGCGCGGGCGGCGGCTCGATGAAGGGCCTCTGCCCCTTTCACGAAGAGCGCAGCCCCAGCTTCCACGTGCGTCCGCAGGTCGGCTTCTACCACTGCTTCGGGTGCGGCGAGGGCGGCGACGTCTTCACCTTCCTGATGAAGATGGACCACGTCAGCTTCTCTGAGGCGGTCGAGCGCATGGCCGGTCGACTCGGCTACGAGCTGCGCTACGAAGACGGGGGAGCGGCGCCCGACCACGGCGTTCGTGCCCGCATCCTCGCCGCCAACCAGGCGGCCAGCGAGTTCTACGTCTCACAGCTGAGCACCCCAGAGGCGGAGCCCGGCCGCAAGTTTCTCGGCGAGCGTGGTTTCGACGCCGCCGCAGCCCAGCGCTTCGGCATCGGCTTCGCGCCTCGTGGCGGTGCGGTCGGCAAGCACCTCAAGACCCTCGGCTTCAGCGAGGACGAGCTGGTGACGGCAGGCATCCTCGGCAAGGGCGATCGCGGCGACGTGTACGACCGCTTTCGTGGGCGCCTCATCTGGCCGATTCGTGACACGACCGGCGCGACGCTCGGCTTCGGAGCCCGCAAGCTGCTGGA
>Ga0247732_10000094_pt1 | contig 60168 bp, 61 predicted proteins | sample UWRJL163409C2_FD_180940 | JGI IMG/M metagenome (GOLD analysis project Ga0247732, IMG submission 180940) | Plant litter microbial communities from Arlington Agricultural Research Station in Wisconsin, United States - UWRJ-L163-409C-2 | ecosystem: Environmental > Terrestrial > Plant litter >... | reverse complement strand
TCTGTTGACACCTTGCGGTGCTGGACGGCCATCTATCTACGACGTACATTGCTGCACGCCTCTAGCGGTCTACCCGAATGCTGGACGAGCAGCCCGTAACGCATTCTGTCTGACCTTGCTCCTGGCGAGGTTTACCTAGCCGACCGGGTCACCCCGGCCGCTGGTGGTCTCTTACACCACCGTTTCACCCTTACCGTCGTTTCCGACGGCGGTCTGCTTTCTGTTGCACTGTTCTCGCGGGTTGCCCCGGGTGGGTGTTACCCACCGCCATGCTCTACGGAGCCCGGACGTTCCTCGGGGCTGTTGCCAGCCACGCGACCGTCTTGCCGACCCATTCGCAATTCCACAGCCTACGCTGACCCTATGGACTGGGAAGCGCGCGTCGCAGCACTCTGGGCAGAACTCGATGAGTTATCCGAGGCGGATTTTCACGAACGGATGCGGCAGCTAGCCGCCGAATTCCCGCCCGGTCACGCAATCAGCACCTTCGAGCTCGCTGCCGCGCAGGATTCCACGGGCCACCCCGACGAGGCGGTGCCCCTGTACCGCGCCGCCATCGCGGCTGGCCTGGTGGGAACGAGACGCCGCCGCGCCGCCATCCAGCTCGCATCCTCGCTGCGCAACCTCGGCGAGGTCGACGAGGCGATCACTCTGCTCGAGGCCGAAATGAAGCGCGAGAGCACCGACCTGGATGACGCGGTGCGCGCCGTTCTCGCCCTCGCCTACTCGTCGGCCGGCCGCGATCGCGAAGGGCTCGCTCTCGTGCTCGAGGCACTCGCAGCGCACCTGCCGCGCTACCAGCGCTCAATGGCGAACTACGCGCGGGCCCTCGTCAGCGAATAGTGTCGCGCTTGAGGTCCATCGCGAGGTTGGCCAGCTTGTCGGCCCGCGAGTTCTGCAGCCGCGGCATCCACTCGAATCGCACCGGGGTGCCGGTGAGAATCTGACGGGCCTCGGCCGCGAGCTCGGCCATGGCGGGGTGCTTGATCTTCCAGCGGCCCGACATCTGCTCAACCACAAGCTTGGAGTCGAGGCGCACGAGCAGCTCGGCGTCGGGGTCGATCTCAATCGCGCGCTTCACGCCCGCGATCATGCCCTTGTACTCGGCGACATTGTTCGAGGCGATGCCGCCGTAAAGCGAGATCTCGGCGAGCAGCTCGCCGGTGGCCTGGTCGGCGACGATCGCGCCGCTGCCCGACTCCCCTGGGTTGCCGCGGGAGCCACCGTCGGCCTCGACCAGCAGCACGCGTGCCACTACAGGCCCGACTCGTTGGTGCGCACGAGAATGGCGTCGCTCGACGGGCAGATGATGACGTCATCCGGCGCCGTCGCGCGAATGGTCTGCATTTCGTTCTCGAGCAGCTTCACGCCGTTCGCCGACGAGACGCCGTACTGCAGCAGCGAGGCGCCGATGCCGTAGCGATCGCGCTGCTTCGTGTAGAGCGCGAGCAGGTCGGCGGGAACCTTGCTGGCAATGGTCTGGCGGTTCGCGGCCGTGTGGGTGCGCTCACTGGCGACCTCCGCAAGGGAGGCGTCGCGCTCGGCCTCGACCGCGGCACGCCGCTCGTCGATGCCCGCCATGTTCTCTGTCGCGACGGCGAGGGAGGCCTCGGCCTCCTCCAGCCGCTCCATGACGGTCAGCTCGATCTCTTCGAGGTCGTCGCGGCGCTTGCGCAGGGCGGTGAGCTCCTGTTCGAGGGCGGCGACATCCTTGACGGAGCTGGAGCCCTCAAGGCGCTCGGTGTCTCGCTTGATGCGGGCCTCGACAACCTCGACATCCGACTCGAGTCGCTTCAGCTCGAGAGCGACGTCTTCGCGGGCGCCCCGGCGTTCGAGCGCGGCGGCGCGCAGGGTCATGAGCTCGGCATCCAATGCGCTGAGCACGGCGTGCTGGGGAAGGCTCTTCGCGCGGTGGTCGAGCTGCGCAAGCTTCGTGTCGAGTGCCTGCAGGTCAAGTAGCAGCTTCTGGTCGTCGGGCGAGGCTTTCAGGGCCATAGGTTCCTCATTCTTTACTGGATCACCGTGAAGTCCCACGGGTCCGTTCGTATATCACTGACCGTGACGGTCACGTCGGGAAGGGCGGCACGCAGCTCGGTGGCCGCCTGCTCGAGCCAGAGCCATTCGCTGGCCCAGTGGGAGACATCGATGAGTGCCGGGCCGCGACCAGCACGCGAGTTCTCACGGGACTCGCTCGCGGGGTGATGCCGCAGGTCGCTCGTGATGTAAACATCGGCGGCGAGCACGGCGGGTTCGGAGAGGAGCGAGTCGCCCGCCCCGCCGCACAGCGCCACGCTCGAGATGGGCGCGTCGAAGTCGCCGGAGACACGGATGCCGCTGGCCGTCGCCGGCAGCAGCTCACCAAGCAGGCGGGCAAGCCTGCCGAGCGTGGTCGGCTCTGCGAGCGTGCCGACCCGCCCGAGCCCCCGCGCAGGGTTGCCGCTGGACGCAACGATCGGCACCGCGTCTTGCAGCCCGAGGCGCTGGGCCAGCACGGCGCTGGTGCCGGTCTCGACGACATCCGCGTTGGTGTGAGCGGCGATGAGGGCTGTGTGTGACCGTATGAGCGTGCTGAGCACAGAGCCCTTGTAGCCGTCCTCAGCGATGCTCGTCACGCCGCGCAACAGCAGCGGGTGGTGCACGAGAAGCAGGTCGTGATTGGCGGCCTGATCTGCGGTGTCTGCCACGGCATCCACTGCCAGAAGAATGCTGTTCACCTCGGCCGTGGGGCTTCCAGCGAGCAGTCCGGGGGCGTCCCAGCCTTCTGCGCCGGCGAGAGGCCAGAGCTGTTCGATGACAGCCTGCACCTGCCCTACCGTCGTTGCCATGCCCCGATTCTAGTTCTCGGGCGGGGTGGCGGCTTCCTGCCGACGGATGCCGGGGATGCCCGCCACGATCGGCACAAGCAGCCCGACCAGCAGTGCGACGAACACGCCGATGTCGGTGTTGGCCAGGGCGCTGTCGAGCTTCACGCCGAGCAGCGACCACAGGAATCCCTGCCAGGCGAGCCCGGCGACGGTCGCGGTGGTGAAGCCGAATCCGATCACGGTGATCACGACGAATGCGGGCAGGTTCACCCAGTGCACGGTCGGGTAGATGCCCCCCTGCGCGAGTAGCGAGTCGGAGTGGTAACGACGGTTGCGAATCATGGTGTCTGCCGCGAAGATGCCTGCCCATGCCGCGATCGGCACGGCAATCGTCGTGGCGAGATCGCGGAACAGCATGGTGAGGTCGGCCGATCCGAGAGCGAGCAGCACGGCACCGACGCCCACCAGCACCGCGGTGACGATTGCCGCAATCGGCCGCCCGAGGCTGAGCCCGGCGGCCTTGAGCGCGAATCCACCGGAGTAGATCGTCACGATCACGCCGGAGATGAGGCTGAGAGCGACCGCAGCGATCAGCGGCACGGGATACCAGACCGGCAGCAGGCGGCCGATGGTGTCGAAGGGCAGAGTAAGGAGGCCATCCGCGAGCTGCGGGTTGGATGCCGCGAGCAGGGCTCCGTAGCTGATCAGAAGGAAGGTTGGCACCGCCGCTCCGAAGGTGGAGGACAGCATGGCACCAGCGCCGGAGGATCCGACGCGCTGATAGCGGGCCAGGTCGCCGACACTGTTGGCCCACAGCAAACCAACAAAGCTGAACACGAGGACCGCCACGCTGCCTGCGAGGAACCAGGAGCCGTCGGGGTTGGTAAGAGCGGCGGCGAGATCGACATAGCGGAAGGTCAGGGCGATGACGCCGATCACGAGGATTGCCGAGACCACGCTCACTACGAGCTGGAACTTGGCCAACAGGCCATAGCCGAACAGCGCAACGACGAGAGCGATGACCAACCCTGCGCCGAGGCCGATGTACACCAGGATGTCGGAACCGAGGCCGCCATTCACCTCGGCGCCGGTGAGGATCTCACTCGTCGCGACTCCCACGAGCCAGAGCATGCCCGCGCCCCAGAAGACGCGGCTGAGGAAGGCGATCACCGCGGGAACGCTGTTGCCGATGACGCCGAACGCAGCACGAGAGACGACCATGGTCGGCTGACCGCTGCGCTTGCTCGCGAGGGTACCGAGGCCGAGCGGCAGGAACGAGATGGCGACTCCGGCGAGCACGCCGACGATCGCCTGTCGCAGGCTGAGACCGAGCGAGAAGAGCACGGCGCCAAAGGCGATGCTGACAATCGAGGAGTTCGCCGCGAACCACATCCAGAACATACGCGCGGCACGGCCGACGCGCTGTTCGACCGGGGTCGGCTCAAGGCCGGCGGCCTCGAGACTGAAAACCCGAGGGCTCACCAGCTTCTGACCCTCGGCGATGACGACCTCGTCGTCGGGAATCCGCGGGCTGAGCATCGGTTCTACGGGGGCGGTGCCGGGGTTAGCGCCGAGCAGGTCATCGAAGGCGGCGGGCACCTGGTCCGTGGGGTCGACGGCGTCGTCACCGTCGACATCCAACTGTTGGGGTGTGATCTGCACCGAGCCGCTGGTCACCGGCACCGCTCCCGTGAAGGCGCTGTCGAGGAATGGACCGCCGAAGGGCGAGGGCTCGACAAGCGGCTCGGGCTCGGCAGGCACAGGGTCGATGAAGATGGAGTCGTCGTTCGAGGTCCCGGTGTAGCCGGTGTCGACGGGCATCTCCCAGACTGCCGGCATGGCCGGTGGTTCGACCAGAGGCGGCGGCGTCACGGCAGCCGCGAAATCGGGGATTTGATCAATGGGCTCTGAGGGAGCCTGCGGCTCGGGCTCAGCAGCGAAGACCGGAGGCGGCGCATCGAAGTACGACGGCTCGTCTACAGCGGGTGCGGCAACCTCGAAGTCGTCGGACCCTGTCGATTCGTCGCGGCTCTCCTCGGGTGCGTCGAATGCCGGAGGCGGCGCGTCAAAGTACGACGGCTCGTCTGCGGCCGGCGCGGATTCTTCGGTAACAGCAGGGGGCGGCGCATCGAAGATCGACTGGTTTGCTTCGAAGGCCGGTGGGGGTGCATCGAAGAATGGGGCCTCATCCGCTGCGGGCGCGGGAGCATCAGAATCATCGCCCCCTGTCGACTCGTCGCTGTCCACCTCGGGTGCGTCGAACGCGGGCGGCGGCGCGTCAAAGTACGCCGGCTCGTTTACTGCGGGGGCGGCAGGCTCAAACACCGGCGGCGGAGCATCATTCAGCGGCGGCCCGGTCGGAGGCTCGGCAATCGGGATGGATGACGTGGATGGCGCGACGATGTCTGAAAACTCGGGCAGCACCTCTTCGACCGCGGCCAGCGCCTCGGGAGTACCGACGGCGAGCATGGACTGTTGCCACTCGGTGAACTCGCGGGTCTCATCCGCGCGCAACTGCATTTGCCGCTCGAGTTCCTCCATCATGCCGAGAGTGCCACCGGGGTGCTCGGAGCCGTTCTCAACGAGGGCCGCCAGCTCGTCATCGCGCAGCGACTGACGCTCAGGAATCCACGGTCGCTGCCCGGCGGGTGCCGCTGATGCCGCCAGAAATGCCGCCTGGTCGAAAGGCTCGTCCGCCTCGGCCGGAGAAGCGACTGGCACCTCGAACGGCTCTGCCACCTCGAATGGCTCTGCCTCCTCGCGGGTGGTCGTCTCCTCGTCAAGATCCCACGATGGTGCGCTCTGGCGAGCGGTGGTCTCCTCGTCGATCGTGTCGAAGCCAGACTCAGCGAAGACGGGCTCGACGAAGACGGGCTCATCAGATTCGGTCTGGACGAAAATCGGCTCCGAAGCACGGAACTGCTCGGTGTCAGCATCCGGCTCATCAAACTGCGGTTCTTCGAAAACTGGATCCGCTGACTGAGAGCTGAGATCAAAAACCGGGGGCGGTGCATCAAACGCCGGCGGCGGCGCATCGAAATACGACGGGGGCGCGCCGAAAGTTGGCGGTGGGGCGTCGGCAAGTGAGGTCGGACCGGCGAAGCCGGGGGGCGGGGGCAGATCGACCGGCACCGCGCTCGCGTCGGGCGAAGGCATCGAGGCCGCTGCCGGCTCGTCCGAAGCCTGCGGGGACTCGTCCGCCTCGTCCCTCGGGCGGATACGCGCGCCCGGCGGCGGCGGCGGCAGTTGCTCGACCGGAGCGCCCATGGGCATGACCGGCTCGATATCGTCGAGCTGATAGATCACGTTGATAGCACCCGTCGCGCTGGCCGTATTGGCGGCGATCAGGTCGGCGAGCTCGTCATCGTTGAGGGTCGGCTCTGCAGTCTGGCGGGGCACCGGCGGGGTGTACGTCGAACGCCGAGGACCAGGCGGAAGCACCGACTCTTCGGTCGGCTCCTCCCCGCGTTCTTCGTCGTCACGCAGGTCGTCGGTACTGGACATGCCCAAAAGTTTATGACGCACCTGAGGATTTGCCCGGCTGCCGAGCCGACACGAGCAGAGTTACTCCAACGAGAATCAGCGCGAGTCCCGCCCATCCGCTCCAGCGAAGCTGCTCACCAACGACCAGAATCGCCAAGGCCGCGGCAACCACGGGCTCGATCAGAGTGACCGTAGTGGCCACGGATGAACGGATGCTGCGCAGCCCAAACCCGAAGAGCAGGTAGGCGACGAACATCGGCCCAATCGCCAGATACGCCGCGATCGCCATGGACTCCCCCTGCGCAAGCAACGGCGCCCCTGTCGCGATGAGCACAGGAGCGAGCAGCAGCGCCCCGAGCCCAAACATGCCGCCCATTACGCCGCGGGAGGGGTGTCCGAGGTCAAGAACACGGGTCGACGCGTAGGTGTAGAGCGCGTAGGCGAAGCCAGCGAGAAGCCCGAGCGCCACGCCGAGGCCAACGCTCTTGCCGCTCCCCTCCTCCGTCACGCGGCCGGTACTCAGCAGCACGACCCCGACAATCGCGATTCCCGCACAGAGCACCCAGCGCAATGACAGACGGTGCCGCTCCCAGAGCCATTCGAGCAGGGCGGCGAAGATCGGGCCCGAGCCCAGGGCAACCACGTTTCCGACCGCGACCCCGGCTTGATCCATTGCCGTGTAGAAGGCGAGCGGGTAGACGAAGACGCCCACGGCGCCGAGCACGAGCCACCGCCGGGCGCGCGGGTCGCGCAGCGTCGCGATCGAGGCGCGCGCTGAGAATGCGAAGAGCAGCAGCCCGCCGACCGTCATCGTTGAGGCACCGATGGCTATCGGGCTGACCGCATCCTCTATGAAGGAGGCCGCGGTGCCCGTCGTTCCCCAGAGAACGGATGCCAGAACGAGCGCGAGGATACCGAACCGCGATCCTGATGCCTGAGCCACCAGCGCAATCTACCCCAGCACTGGGGACGTGACAGCACGTAGTGGAACGGCCGTTTGGCCCTAGGCTTGCGCCACTACCCCCAAACTTTTCGGAGCACAGCCATGTCTGAACCCACAACAACCGACGCCAAGGGCCCCCGACTCAGCAGCCTCATCGGCAACCTCGAGCTCGTCATCGCGATTCTGCTCGGCCTCGTGTCCATCGCCACGGCCTACGCCTCCTTCCAGGGAGCCCTCTACGGGGGACTGAGCGATGACTCCAACAACCTCGCTATTGCCCAGTCGACCGAGGCAGAGTCGCTCTACCTCGAGGGAAACCAGCAGTTGATGCAGGACACGCAGATCTTCAACGACCTCAGCGTGCTGCAGGTCGCGATCAACGCGGGCGACCCGCTCGCTCAGGAGCAGTACGACCAGCTCTACTTCCAGGGCGTCTCCGAAGATTTCGGAGCGGCCATCGACCGCGCCGCCGCACAGACCGAGGCCGACCCGGAGTTCTTCTACTCCCCACTCGACGACGAGGACTACCAGAACACCCTCTTCAGCCCTTACGCCGACAAGAGCGCCGAGGCTGCCGCCACGAAGGTCAAGGCCGATGCACAGGGCGCACAGGGTGACCTGCTCACCCTGTACACCGTGCTCATGGCCATCGCGCTCTTCCTCCTCGGCGTTGCCGCTCTGGTCAAGCAGCGCCGCACCCAGTACGTGCTCGTTGGCACGGGCGTAGTGCTGTCGGCAGTGGCGATCATTGCAATGCTGACGATCCCGTTCGTCGGCATCTAGTTCGCGCGCGGCCAGTCCTCCTATGAACAGACTCATCGCTGGACTGGCTGCCACCGCAGTCGTCCTCACCCTCGGCGCGTGCAGCGCCGACTCCCCCGCCGCCGATTCCGGCAGCTGGACGATCCTCACGTACTCCATCGCCGACACGGACCTCGAGCCGTACATGATGGAGGACCTCGACGAACTCGGCACCTCGGGCGGATACGACGACCTCAACCTTGTCGCGCTCGTCGATCGCTCCAGTGACTACGGCGATGACGATGTGCTCGGCCTCGACGGGTGGGAGGGCGGCAAGCTGCTCGAGATCACCGACGGTGGGGCGACCGAGCTCGAAGACATGGGCGACATCAACACCGGTGACCCGCAGGTGCTGGCCGACTTCATCGCACGTGGCGTCGCTGACTACCCGGCCGACCACTACGCCCTCGTGATCTCCGACCACGGCGCCTCCTGGCCCGGCGTCGGTGGAGACGAGTCGAGCGACCAGGACTCGCTCGAGCTGTCGGAGCTCAACGAGGCCATCGCCTCCGGCATCGATACGGCCGGCATCGACAAGCTCGACCTACTGGGCTTCGACGCATGCCTCATGGCGACGTACGAGGTCGCCTCGACCCTCGCTCCCCTCGCCGACCGGCTGCTCGCCTCCCAAGAGCTCGAGCCTGGCCACGGCTGGGACTACAGCTCCTTCGCGATGGTTGGCAAGAGCGGTGGCGCAACCGTCGACGAGCTCGGCTCCTCCATCATCGCCGGCTACGAAGCCCAGGCCGTCGATTGGGAGGACCAGTCAGAAATCACGCTCTCGCTCACCGACCTCACCAAGATGCCAGCCGTCGATGCGGCGCTCGGCGCGTTCAGCGAGCAGCTGGTGTCGCGGGTCGACGGTGTCGCTCCGGCGGTCGGACGCACGCTCGCCCAGACCCTCGGGTTTGGAAAGAGCCCCGATCCTGACAGCGACAGCTTCATGACCGACCTCGGCATCCTCGCGTCTGAGATCGGTGTCGACGCGGTTGACGTCTCTGACGAGGCAGACACGCTCGTGCGCGCTATCAACGACGCCGTCGTCGACAAGGTCGACGGCCAGGCCACCCAGGGGGCAACCGGTCTGTCGATCTACTTTCCGCCGCAGCCCGAGTACTACGTGCAGGACTACGACGAGATCACGACCGACGCCAACTGGGGTGCCTTTCTCACCGCCTACTACGGTGCCGGTGCCGCGATCCCCAGCGGTGACAAGCCCGCGGCATCGGGTGACGCCGAGCTGTCGTTCGAGGATGACGGCCTCGTCATCCGTGGCAGTTTCGGGGTTCCGGCGGCGAACGTCGCCGAGACGTACATTCGCTACGCGACGGTGAACACCGACGGATCGCTGACCTACCTCGGCAAGGAGCAGGCAGAGATCGACGACGACGGCAACGCCGAGGGCTTCTTTGACCTTGCGACGATGCAGATCACCGACGGCGACGACACTGTTGGCGCCTACCTCGAGCTGACCTACGCCGGCGACGTGACCACATTCGATGTGCCGATGGCCTATTACGAACCGGGATCGGATGAGGCCACCTACGACGATGTGCTGCTCTCGATCACCCTCGATGACGAGTGGAACGTGCTCAGCGAGACCTACTATTCCTACGACACCGACCTCGCCACCTACGGCGAGCTGACGACCGACCCCGAGGGCGTCATCGTTCCGCAGGTGCTGCAGGTAGCCGCCGACGGAACCGAGACGTGGGTCGCCACGTCAGAGAGGGGCCTCTACGCGGACCTGCCGAACCTGCAGTACGAGTTTCCGAAGCTGCCCAGCGGCACCCAGCTCTACATCGAGCTGTCGGTGCTCGACTTCGGTGGCAACACCGCGACGGTCAGCGCGACAGTGACACTGCCCTAGCGACTACTCGAGCCCGTAATCATCGGCGCCGTGCTGTGGAGCGGCGTCGATGGGCTCGGCCTTGATGGTGCCGATAAGGGCGGTTTGGCGGGTGATCTCTATCAGGAGCTCGGGGTCGGCGCCGGACTCTTTGGCTCCGGGCGCCGGCGTGGCGATGAGCTGACTGGCCGGCCCAAGCAGCATGCTCGCCGAGAGAATCGAGCCGTCTTCGATGACAACAGGGACGCTCAACTCGGCCGAGCTGCCCACCCGGGCAAGTGCCGCTGCGTACTCGACCACCGCATCCGCGAGCTCGTCGTTGAGCAGGATGGCATCGCCGGCGTAGTGGATGGTCTTCATAGCTCTGAAGCTACGCTCAGGTTTTGCCAGCTTCTAGGCCTTGCACTGGTTGCACTTTCGCAATAACAGCGGATAGACCTCGCCGCCGAAGCTAACTAGTCCGCGTGCCGCCCGTGGTCCTCGACATCGGGCTCTGCGCGCGCGACGTCGGCGATCTCCTCCTCTGGCCGAGGCGCTACGTTCTGATCGAACTCGATCTCAGGAAAGGACGGAACATCCGGGTCTGGAGCATCGTGAGTGTCGGGGTAGTCGGTGGAAGTCACGGCTGACCTTTCGTAGGCAATGGTCACAGCGTAGGCCGCGCCCCCGACCTACTCACCCGACAGCAGCCTTGAGGTGTGCCCGTGCACGCTCGTAGCGGGTTCGAACGGTCGATGCGTTCAGCTTCATCACCCGCGCAACTTCGGCCAACGTGAGCCCCTCCCAATGGTGGAGGGTAATGATCTCGCGATCGCGGGGGTCAAGATTTTCCAGAAGCAGTTTCAAACTGATTGCCAGATCGTCAAACTCTGCCACTTCAACGTCTCTGAGGCTGTCACGCAGTTTGTCGACAAGTTCGCCTCGTTTACGCACACCGCGGTGGTACGTGAGCAGCACATTGCGCGCAATGCCGAACATCCACATTCGTGCCTCAGTCGAGTCCCGCGGTAGCTGTGCCTTCTTGCGAGCGAGCACCAGAAGAGTCTCGCCCAGCAGATCGGCGGCGTCTTCGCGATTCGATACGCGTCGAGTGAGGTAAGCGAGAACGTCGCTTCCATGCATCTCGACAACTTCCTCAAGCTTTATTCGTGGAGCGCCGACTCCGGTCGCTGCTCCCGCCACGAACGCGGTCACCTCAGGTCGCCCGTGCAATTGCTTGCCGTTCCGCCGTACGTTCCGTCGGGCATCAGTTCTGCTGGGATCTCCTCATCCATTACCGACAAGGCGTTGGTGAAAGAGAACCAGTCGTACACCGATTGCGGTGTATCGGGGTCGAAGTCGTCGCCCGGCGCCGGGTGAAACGGGTTCGCGACTGCTCTGTCGTATATTCGCTGTCCGATGCCCGACCAATCATGCTCCGCCATGAACTCCTTGAGGGGTGTCACATCCGCCACATCTGATGAGTAGTACACCCCGATCGAGCAACTGATTGATCGACCGCTCTCTGTCTCGTAAGCGATCAATATGGATGCGTCGAGAGGCACCGCGACACCGTCGACGAGCAGATCGCCGGTACGGATCATCTGGGTCGCCACCGCACCGGCGGTTGTTCCGGCCGCGACCAGCACGGAAATCGCGAGCACAATCTGAGGTCGGTGCCAGGCCCTGCGTCGCGGCCGAGCATTGCTCTGCGTACGGAAAATATGCCGGACGTGCACCCGAGACGCTTCGTGGTCGAGCGTCGCTGGAGCCACCTCGGCGAGTAGGCGGTCCAGGTCGGAATCGTCGATAGGCATTGGGGGCTCCTGACACTTCGTGGACTGTATGACTTGTACATGTCTCACGGGACGCCGACTGTCTCAAAGGTCTTTGGAGCTCATGGCATTGCCGCATTCGCAGATGAGGGGCACGTCAGGCACATGGCAAAAGCCCCGGTCTCCCGGGGCTTCTTCTGTGTGGGCCCTACCGGGCTCGAACCGATGACATCCACGGTGTAAACGTGGCGCTCTACCAACTGAGCTAAAGGCCCGTCAAGACGCACGCGGCGTTCAACGACAGTTCATCGTACGGCATAGGCTCGCGCTCATGGCAAAGCTGGTCGAGAAGGAGGCGCGCGCCGAGCATCGCTGGCCCGCGTTCGTGGCGATACTCGTCGCCCTGACGCTCTACGCGCTGCTGCCAAGCAGCTTTCTGCCGGTGGTGCGGTACTCGGTAGTCGGCATCGGCGTTCTGCTGCTCATCCCCGTGTTCGTGCTCAACCCGCTGCGCATGTCAAAGCAGACGAAGTGGTCGCGCGCGCTGTCGATCGGGCTGGCCTCGTTGCTGGTTGCGGCGAACGGCGTGGCTCTGATCCAGCTGGTTATGCAGCTTGTCACCGGCGACAAGGATGACGGGCTCACCCTCGTGCTAGCCGCTGTGCAGGTCTGGACCACCCAGGTGATCGGTTTCGGCCTGCTGTTCTGGGAGCTGGACCGCGGCGGTCCTGTCGTGCGCTCCACGAGCAAGAGGGACGAGCTGCCCGAGGCAGACTTCCGGTTTCCTCAGGACGAGAACTACGACAACGTCAAAGAGGTCAAGGCCGGGTCGTCGCAGGCGTCGGGTTGGACCGCCAACTACCTTGACTACTTCTACTTCTCTGCGACCAACTCGATGGCCTTCAGCGCAGCGGACGCAATGCCGCTCACCCATCGCGCCAAGATCCTCAGCGTGATCGAGGCCTTCGGCGCCTACGTGCTTCTCGCGCTGGTGATCGCGCGGGCCGTGTCGCTGCTGGGGTAGAGCTAGACGCCCGCGGGCTCGAGCAACTCGGCAACCGCGGCCTGGTACTCCTCGATGGAGCGTGCTTCGCCCGGAGCAGTGATAAACGAAGCGCGGATGACGCCGTTGACGTCAACGAGGAAGGTCGCGCGGTTCGCGAAGCCCTTCTCCTCAAGGAACACGCCGTATTCCTTGGCTACCTCGCCGTGCGGCCAGAAGTCGGCGAGAAGGGTGAAGTCGTAGCCCTCTTTCTCGGCGAAGGCGCGCAGGGTGGCCTTGGAGTCGACCGAGATGCCGATGAGCTCGATGCCCTGGCTCTGGAACATGGCGATGTTGTCGCGCAGCGTGCACAGCTCAGAGGTGCAGGTGCTCGAGAAGGCCAACGGGAAGAACACGAGCGCAACGGGCTTCTTGCCGCGGAACTGGCTGAGCCGGATGTGCTCGCCGAACTGATTGGCGAGGTCAAAGTCGGGTGCCTGGGTGTCGTTTTCCAGAGCCATTGTCGTAGTCCTTTCGTGGCCGGCCAACGTGGCCCGCGCACACACAACCGGCCATGCTACGCCTGTGTCCGCCGCATTGCTGGCTAGTGAACGAGCCATGTCGCACGTGCACTCGCGCGCTCGCGCGTGCGAACTAGAATCGATTCGGCACAGCCAGAGAGACCGCACCGTCGAAACCCGATTCCTGCGGCCGGCTGGCCCTGCGGTGCGGCGCATAGCCGCGCGGCATCTCAATGAAGAAAGAGGTCTACGGTGACGGTAAACGATCAGGACCCATACTCGGTGCACAACACTGACGCGGACCCTGAGGAGACGGCCGAGTGGAACGAATCACTCGACGCCCTCGTAGCGGCACAGGGTCACCAGCGCGGTCGCGAGATCATGCTCTCGCTGCTGAAGCGCTCGAAAGAGCTACACCTCGGCGTGCCCATGGTGCCGACGACCGACTACCTCAACACCATTGCCCCCGAGAATGAGCCGCAGTTCCCAGGCGACGAGGCCCTCGAGCGCAAGTACCGCACCTGGATCCGCTGGAACGCCGCGATCACCGTGCACCGCGCGCAGCGCCCCGGCATCGCCGTCGGCGGCCACATCTCGACCTACGCCGGAGCGGCATCGCTCTACGAGGTCGGCCACAACCACTTCTTCCGCGGTGCCGACCACCCCGGTGGCGGCGACCAGATCTTCTACCAGGGTCACGCATCCCCCGGTATGTACGCGCGCGCCTTTCTCGAGGGTCGTCTGAACGAAGACCAGATGGACAGCTTCCGCCAGGAGAAGTCGCGGGCTCCCCTCGGACTGTCGTCGTATCCGCACCCGCGTCTCATGCCGGAGTTCTGGCAGTTCCCGACCGTGTCGATGGGCCTCGGACCGATCAACGCCATCTACCAGGCGCAGTCGAACAAGTACCTCACCAACCGTGGCATCAAGGACGCCAGCGACCAGCAGGTGTGGGCCTTCCTCGGTGATGGCGAGATGGACGAGGTCGAGAGCCGCGGCGCCCTGCAGTGGGCAGCCAACGAGAAGCTCGACAACCTCAACTTCGTGATCAACTGCAACCTGCAGCGCCTCGACGGACCTGTGCGCGGCAACGGCAAGATCATCCAGGAGCTCGAGAGCTTCTTCCGTGGTGCCGGCTGGAACGTCATCAAGGTCGTCTGGGGCCGCGAGTGGGATGAGCTGCTCAAGAACGACCACGAGGGTGCCCTGCGCGACCTCATGAACCGCACCCCCGACGGTGACTACCAGACCTACAAGGCCGAGTCGGGCGCCTACGTGCGCGAAAACTTCTTCGGTCGCGACCCACGCACGCTGAAGATGGTCGAGCACCTCACCGACGATCAGGTGTGGGGCCTCAAGCGCGGTGGCCACGATTACCGCAAGGTCTACGCCGCCTTCAAGGCAGCCACCGAGCACACCGGCCAGCCGACTGTGATTCTCGCCAAGACGGTCAAGGGCTACGGCCTCGGCCCGTCGTTCGAGGGCCGCAACGCGACTCACCAGATGAAGAAGCTGACGCTCGAGAACCTCAAGCAGTTCCGCGATGTCATGCACATCCCGATCACCGATGCCGTTCTCGAGGCCGACCCCTACAAGCCGCCGTTCTACCACCCCGGAAACGACGACGAGGCGATCCAGTACCTGCACGAGCGCCGTCGCGCGCTGGGTGGCTACCTCCCCGAGCGCCGCTCGAAGTACACGCAGTTCACCCTGCCCGAAGAGACCGTCTACGACGTCGTCAAGAAGGGTTCCGGCAAGCAGGAGATCGCCTCGACGATGGCCTTCGCCCGCCTGCTCAAGGACCTCCTGCGCGACAAGGGCATGGGCCAGAGAATCGTTCCGATCATTCCGGATGAGGCTCGCACCTTCGGAATGGACGCCTACTTCCCCACCGCCAAGATCTACAACCCCAACGGTCAGACCTACACGTCGGTCGACCGTGAGCAGCTCCTCGCCTACAAGGAGTCGCCGCAGGGCCAGATCGTGCACGTCGGCATCAACGAGGCCGGCGCCTTCGCCGCCTTCACCGCCGCGGGCACGCAGTACGCGACCAACGGCGAGCCGCTGATTCCCGTCTACGTCTTCTACTCGATGTTTGGATTCCAGCGCACGGGCGACGCCATGTGGGCGGCGGGCGACCAGATGGCACGCGGCTTCATCATGGGTGCCACCGCCGGCCGCACGACGCTGACCGGTGAGGGACTGCAGCACGCTGACGGCCACTCGCTGCTGCTTGCGGCAACCAACCCGGCAGTCATCTCCTACGACGCGGCCTATGGCTACGAGATCGGGGCGATCGTCAAGGACGGCCTCGAGCGCATGTACGGCGGCACGCACACCGACCCGAACGTCATGTACTACCTGACGCTCTACAACGAGCCGATCGTGCAGCCGGCCGAGCCCGAGAACTGGGACCGCGAGGGTGCCCTCAAGGGCATCTACCTCCTGTCGAAGTCGGAGGCCCCCGGGCCCCGCGTGCAGCTGCTCGCCAGTGGCGTCGGCGTGCCGTGGGCGCTCGAGGCGCAGGAGCTTCTCGCCAACGACTGGGGCGTGGCCGCCGACGTGTGGTCGGTTACCTCGTGGAGCGAACTGCGCCGCGACGGTCTGCGCGCTGAGGAGCACAACTTCCTCAACCCCGATGCCGAGAAGCGAATCCCCTACCTCACGGCCAAGCTCGCGCACACGCAGGGCCCGTTCGTTGCGGTCTCGGACTTCATGCACCAGGTGCCCGACCAGATCCGTCCGTTTGTGCCCGGTCGCTTTGCGACCCTCGGCGCCGACGACTTCGGCTTCTCGGACACCCGTGCTGCCGCCCGTCGCTTCTTCAAGATCGATGGCCCGTCGATGGTGGTTCGCGCCCTCGAGCTGCTTGTCGAGCGCGGAGAGGTCGACGCCTCGGCGCCCGGCGCCGCGATCGCGAAGTACTCGCTGCACGACGTCACCGCGGGCTCGAGCGGAAACGCCGGAGGCGAGAGCTAGCCGATGGCTGGCAAGACCAAGGCGCAGACGCTCGCCTGGCTGCGAACCATCTCTGGGGAGCTCGCCACCGCGACGCTGAAGCGCCTGGACGACACGCTGCCTTGGTATGGCGAGATGCCGCCGGGGCGGCGGTCCGCGGTCGGACTCGTCGCGCAGGCGGGTATCTCGTCGTTCATCAGCTGGTTCGAGGATCCGAAGTCGACACCGTGGATCGCCGCGGACGTCTTTGGGGGCGCGCCGCGCGAGCTGCTTCGATCTGTTTCACTGCAGCAGACGCTGCAGCTGATCCGGCTCACCGTGGAGGTTGTCGAGGCCCGCATCGGCGACGGCGACAACGTGCTGCGCGAGGCGATCCTGCTGTACTCCCGTGAGATCGCATTTGCTGCCGCCGACGTCTATGCCCGCGCGGCTGAGGCCCGTGGCCTGTGGGACGCGCGGTTGGAAGCGCTCGTGGTCGACAGCATCCTCAGTGGTGAATACGACACCGAGCTGCCGTCGCGCATCGCCGCCCTCGGCTGGAACGGCCACGGCGAGGTCTGCGTGCTCGTCGGCACAGCGCCCCGCGTTCTCGACGTTGACCAGCTGCGCCGCACCGCGCGCCACCTCGACGCCGATGTGCTCATCGGGGTGCAGGGCTCACGCCTCGTGCTGGTTATCGGCCGTGCAACGCCGGTGACGGATGAAGCGCCGACCCCGATGCCGTTCCTTGAGATCGCCACCCAGCTCGAGCCGGGCTTCGGCCCCGGCTTTCTCGTGCTCGGCCACGAGGTGCCCTCGCTCGTCGACGCCTCGAAGAGTGCGAAGGCGGCCCTCGCGGGCTTCGCCGTCGCCCGGGCCTGGCGCAATGCGCCGCGTCCTACCCTCGCCGACGACCTGCTGCCCGAGCGCGCCTTCGCCGGCGACCCCCTCGCCCGCAGCACCCTCATCAACCGCATCTACCGCCCGCTGCAGGCGCACTCGACCGAGCTGCTCGCCACGCTGTGGTGCTACCTCGACAACGGCCGCTCGCTCGAGGCGACCGCTCGCGAGCTCTTCGTGCACCCCAACACGGTGCGCTACCGCCTCAAGCGCATCAGCGAGGTCATCGGATGGGACGCCACTGGCGCCCGCGAGGCCCTCATTCTGCAGGCCGCGCTCATCGTCGGCTCCATCGCGGAGCCCGACCCATCGCGCAAGCGCCCGGTCTAGCGTTTCGAAAACTCAGGAGTTCGCGGCGCTTTTTGCGCGAACCGACTCGATGCGAGCTCAATTGCTCGCCTGCTCCTGATTTTCCGATGCCGCGGGCGAGGGACTCCGGCGTGCGGGAGCATGACGCTGCGCGCAACTCAGGCAGAAGCACCACCGCGGGGCCGGAATATGGCGTCGTCGGCCCCGTCCGTGCAATTTGCCTGAGTTACCAACGTTCACAGCCTGCGCACGACTCCTGTCGCGAGACGTGCGACAACGTTTTGGGCAGATCTTGGTGGGTTGACGACAGCGCTGGGCCGCAGGCACTGGCAGGATGGAAACCGTGATTGTCGTCGTAGCGCCCGGTCAGGGCTCCCAGACCCCCGGTTTTCTCGAACCCTGGCTCACTGAGCCCGGCTTCAAGGAGCACCTTCAGCAGCTGAGCGACACGGTCGGCATCGACCTCGTCGCCCACGGCACGACCAGCGACGCGGACACCATCCGCGACACCGCTGTCGCCCAGCCCCTCATCGTCGCCGCCGGCCTCATCACCGCTGCCGCCCTGCTTGCCGACGGTCGCCGCGACAAGATCAGTGGCGTCGCAGGCCACTCCGTGGGCGAAGTGACGGCTGCGGCTGTCGCCGGAATCCTGACAGAAACGGATGCCGTGGCCTTCGTGCGCGAGCGCGGCCAGTCGATGGCCGCCGCGGCCGCCATCACGCAGACCGGCATGAGCGCCGTCATCGGCGGAGACGAGAGCGAGCTGCTCGAGAAGCTGTCGCAGCTCGGCCTGTACCCGGCCAACTTCAACGGGGGCGGCCAGATCGTCGTCGCGGGCGCCCTTGACGCGCTCGAGACCCTCAAGGAGAACCCGATCGCCGGGGCTCGGGTCATTCCGCTGCAGGTGGCGGGCGCGTTCCACACCCAGTACATGGAGCCGGCCGTCTCGCACCTTGAGCAGTTTGCTCAGGGCCTGACGACATCCGCTCCTTCCCTTCCGATCTGGACGAACAAGGGTGGTGTGCTCGTTGAGGACGGCCGCCATTTCGTCGACCTGCTCGTCGGCCAGGTGTCGTCGCCGGTACGGTGGGACAAGACCATGGAGGCGTTCGCGGCTGCCGAAGTGACCGGCATCATCGAGCTCGCCCCGGCCGGCGCCCTCGTCGGACTCGCCAAGCGCGGGCTCAAGGGAGTTCCGACCGTCGCGGTCAAGACGCCGGACGACCTCTCCGCGGCCTTCGAGATGATTGACGGTGACGCATGACCTCCCCCGTACTGCAGCAGGCCAAGGGCCACGAGTTCACGCGAATCCTCAGCTTCGGCGCTGCGCGCGGTGACCTAGTGGTGCCCAACGACGACCTCGTCGGCCCCATCAACTCGAGTGACGAGTGGATTCGCCAGCGCACCGGCATCATCGAGCGCCGTCGCGCGAGCAAGGGCATCAACGCCATCGACCTCGCCGAGACGGCGGCTCTCGAAGCGATCAAGAACGCTGGTATCGAGCCGTCACAGATCGGCGCCGTGCTCGTGTCGACCATCAGCAACGTGGCGGTGACGCCCTCGATGGCGACGCTGCTGACCGAGCGCATCGGTGCGACGCCGGCTCCGGCCTTCGACATCAGCGCCGCGTGCGCCGGCTACACCTACGGCATCGCCCAGGCGGACGCCCTCATCCGTTCCGGCGCTGCCGAGTACGTTCTCGTCGTCGGTGCAGAGAAGCTGTCGCAGTACGTGCACCCGGAGGACCGCTCGATCTCGTTCCTGCTCGGCGACGGCGCCGGCGCGGCCGTCGTCGGCCCCAGTGACTTCCCCGGTATCGCAAAGACCATCTGGGGTTCGGACGGATCCAAGTGGGATGCGGTCGGCATGAACGGCACCTTCGAGGAGTACCTCGACAAGGTGAAGCCGTGGCCAACCATGCGCCAAGACGGCCAAACGGTTTTCCGCTGGGCGGTCTGGGAGATGGCGAAGGTCGCGAAGCAGGCCCTGGAGGCCGCGGGCGTGACCGTCGACGATCTCGCCGCGTTCATCCCCCACGGGGCCAACATGCGCATCATCGACGAGCTCGCCAAGCAGCTCAAGCTGCCGGAGACCGTCAAGATCGGTCGCGACATCGAGACCACCGGAAACACCTCCGCGGCGTCGATTCCGCTCGCCACCCACCGACTTCTTGCCGAGAACCCCGAACTCAGCGGCGGCCTTGCCCTGCAGATTGGCTTCGGCGCCGGGCTTGTCTTCGGCGCTCAGGTAGTCGTTCTCCCCTAAACTTGCACACGGTCAAACCACACCCCTAGGAGATATCACCATGGCACTGTCCACCGAAGAAGTTCTCGCCGGCCTGGCCGAGCTCATCAACGACGAGACTGGCATCGCGACCGACTCGGTCGAGCTGGACAAGTCGTTCACCGACGACCTGGACATCGACTCCATCTCGATGATGACCATCGTCGTCAACGCTGAAGAGAAGTTCGACGTCAAGATCCCCGACGAAGAGGTCAAGAACCTCAAGACCGTCGGCGACGCCGTCAGCTTCATCACCAACGCACAGGCGTAAGTACTCGCGATGGGGGTGGCTCGCCACCCCCATCGGTTTGTATCAATGCACGTGATTCACAGGAGTTCGCTTTGACCAAGAAGATCGTCGTCACCGGCATCGGCACCTCAAACCCCCTCGGCGGCACCGCCCCCGAGTCGTGGGACGCCCTTCTCGCCGGAGTCTCCGGCACCAGCACCATTGAGGCCGACTGGGTCGCCCAGTACGACATCCCCGTGCACTTCGCCGCGGAGGCCAAGGTGCGACCCGAGGGGGTTCTCGAGCGCCAGGAGTACAAGCGTCTCGACCCCTCCGCGCAGTTCGCCCTCATCTCGGCTCGCGAGGCATGGGCGGATGCCGGAATCACCGACATCGACCCCGTACGCCTCGGCGTTGAGTACTCCACCGGCATCGGCGGACTGTGGACTCTCCTCGACGCGTGGGATACCTTGCGCGAACGTGGACCGCGCCGCGTTCTGCCGATGACGGTTCCGATGCTCATGCCGAACGCCGCATCCGCCGCGGTAAGCATGGCTTTCGACGCCCGCGCCTTTGCGCGCACCGACGTCAGCGCCTGCGCCTCGAGCACCGAGGCCATCGCCAACGCCTACGACCACCTGCAGGCCGGACTCGCGGATGTCATTCTCGCGGGAGGAACCGAGAGCTGCATCCACCCGATGACCCTGGCCTCGTTCGCGTCGATGCAGGCGCTCTCGAAGCGCAACGACGACCCGGCGACCGCCTCGCGCCCCTACGACGTTGACCGCGACGGCTTCGTCATGGGCGAGGGCGCGGCAACGCTCGTGCTCGAGACCGAGGAGCACGCGCTCGCCCGCGGCGCCCGCATCTACGCGGAGCTCGCCGGCGGCGGCGTCACCAGCGACTCGTACCACATCACCGCTCCCGACCCCGAGGGCCGCGGCGCCGCTCGCGCCGTCTACGCCGCCCTCGAGCAGGCCGGAGCGACCGTCGATGAGGTCACCCACATCAACGCGCACGCCACGAGCACTCCGGTCGGCGATATTGCCGAGTACAAGGCGCTGCTTGCTGTATTTGGGGATCGCGTTCACGACATCCCGGTGTCTGCCACGAAGGGTGCCCATGGCCACCTTCTTGGTGGAACGGGCGCACTCGAAGCCATCTTCACGGTGCTTGCAGTTCAGAACCGCCTCGCTCCCCCAACGATCAACATCGCGAACCTCGATCCCGAGATTCCGCTGCGCGTCGGTGAGGCGGTGTCACTCGGCGACGGGCCACAGCTGGCGATCAGCAACTCCTTCGGCTTCGGCGGCCACAATGCCGTCGTTGCCGTGCGAAGCTACTGATCAGCAGGCGCTAGCGTCGAAAGACGCTCTGGCAGCCGTCGTGAACGAGGCATTCCCCGTCGAACAGCTCTGCAGCCTCATCCTGCGTCACGAGCCGTTCAAGCTGTGCCAAGTCGATCAGTGGCGGGGCGACCTCGTCGATGAGGGCATCCAGCTCTTTTTCCAGTGAATAGATCATTGTTCCTCCGGCCTATCCGTTAACCGCGTGCAGCCATACGACCGCGTTGTCCGCCGATGCATGGCGGAACACCTCGAGCTCGTCGTCCCACGCCTGCCCGAGCGCGAGGCGCAGCTCGCGGTGCAGTTCGAGGGCGTTCGAGCCGGCAAGTTCCATGGCCGCACGAATGCGGTCCTCTGGGATGACCATGTTGCCGACCGTGTCGGTCTGAGCGAAGAAGATGCCGAGGTCAGGAGTGTGCATCCAGCGACCGCCGTCGCTGCGTGGGCTGGCGTCTTCGGTGACCTCGAAGCGCAGGTGCTCCCAGCCGCGCAGCGAGCTCGCGATGGTCGCCCCAGCGCCGATGGAGCCTTCCCAGTAGAACTCGGTGCGCTGCGAGTTCTTGAGCGCGGGCTGCTCGGCCCACGTGAAGTTCACGGCGCGATCAATGGCGCCTCCGACGGCCCACTCAATGTGGGGGCAGAGCGCGCGAGGAGCGGAGTGTACGTACAACACTCCGCGAGCGGTTGGTGCAGTCACTGTGTTCTCCATTCGTTTGGTGCGACTTCCCCATCGACCACGAATGAATTGCAGTGAAACTGCGGTTGTGAACTTGTGAGTTGATTATCACCCACCGAGCTGGGGAATCACAAGCATGTGATTCCGCGAGTCCTTAGACTCGTTGCGGGCTTACCGAGGGGACTCCATGCGCGTTGCGATCGTCAGCGACTACTTTCTCGACTATGTGGGTGGCGCGCAGAGCTCCATCCACGAGCAGAAGGCGTCACTTCTCGAAGCCGGACACGAGGTCTTTCTCATTGCGCACACCCGCAAAGGCAGCGGCCCGGTCGACCTCGCGGTGAAGCCAGCCTTCACGATTCCCGGCGTGCAGCTGGCCGTCTCGTACAACCGCGCGCCCCTCGTGGCCCAGCTCGTCGCGTTTTTCGAGGACAACGCGGTCGACGTCGTGCACCTGCAGACCGAGTTCGGACTCGCTCACGCCGCCATCGCGGCCGCGCGCCTGCAGGGCATCCCCGTCGTGCACACGGTGCACACCTTCTACTGGCAGAGCTCAGGGCTCGGCCCGACCGTGGTTGCTCCCCTGATGAGACGGATGCTGCAGAGCGCGACCAAAACCCGCTTCGCCGTGCAGCCCCTCAGTGGCCGCCCCTCCGATGACCTCTTGCGCACGCTCACCGCCGAGACGGCGAAGCTCGTCGACCTGGTCATCTCACCATCCGAGCACCAAGGCGCGGACCTCGCGACAGCCGGCGTCGAGACCCCGATCGTCATTGTGCCCAACCCCATCGCCCGCTCCCCCCGGCCCGCCCAGCTTCTCGCCGACGACGCCCCACCACGCTTTCTCTGGGTGGCGCGGTGTGAACCAGAGAAGCGCCCGCTGATTTTCGCCGAGGCCGTGTTCTCGGCGCTCGAGCGCACCACCTTCGAGGTGGACTTCGTTGGCGATGGAAGCCAGCTCGACGAGTTGCGCAAGCTGACCGCCGGCGTCATCGGCATCCGAGTGCACGGCAACCTCGGCCACGACGAGGTTCTTCAGCTCATCGACGACGCATCCATCGTGGTGCTGACCTCGAACGGATTCGACAACCAGCCCATGACCATCGCCGAGTCGGTGTCGCGCTACCGCGGCGTGCTGTTCTGCGACCCGAAGCTGCGCGAGGGGCTCGGCGCGTCTGGGCATCTCAGCGCCGACCCGTCCGCCGCGGCTCTCGGCGACGCGATCGTCGAGCTCGTCACCACGCCCGGCGCGCTGCAGACGCTCTCGCGCGGAGCGCAGGAGGATGCCGTGATCTTCTCTGCTGCCACCTACGTCGAGCGCGTCATGGCTGCGTACGCGCAGGCCGCCCGCGCCTAGGAGCCTCCTCGGCAAGCCCGACCTTCTCGTTCCCCGCAGCCGCCACCACGTCGAGCCAGCGGCTCTCGGCCTCCGCGACGGCCGCAAGCCACGCACCGATCAGGCCGGAGCGCGGTTCGCCATCGGACTGCGCGGCAATGACCGCATCGAGATCGATGCCCGGCAGCGAGCTGGCTAGCGCGACCTTGACTGCGAGCTCGTCGCGCTCGGTGCGGCGAACCGGTGTGCTGAGCCAGGTCTCGACCTCGGCGCGGCCCGCGTTGGTGATCGCGTAGCGCAGGTGGCCTTCCGCGTCTGCCTCACGCTGCTCAACGAGGCCGTCGCGCTCGAGGCGGTCAAGCGTGGTGTACACCTGCCCCGCGTTGAGCGGCCAGACGGAGTCGGTGCGGCGGTTGAACTCCTGCCGCAACTGGTAGCCGTACGCTTCGCCGACGGTGAGGATCGCAAGCAGGCTGTGACGCACGGTCATGCCTACAGAGTATCTATTTGGCGTCGGCGTAGGAGTCCACGATCACCGTGGTCACCGGAAAGGTGACGGGCAGGTCGCCGAAGAGCAGGCGGCCGGCAGCGGCAGCGGCGTCGCGAATGGAGGCCGCCACCTCTTCGGCGAGGTGGTCCGGCGTGTGCACTATCACCTCGTCGTGGAGGAAGAAGACGAGGTGGGGCCGGTCGGTGATGGCGCCATCCGCGAGGTCGTAGAGACGGCCGCGCAGGCCCGCCATCCAGCAGAGGGCCCACTCCGCTGCGGTGCCCTGCACAACGAAGTTGCGCGTGAAACGGCCCCAGCTGCGCGCCTTGCTGCGGGCGCGGCTCTCAGCGGCGGCGTTCTCGTTGGCGCCGTCGAGCCAGTCCTCCGCGGGTCGCGGTGAGCTGCGGCCGAGGTGGGTGGTGACGATCTCGCCGCGCTCCCCCGCGCGTGCGGCGCGCTCAACGAAAGCGAGAGCATGCGGGAAGGCGCGTGTGAGCCCGGGCAGCAGACGGCCGCTCTCGCCGGTGGTGGCGCCGTACATTGCGCCGAGCATCGCTACCTTCGCCTGGGCGCGGGTGGCGACGGCGCCGCTCGCGACGATGCCCTCGTACATGTCGCCCTCGCCCGCCTTGGCCATCCGCTGGTCCCTGCTCAGCGCGGTAAGCACCCGGGGCTCCAACTGGGCGGCATCGGCGACGACCAGCTTCCACCCGGGGTCGGCTACGACCGCGCCGCGCACCTGCTTGGGCAGCTGTAGTGCTCCGCCACCGCTGGCGGCCCAGCGCCCGGTCACAACACCGCCCGGCACGTACTCGGGCCGGAAACGCCCGTCGGCCACCCAGGTCTCGAGCCAGTTCCACCCGTTTGCGGTCATCAGGCGCGAGAGCTTCTTGTACTCGAGCAGGGGCGCGATGACGGGGTGGTCGATCTGCTGGATCTCCCACTTGCTCGTCGAGGTCACCTGCAGTCCCGCCTTGCGCAAGGCCTTGAGCAACTCGACCGCGGAATCGGGGTTGAACTCGAAGCCGAGCTTCTCGACCAGCACCTGCTTGAGAGCTTCGAGCTTCGCGGGGCGTTCACCGAATCTCGGCTTCGGTCCGAGCGCATTCTCGAGCAACCGCTCGTGGATCGCCGCGTCGAGAGGCAGCCCCGCGTGCTTCATCTCGCAGGCGATGAGGGCACCGGCGCTCTCGGCCGCGAGAAGGAGGGTGAGGCGGCCGGGATCCGCGGACTCCGCAACTGCCCGCCGCTGCCGCATCCACTCCTCCACCGGGTCGGGCTGCGCTCGCGGCTCCCGCACATCGAAGTCGAAGAGTGCGGTGCCGTGATCGCGCGGCTCCTCGACGACGAGCGCCCGGTCCCACGGCCCGGGCTCCGCCTGCGCCAGCTCGGAGCTCTCCGCGAGTGTCGACTGCCGCAGGATCGCATGGCTCAGTCGAAGGTCGACGCAGCGCTCCACGCGGATGCCCTCTGCCAGCAGCGCCGGGTACCAGCGTCGGGTGTCGTCCCACACGATGCGCGCGGTGGGGTCGATCGCCTCGAGATCGCCGAGCGGCTCAGCATCGTCGCTGAAGCCCTGAAGGCGACCGGGCGAGACAACGATGAACATCGTCTCAGTGTGCCCGTTTCGGAGGACATTGTTTAATGAGATTGTCTGTCACGTCTACTACTAAACTGGCACCGTGCGCACCCGAAACCGCCTTGCCATCACCCTGCTCGCCAGCTCCACCATCCTGCTTGGCGTTGCCGCCCCAGCGCAGGCTGCACCGAGCCCGACCGAGCTCGTGGCGGATATCGTGCCAGGCACGGTAAGCGGCAACCCCTCCGACCTGACACCGGTGGCCGACCGCCTCTACTTCGTCGCCAACGACGGTTCCGGCGATGAGCTCTTCGTATCCGACGGCTCCGTCGGCTCGGCGACCAACCTCAACCTCAACCCGACCGGCGCATCGTCGCCGCAGTCGCTTGTCGTCATTGGCGACACATTGTATTTCTCGGCGACGGATGGGGTGGCTGGCAGGGAGCTGTGGTCGGTAACCGGCTCAGGAGCGCCCACAATGGTCGCTGACATCGAAGCCGGCGCTGGCGGCTCCGACCCGATCGATTTCACTCTCTACAACGGCGACGTCTACTTTCGCGCCTTCACCAGCAGTACCGGCCAAGTGGTCTTTCGCCTCAGCGGCGGCACTGTCAGCGCGTATCCGACAAACACCACCCTCTCGGCGCCGAGTAACTTCTTTGAATACAACGACCTTCTGTACTTCGCCGTCTCCGGACCTGACCGCAATCAGCTTTACCGACTCGACGGCACTAACCCGCCGGTACAGTTCGCGGTGACTAACGCATCAGGTTCAGCCAACCCGAAGAACTTCGCTGTCGCGGGCGGAGTGCTCTACTTCTTGGCAAATGACGCTGCTAACGGGCAACCCTTCAACTACGAGCTCTACGCCACGAACGGAGTCTCCGCGCCCACCAAGCTGACGACCGATCTAGTCGACAACAATGGCTATCAGTACTTCACCGTCTTCAACGACACGCTCTACTTCTCGGGCGGCTCGGCCGCGACCGGGCGAGAGCTTGGTACGGCAACGGCTGGAGCCGCCCCCACCTACTTCGACATCAACACGGGTGCCGGCTCATCCGATCCGCAGGGGTTCACTCCTTACGCCGGCAGTCTCTACTTCAACGCCTTCACGCCGACCAGTGGCGATGAACTCTTCAGCATCACCGGTGCCGCTGCGCCCGCGCTGCGCGCAGACATCAACCCCGGCACGGCAAGCAGCTACCCATTCAGCTTTGTCGTATCCAACAGCAAGCTCGTTTTCTCTGCTATCTCGACTGGCATTGATGCGCAGCTCTGGTCATTCGATGGCACCACGGCTCGTCAAGAATCGGCGATTGTCTCCGCTAACGCAGACGTCTACGAAGTGGTGACGCTCGGCGACTTCGTCTACTTCAAAGCAACCAGCACGGCAAACGGCATCGAACTCTGGCGCACCCGCATCGATGCCGCCGCGGTCACGGCAACCCCCGCCTTGGCGGCCACGGGGTCGGACGCCCTGCTTCCCGCAGGCATCGCAGCAGCACTGCTGCTCGCCGGCCTCGCGCTCGCCCTCACCCGCCGTCGCGCGCTGAAAACGCAGGAGTAATTCGCTCGCACGGCCAAAAGAGCACGTGCGCGGCGCTAAGCGCGAGATTCTCCTGCGTTTTCGTGAGCTACGGCAGCAGGGCGGCGAGCTTCGGCCCGAGGTACGGCCCGAGCGACCGCGAGAACGACGCCGACAGGTGGTGCTCGTCGATGTACACAACGACGCCGCCGATCATCACGTGGCACTTCGACGCGTCGCACAGGTAGGGCAGCAGACTGACGGATGTGACGCCCGGCACCGACCGCGCCGCCTGAGCCACGAGGTTGTCGCGCTCGATACCGTCGGCGCGAGGTGTCGCGCACGGGTCATACTGCAGATGAAACTGGTCGACGCAGGCAGGCGCATCGACCGGGGTGGTCGGCACGTCGCCGACGGCGAGCACCGGCTTGAGTGCGGCGATGGCGGTCAGGTTCGCCGTGATGCTGGCGAGGATCTCGTCGTGGGGAGCATCCCGCGGCCCGAGATACTTTGACGAGTCGTTGTTCGTGGCGAACACGACCGCGTCGAACTCGTCGGTCGAGACGGCGTCGAGAACCGACTGCGACCACGCGAGGCAGTCAGCCGCTGTCCACGACGAGGTCGAGGCCCCAACGCAGCCGGTCTTGCGCATGAGCACGATCTTCCAGCCCACGTCTTTCGCGTACTCCTCGAAGCCGGGCACGAGCGCGCCGGCGTGTGAGTTGCCGATGAGGGCGATCGTGGCAGCCGGGTTGGTGAGGTCGCCGAACTCACAGCGCACGACCACCGCATCCGTAGCGTTGCACGGCTGGGCGAGCACGCCCTTGTCATCGGGGGCGAAGGCCGAGGCCAGCGTGGTGGGCACCGCGAATGGCAACGGGCAGTCCTCGACCAGGGCTGCCGCGCCGTAACAGGGCTTCGTCTCGAAGTCGATCACCGACTGGCGGGCGGCCGCGGCGCTGGAGGCTCCGATGAAGCCGGAGGTGGCTCCGGTGCCGACCACGAGCACGCCGACGAGCACCGCGGCCAGCGCGAAGCTGCGCCGCGGTCGCAGCAGGGTGGGCGCGAAGCGCACGCGGTCCTCGATGAGGCGTTTCATCATCCAGGCCAAAAGAACACTGAGCACGACGATGCCGATGAGTACGGGGTCGCCAGGCGAGGGTCCGAACACGAAGGGTGCGACGATCAGCAGTGGCCAGTGCCAGAGGTACACGCCGTACGAGACGTCGCCGATGAACGTCAGCGGCCGCAGCGACAGCACGCGATTCGAACCGGCGGCGATGACGAGCAGCGTGCCCAATACCGCGAGCGGCGCCACGGGGGCGAAGACGATCAGCCCGATACCGACGTAGCTGAGCGCACGCGGAACCTTCACCGGCAGAAGGGCCAGCAGAGCGCCCGCCGCGAACTCCCACGCACGGCCGAGGGTGTCAAAGTACGACGCGCCTAGCAGCCACCACACAAGCGAGGCGACGAGAACAACGGCGATGACCACCCGCACCCGCTTGGCGAACAGCAGAAACAGCAGCGGCCAGACGAGGTAGAACTGCTCCTCCACAGAGAGCGACCAAAAGTGCTGCACCAGCGTCGGCACATTCTCGGCCGCAAGGTAGTCGACGGACTGCGCCGCGAGCACCCAGTTCTGCACGTAGAGCGCGCTCGCCCCGATCTCGGTGACGGTGCGCTGCCACAGCGACGGCGGCACGAGAAACAGCATCATCAGAAAGGACACGACAAGAACAACGGATGCCGCCGGCAGCAGCCGCCGGATGCGCCGCGCCCAGAACTGCCGCAGCGCAATCGCGCCGGTCAGAGCCCGCTCACGGCTCAGGTGGGAGCTGATCAGAAAGCCCGACAGCACGAAAAACACGTCGACGCCGAGGTACCCGTGCGCCACGGCACCCGGCCACAGGTGATAGCCAACAACCAGCGCGACGGCGACCGCGCGCAGCCCCTGCAGGTCGGTGCGGAAGGCGTGCATGGGCTGCCACGCTACGGCTGCTGGACTAACGGCGAGTGGACAGGAGGTTACTCAGCAGTATGTGTCGAAGACGTATCCCGGCGACACCCAATGGGTCACGATGCCGTTGTCGACTATCGCACCGAGTCCCCACTCTCCCGACCTTTGCGTGTTCGAGTACGACCCGCCGGCTTCGGTAACCGCCCACACGGCCGACTCGGCGATCTGATCGATGTAGTCCTCCGGGAGAGACGCGACCAGCGCCGTCCCATCGTCTCCAACACTCAGGCTGTCGTTGCCATGAAGCTCAATTTCGCCGACTGATGCAGCGCCGAAGGCAATTCGGTAAGCACCCGCCTTCCGCCACGACGCCAGACTTGCGGGCTGGGACTCGTGGGTCACAGTCAACGAGTAGTCCTGCCAGGAGTAGTAGGTGACATTGCGCGCATCCGTGCACTCGTCCTCGGCGAACTGCGTCACGGCCGGCGCCTGACCGAGCGTGTCCTCGACGAGCTCGAGCACTTCGGAGACAGGCTGGTCGAACGCCACACGATCGAGCACGCTGCCCGACGCGTCAATGACCGCAATTGCACCTGACGAGAGCACAAGCGCGCTCGGTGGGCTCTTCGCAGGAGTGGGCGTCGCCGTGAGGGGAGCCGACGGGGACGACACAGGCGCCGATGGCGATGGCTGTGCAGCACAGCCGTTTAGTACAAGAAGCGCGGCAGCAACCAGCCAGATGCGGGTCATCTCTACTCCTCGTGCAGCAGCGAGCCGTCTTTCTTCAGCACGTTCTTCTCGCCCGCCTCGACGGCCACCGGAAAGCGGTTCTGCTTGGGCGGCATCGGGCAGTTGAAGGCGTAGCTGAAGGCGCAGGGCGGCAGCACGGCAAGGTTGAAGTCGAGGGTGATCGATCCGTCGGGCTTGGGGGCGACGAACAGGAATCGGCCGACGCTGTAGGTGCTGTCTCCGCTGGTCGCATCGGCGAAGACGAGCTGCAGCGCGCGGCCCGACTTGAAGGCGGCGAGGTTGTAGTCGACGCCGTCCTTCGTGAAGGTGATGCTGCCGGGGATCGGCTGCTCGCGCACCTCCCCCGCCTCCTTGAGGTGCTCAAAGCCGAGCGTGGTGCCGGCGGGGTTCTCGGTGAAGGTCGCGCTGATCACCCAGTCGGGGTTGTATGGGAAGGCGTCGATCGAGCCGAACTGCTGAATGCCCTCGGAGTTCGCATCCCACACCCGCAGCGCGTACGAGTCGCTCGCCTCGTTCTTGATGACCGCACCGGTGACCGTCTCGCTGAAGACGAGGGTGCTGGGCTGCTCGGAGTCACGACCGCGCACGGTGACGGTTCCATCGACCGGAACGCCGTCAACGACAACACCGTCGGATGCCGTGGCCGTCACGCTGAGACCTGACTGCCCCGCAGGCAGCGGAGCCCACACCCCCGGCACACCCCAGATCGTCTGCTCCGAGTCCACCCACTGGGTGTTTGTCAGCGCGAGGCTGCCGGTGGGCTGCGTCACCGAGAGCTCACGGCGCTCGTGGTAGGTGGCGAGCTGCTGTTCGGGAGTGGGGGCTGTGTCGGTCATTCGTCCATCCTTGTCGACGTCACTGACAGCAACCGCGAGCAACACGGCTGCATTCCTGTGTGCAGCCTGAGCCGGGCGGTAGCACTTCGGCGGCGGCATGTCCACGGCTCTCGATGTTGCTGCCACGGTCGTAACGTCGGAGGAATGCAGATCAGCCTGTCCACCTCCCCCGCGGTCGGGCCGGTGACGTTACCCTCCAGCGTCGACGAGGCGCTCGCCGAGCTTCCGCCGCTGCCGCAGAGCGCGCGCGAGCTTTGGGAACTGTTGGCGACACTCGCCGCTCACGATCTCGCCATCGCGCGTGCCATCGAGCCGCACCTCGACGCGATGGGCATTCTGCAGCAGGCCGGCGTCGATCCGATTCCGGCGGGATCGTGGGGCGTGTTCGCGGCCGAGGGCGGCGACGAGCCCCTCATCTTTTCTGACGGCGCCCTAACCGGCGTCAAGCCGTGGTGCTCGCTCGCGGGCTCGCTCGACCGCGCGCTCGTGACGGCGCACCTGCCGGATGGCGAGCGTGCACTCTTCGCTGTCGACCTGCGTTCGGAGGGCATCGACGTGCTCGATGGAATGTGGCAGGCACGTGGTCTCACCGAGATTCCCAGTGGACCGGTGCGTTTCACCCGCGTCGCTGCCCAGCAGATCGGCGAGCCCGGCTGGTATTTGAGCCGACCAGGATTCGCCTGGGGTGGCATCGCGGTGGCCGCCTGCTGGTACGGCGGTGCGGTGGGCATCGCCCGCACCGTCTTCGCAGCCACTGCCAAGCCGAACCCTTACCTGCTCATGCATCTCGGCGCGATCGATCTGGCCCTCGGTGATGCCCGCCGCGCCCTGCTTGAGGCCGCCGCGCTCGACGGAGACCCGCGCGTGCTTGCCAAGCGCACGCGCGGCACGGTCGCCCGCGCTGTCGAGGAGGTCATCGCCCGCGCCAATCACGCACTCGGGCCTGCGCCGCTCGCCCTCGACGCGCAGCACGCAAAGCGCGTGGCCGACCTGCAGCTGTATGTGCGACAGCACCACGCCGAGAAGGATGATGCCTCGCTTGCGCAGGCACTGGTGAACGCAGGGAGCCTGCCGTGGTGACCTTTGATGCGACCCTGCCTGGTACTTCGGTCGACCAATGGCGGGCGGCACTCGCCAACCGCAACCTCGATGAGGTGAATCTCGACGGCGTCGAGGAACTCGTCGTTGTCTCTGCCCACCCCGACGACGAGACCCTTGCGGCCGGCGGTCTTATGGCGACGGCAGCGGGGCGCGGCATCGCCGTGCACGTGATCATCGTCACCGATGGCTCTGCATCGCATCCCGATTCCCCCACGCACAGCACCGCGGACCTTGCCCGACGACGAGCGCGCGAGGCCTTCGAGGCCATCTCGATCGTGGCGCCGACCGCGAGTCTCAGTCTGCTCGGCTACCCCGATGGACAGGTGCGAGAGAACCGCGAGGCAATCAGTGCCGACGTGCGCGCTGAACTCGCGCGATCGCACCCCCGCAGCCTGGTGCTCGCCCCGTGGCGCGGCGATGGCCACCGCGACCACCGCATCGTCGGTGAGATCGTGGCCGGCACCGCGCACGAGCTTCACCGAACGCTGCTCGAGTATCCGGTCTGGATGTGGCACTGGGGTGCACCCGATGAGGTCGCGCTGACTGACGCCGCGGTCGCCACCCTCGACCGTGAGGCTCTGCGCGTGAAGCGCCGTGCAATCGCTGCCCACGCCACCCAGGTCGCGCCGTTGAGCGAGGCCAGCGGCGACGAGGTCGTGCTCACTGCGCAGTTTCTCGAGCACTTCGACGAGCCGCGCGAGCTGTTCTTTCGCCCCGAGAGCCTCGGCCGTGACTACTTCGATGAGCTCTATGCGAAGCGCGCGGACCCGTGGCGCCTCGCCACCCGGTGGTACGAGAAGCGCAAGCGGGCCATCACCGTGGCGAGCCTGCCCGCAGAGCGATACGAGAGAGCCCTCGAGATCGGCAGCTCCATCGGCATGCTGACCGTAGATCTCGCCGAGCGCTGCGATAACCTGCTCGCGCTCGACGTCGCCGACGCGGCCGTGCGGTCGGCTCGCGAACGGGTGCCGGGCAACGTCACCGTCGAGCAGCGCGACGCCACCACGGACTACCCCGACGGGGAATTCGACCTCGTCGTGCTGAGCGAGGTGGGCTACTACCTCTCCGAGTCGGTGCTCGCGCGGCTTCTCGCAGCGATTGCGGCCTCGCTCTCTGAGACGGGTGTGCTTCTTGCCTGCCATTGGCGGCATCCGGTCGATGGCTACCTGCAGTCGGGCGACGCCGTGCATGAGGCAGTTGGCGCGCTCGGGTTGCACCGGCTCGCGCGGCACGAAGAAGACGACTTCATTCTCGAGGTGTTCTCGCGCGACTCGCGGTCGGTCGCGGCGGCGGAGGGTCTGCTGTGAGCGTCGCGGTCGTCATCCCGGCGCGCGATGAGGCCGATCTCATCGTGCGGTGCCTTGCCTCGATCGGTGCCGAACGCATCATCGTGGTCGCCGACAGCTGTGTCGACAACACCGCCCAGATCGCACGCAGCCGGGGCGCAGAGGTCATCGAGATCACAGACGCAAACGTTGGCGTCGCCCGCGCGGTCGGCTGCGAGGCGGCACTGCGCCACCCCGACATCGACTGGATAGCGTGCACCGATGCTGATTCCGCTGTGCCGCCGAACTGGATTGACGAGCAGCTGCGACTCGCGGCAATGGGAGCGGATGTCGTCGTCGGCACGGTGCGCCCTGACTTCGCCGATCTCACCGCCCTGCAAACCCGCGCCTGGCTGGCGACTCATCAGCCTGGGGTCGCCAACGGCCACGTGCACGGCGCGAACCTCGGCATTCGTGCCAGCGCCTACCTCTCCGTCGGCGGGTTCGCCCCGGTGTCGGAGCACGAGGACAACGACCTCGTCGACCGTCTCGCGGCTGCCGGATTCACCATCACCCCGACGGCCGCGATCGACGTTCTCACTTCCGGACGTGCTTTCGGACGCACGCCCGGCGGCTACGCGCGCTACCTGCGCGACGACCTGATCGGCTCAGCTGAGCTGATCGCCTAGGAAAGGAAACACCATGAACGACCACTCTGCGGCCCTCCCCTCCGATGGCGGAGCGAGGACCACTCGTCGCCAGAATGCCGAGAACGGCTTCAAGGCCTCCAAGCAGCTGACCGACAACCTGCAGGAGGTGCTCGTCGACCTGACCGAGCTGCACCTGCAGTCCAAGCAGGCGCACTGGAACCTCGTCGGTAAGAACTTCCGTGACCTCCACCGCCAGCTCGACGAGATCATCGACGAGGCGCGCGCCTTCAGCGACACGATCGCCGAGCGCCTTCGCGCCCTGCACGCCATGCCCGACGGCCGCAGCGATACCGTCGCCGCAACGACGACCCTGCCCGAGTTTCCGAACGGCGAGATCGAGACCGTCAAGGCCGTCGACCTCATCACGGAGCGCCTCGACGCGACCGTCGCCACCTGCCGCCGCGTGCACGACGAGGTGGACGAGGAAGACCCCACGAGTGCCGATCTGCTGCACGCCGTCATCGCCCGTCTAGAGCAGTTCTCGTGGATGGTCTCTGCAGAGAACCGCACGGCTCGCGTGGTCAAGTAGGGCGACTGATGGATCTCGGCATCGCGGGCAAGAAAGCCCTGATCAGCGGCGGCGACTCCGGCATCGGGTGGGAAACCGCTCGCATCCTGCTTGAGGAGGGGGTGACGGTCGTCCTCACCGACAAGGACCAGGCGAAGCTGGATGAGGCGGCAGCCCGTCTGGACGGGCCGGTGCACGCATTCGCGGCAGACATCACGAGCGTCGACTCGATCGCCGCCCTGCACCGCCAGGTGCAGGGCGCGGTCGGCGACATCGACATCCTCGTGCAGTCGGCCGGCATCACCGGAGCGCAGGGCCTCTTTCACGAGGTGGATGACGCGGGCTGGGTCGAGACCATCACCGTCGACCTGCTCGGCCCCGTGCGCCTGGTGAGCGCCTTCCTCCCTTCGCTGCGAAAGGGCGGATGGGGGCGGATCGTGCTGCTCGCGTCGGAGGATGGCGTGCAGCCCTACGACGACGAGATTCCGTATTGCTCGGCCAAGGCCGGCGTTCTCGCTCTGATGAAGGGACTTTCGCGCACGTACGCGACGGAGGGGCTGCTGGTCAACGCGGTCTCCCCCGCTTTCATCCACACGCCCATGACCGACGCGATGATGGAGAAGCGCGCAGAGCAGCGCGGCACGGATGTCGACGAGGCCATCGAGAGCTTTCTCGACGAGGAGCGCCCATACATGGCGCTCAAGCGCCGCGGTGAACCAGACGAGGTCGCGAATGTGATCGCGTTTCTCTGCTCTGACCGCTCCGGCTTTGTCAACGGCGCCAACTACCGCGTCGACTCGGGAGCGGTGGCCTCTATCTGAGTGGCGCCTTGCGGCGCGAAATCCAGAGCACTCCGGCAGCGGCACCAGCTATCACCAAGGTGATCAGCAGCACGTACAGGGCGACCGTGAGGTAGCCGTTGTCGGAGTTGTTCGGGTTGAGGAAAGGGTAGGGGTACCAGTACGCCCTGCCGAACACGGTGTCTGCAACCAGTGGGCCTCGCACAAGTGTGTAGACGACCCAGATGACGGGGAAGACGAGGATCTTCCAGAGCTCGCGGTTGGCGATCGACGATCGCCCCGGCGCGAGAATCCAGTCGAGCAGCAGGTAGGCACACGCGATGACGTGCAGCACCTCGTTCGACCAAGCTAGGGTCGAGCCCTGCGGCAACTCGATGCCGCGCAGCAGCACGTTGTAGACGACACCCGTGGTCACCATGTAGGTGACGATCGCCGCGCGCGCCAGGGTGTACCACCGCGGATCCTCCCCGGTGCGGAACAGCAGGAAGTAGGCACCGATCAGCAGGATTACCGCCGAGAGGATGTTGGACTCGATGGTGAAGAAGCTGAAGAAGTGCACGACGTGGGTGGCGACATCCACCCCGCCCTTCGCTCCCCAATACCCGATGGACGTGATGAGCTGGCCAACGACCGCGGCCACGATGGCGACGGCAACCACGATGCGCAGTGCGGCGAAAAGGTACCTCATGCGCACACTGTAGTGGCGCTGGGTCGTCTAGAAGTCGAATCCCCCGCCAAAGTCGCCACCGAAGTCGCTGCCCCCGAAGTCGCCACCGGTGTCGGTTCCGGCGTCAGCGGTGTCCGTTCCTGCATCTGAGGTGTCCGTTCCTGCATCTGCGGTGTCCGCGCCCGTGTCGCTGCCGACATCATTCGGCAAGAAGGCGCTGACGAGTGCGGAGCCGATGACGTAGCCCGCAACCGTGCCGAGTAGCGAACTGGCCATCATCCCGCCGAAGCCCATACCGCCGCCGTTGCCGCCGTTGAAGGAGCGCTCCATCGTGCCGGGGTTCTGCAGCTCCTGACGGGTCGCTGAACTCGCCAGCGCGGCCGGGCTCGTGTCGCGCGGCGCCTCGTTGGCGTTCTCGCTTAGCTGGGCGAAGAGCAGGTCGCGCTGCTCTTGGGTGAGCTTCGAGAAGGCCTCGGCATGCACCTGCTCAATCGTCTCGGGCGGGGCCGTGCGCAGCAGGTAGCGATACCGCTCGACCGCAATCTCGTCATCGGTTCGCGCCGCCTGACGCGGCGGCTGCTGGTTGTTGTCGTCGGTGCCGAAGAGTCGGTCAAAGAGTCCCATGCCCACAAACTACAAACGCAGCCTGTGGCAGACCTGTGCCGCAGCTAGCAGTCGTACCAATAGTGAACAGGCGACGAAAAGCTCTTCACCACGTCGGCGGTGACGATGGCCACAGCGCCGTAGAAGGTGTCGGGGTCGCCATCGGCGGTGCCGCTCTTCACGTCGTAGGCGAGCACGGAACTGCCTTCAACTCCGAAGGGAAGTTCAGCGCCGGGGTAGGCGGCTACGGTGTCCGATCCGTCATAACCGACCCACTGGCCACCGAGCATCGCGACCGTGATGCCGTTGCTGGTCTTCTCTGCATCCACGTGGGCATAGAACTGTGCTCCGGCAGGGGCAGAGGCGTAGGGCGAGACGAAGGTGATGGCGCCCCAGGTGGTCTTGGTGAGGTCGCCGTCGCACGAGTCGGGCGGGGTGACGGAGGTAATGGGCTCGAGGTCGATGGCCTCGCTCAGCTGGCTGGCTGCGGTGATCGGGTCGAGGGTGAAGGGGATGTCCACGAGCACACCGCCCTCGGCCACTTTCACGTAGACGCTGTCCCCGTCGACCACGATCGACGAGACATTCGGCTTCTCGTCGACGACATCCACAGTCTCTGTCGGCGTGGGCGTCGAGCTGGCCGAGCCATCCTTCATCGGCGGCTCATCAGGACCGCATCCAGTGAGCAGCAAGAGAGGCAGAAGAGCGACAGCCGGGAGCACGTGACGGGGTTGCATGGGCAAAGTGTATTGACCGGTCTACCTACCGCAACAGGGGGGTTCTGGGGCAACCTTGGCTCATGTCCCCGAGCTTCATGCACCGCGTTGTCGTGGCCGTCATCACCCTCCAGGGGCGCAAGCGCCGCTGGCGCAATGGCGCGAAGCTCGTGGAGACCGCGCGAGCACACAACTCCACCGGCCCCAGCGCACCGCCGCCGTGGCTCGCCAAGCGAGTGAGCATCAGCACGGATGACGCGGCCGGCTTTCCAGTGCACACCCTGCGCCCCCTGGTTGCGAGCCCCGGCGCGAAGACGATCCTCTATCTGCATGGCGGCGGCTTCATCCACGACTTCGCGAAGCAGCACTGGTCTTACATGACGTCGCTCGTCGAGGGCACCGGCGCAACCGTGATCGCCCCGCAGTACCCGCTCGCTCCTCAGCACACCTGGCGCGATTCCTACACGCCGCTTCTCGAACTCGGCCGCGACGTCGACGTGGTGATGGGCGATTCTGCTGGCGGCAACATGGCTCTCCTCATCGCGCAGGGTCTCACCGAGGTGGGCATACAGCGGGACGCGATTCTCATCTCGCCGCTCATCGACCTGACGCTGAGCAGCGCAAAGACGGCCGAGTACGACGCGGTCGATCCGTGGCTCGCCAGCGACGGCATCCTGCACGCCGGTGCCGCGTGGGCGGGCGACGATGACCCACAGGAGGTCAGCGCGATGTTCGGCAGCTTCGAGGGTCTCGGGCGCGTACTGGTGTTCACCGGAACCCGCGACACCCTGCACCCGCAGGCCCGCCAGCTCGCGCGCCGAATGCCCAGCGCGACGATCGTGAGCGAGCGCGACCTCGTGCACGTGTACCCGCTGCTGCCCATTCCCGAGGCCGCCCGAGCGCTATCGATTGTCGAGAACTTTCTCCGCCTGTAGGCTGACGCGGCCCGTTTCGGCCCGCACCTAGACTGACCGCTATGGCCAAGACGTGGAGCGACACTGCCGTTCGAAATCTGACCAACTGGACCGCCTGCCCGCGCTGTGACCGCCCGCTCAGCGGCGGCTGGTGCCCCAACTGCGGCGCCGATCTGACCGGTCCCGTCGGAGTCGAGCTCGCACAGGCCTCCCGCGCGGCGGTGAAGGCGCTCGACGTGCGTCAGGAGATTCTCGAGCGTCTGCCCAGCTCCACCGGCCCCAACCGCGCTCCCGCCGCTCCCCCGGCCGCTGCAGTTCCTCGTCCCGTGGCGGTTGCGGCGACTGTGCAACAACCCACCTCGCAGGTGAGCGTGCAGTCGGTGCTCGCCGTCGCCGGCGCCGGACTCTTCGCCGTCGCGGCCATCGTCTTCACCTTCTTCAACGAGGGCCTTACCGACCCCACCACGCGCTCCGTGGTCGTCGCGATCATCTCGCTCGTCTTCCTTGCAGCGGCATGGCTGCTCGCCCGCGTGCGCCTACAGTTCTCTGCCGAGGCGGTGGGCGCGCTCGCGATGTTTTTTGTGGTGCTCGACGTGTGGGCGATCTCCACCGGCCCGCACGCGGGGCTCAGCGACTTCGCGGTTGCGGCCGTCGCGACGACCGTCGTGTCTGGTCTCATGATTGGGCTCGCCCGCATCCGTCGTCTTCGCACCTGGCTGTGGTCGGGGCTGGTCGGTCTCGCGATCGCGCCGTTGCTGTTCGGCTTCGCGGTCGGCACTGCGTGGTCCGCCACGCTCGGCTGGCTCGGACTCGGCGCGGTCGCCCTGATCACCCACGAGCTGACCCGCTTGCTGCGGCCGCGTTTTGACAGCGCGCTGCTCGTCGATCGGGTGACCTCGACGGTTCTGCAGTTCGCCAGCGTGCTCGCCGTTCTCTCACTCATTTTCAGCCTTCCGGCGACGACGGATGCCCAGCGAATCCTCAATACCGCCGCCATGCTCGCTGCGCTCGCCCTGCTATCGCTGCTCGCCACCCGCAACGAAGTCGCCCCCGTCTGGAGCTACCTCGCTGGCGCCTTCGGTACGGCAGCAGTCGCGATTTTGCCGCTGACCAGCGAGTACGCGTCGACCGATTGGCTTCTCGCAATCATGCCGGCGGTCGCTGCCGGCGTGCTCGCCATCGTTGTCGTGGTCACGCGCGGGACGCGCGCCGCGTCGGTGAAACGCGTGCCGTTGCTTGCCGGTGTGCTCAGCGTGGTCACTGTCACCATCGCGCCCGCCGGGTTCATCGCCCTCGGCCAGCTGATCACCGTCGGGTCGAATGAGTTCGAGGCGTCGGTGACCCTCGCGGCCGTGCTCGCAGGCCTCGCGGTCACGCTCGGACTTCTCGTCGTCAGCCTGACGCTGCGCAACTCGGCCTTCGCCGTTATCACCCTGTCGATCGGGCTCTTCACTGTGGTGAGCATGGTCATCTGGCCGGGGTTTGCTCCTGCGGTGCAGGTGGCCCTCGCCCTCGCCGTGGCCGTCGCGCTGGTGCCGATCGCCGCGTCGAGGCCGCCCCTGCGGTCGGCCAGCGTGCGCTATCGACTGCCGATCTTCGTCGCAGCGCACGTGCTCGTGATCGTCGCCGCCGCGCTCACCCGTCTCGACAGCCTGCTGACCGTCTTCGGCGGCATCGGCGTCGTGCTTGCCCTCATCGCCCTCACCGTCGGCGTGCCCGCTCTGGCACGGCCGGTGTACGCGGCAGTTGCATTTGCCTACGGCCTTGTCATCTTCGCCGTCGCCCTCGTCGAGTTCACCGTGCTCAGCGCCGTGGCCGTCATCGGCCTCACCACTGTGCTCGCCATGCTCGTTGCGCTAGCCGTGACGCTGGTGCGCCAAATCCCCGCGGTGTTCTGGTACGCGGCACTGACCGTCGCCGCCCTGCCTTTCCTCGTCAGCATCGGCTCGATGCTCTTCGGCATCAGCGGCTGGGTCGGCCTCTCGACCGGGGTCAGCCTCGTGCTGTTCCTCGCGCTGACTGTCATTCACCGCGACGGGCTTGGCCGACTCCTGCGAGCCGGTGCGGCGAGTCTGCTGCTGCCGGGGCTGGCCGTGGTGGTCATCAGCGCCGGGCGCGAGATCGCCGAGCGCTTCGATGCCAGCGCCTCACCAATCTCGCTGCCGATCATCGCCGGCCTCGTGGCAATCACCCTGCCCTGCACCACCCTCATCGGCCGCTGGCTGATCAGCCGCGGTCACAGCGATGAGGATGCCGGGGCCGTGCGCCTGCTGCTCGAGGTCTCTGCGCTGGTCACCGGCGCTATCGCGGTGCTGCTCACCGTGCTGCGCGCGGCCGCCGGATTCGACACCACCTTCCTCGTGCTCACCATCGTCGGCCTCGGCGCGGCGGCCACCGCGCAGTTCGTGCACCGCCGCTACGCCTGGTACGTCGCGTTCATCAGCTTCACCGGAGCGCTCTGGGCGCTGCTCGCCCTCAACACCGTCACTGAGCTCGAGCCCTACATTTTGCCGCCCGCCCTCGCCGCCGCCGCGATCGGAGTGCTCGCAGTCTCGCGCGGCCGCAACGGGCTCGGCTTCTACGCCGCCGGCCTCGCAGTGGCTGCGGGCACTCCGTTGCTCGTGCTTGCCCGCTCCGGCAACGGCGCGGGCAGCGTCGAATGGCGCACCTACGGTCTGCTCGCGGCGGCGGTCGTGCTCGTTGCGGCCGGGCTGCTGCTGGAGCGGGTGGTGAAGCTCGCGCGTCTGCGCGAGGCGACGCTGTTTGTGGGGCTCGGGGCGGCATCCGCTGGTGTCGTTCAAGCCGTTCGGTACGGCACGGGGGCTGACCTCAGTGTTTTCGGGCGGAGCGAGCAGGTCATGGTGCCCGCGCTGCTGTTCTCGCTGGCTGCCGCCGCCATTGCCACCGCGGTCGGAGCCCTGCTCGTGCGAAACGAGCGCATCGCTGCGTCGCGCTGGGCCTACGTTCCCGCGCTCGTGTTCCTCGTGGTCGGCCCGATGACGGCGTGGCGGCGCGGAGACGTCTACTCGTGGACCCTGCTCATTCTCATGACCGCCGTGCTGGTTGTCATGATCATCACCGTGGTGCGCGCACGCACGCGCACCGTGACATTGCCGCCCGTCTGGGCCACCTTCGCGATCGCAACGGCTGCCGGTATCGCCGGCTGGAGCGAGCACTCGGTGTTCCGCGTCGAGGCCTACTCGATTCCTCTCGGCCTCGCCTTGCTCGCCGTCGGCATCATCGCCTGGCGGCATGCTCCCGATGACGAGCCGACGATTGGGCGGTGGCCGCTCGGCTTCCGAGGGTCGTGGGCGCTGCTTGCGCCCGGCACCTTCGTTGTGTTGACCGTCTCGATCATGGCGACGCTCACCGACCCCCGCGCCGAACGCGCGGTTCTCGTCATCGCGCTAGCCCTCGCGGCAATCCTGGTCGGCAACCGCCTGCGACTTGCCGCACCCTTCTTCCTCGGTATCGCAGCGCTGCCACTCGAGATTCTCTTCGTCTTCGCGGTGCAGGCCAGCGGCAAGATTCCGTCGACGACTTGGTGGATCACCCTCGCCAGCGCCGGCGCACTCCTGCTCGTGCTGGCCGTCTCGTCGGAACGCCGCGCGAGCGGCGAGGGAGGGGTCGCGGCGCGGTTGCGCGACCTGCGGTAGCTAGTCGATCGTGACGTTGGCACCGCCTTCTCGTGCGAACCAGACGAGCGACTCCCATGACTTCTCGTACCCCTCTTCCTTTCTTCTCCAAGAAATGAAGCTCTCGATTGAGGGCCACGCTGCTGAGATTCGATCACTCCACAGACGGAGTGCTCGATCTTTCGGCACATAACCAAGTCGGGTGTACTGTGCCAGGCGCTGATATGCACTCAACGCATGGTTGATTGCGTCAAACTGCTGGGGCTTCCGCTTCTTGACCCGCTCCCAGTCACCTCCCCGGGCAATCACTTTGTGCATCTCGCGTCGTCCTGCCTGCACGTCCTTCGACATGAGGTACTCGTGAAGATGAAGCAGGTCGGTATTTCGCGCGATGTTCCTGGCGATTACGACAGCCGCAATGCTGGCAACCAGAGCCGCCAAGGCCACAATCGCAGCAGCCCACTCGGCTACGCTCCCCCATTCCGTGGAATTGGTGTGATGGGGCCAGTGAGTCGGCAACGAGAGGAGGAAAGTCATGCGCCAATCTTGGCAGCGGCAGCTCATGATCCATAAGCAGAGGCCACCCTCCACAAGGCGGCTCTACTGCCGCGTCCAGCCGCTCCCCTAGCGTGAGACCGTGCACCTCTCCCGAACCGGCCTTCTCTGGGGCTTTGTGGGAGTGCTCGCGTTCTCCTTCACGCTGCCCTTCACCCGCGTCGCCGTCAACGGCCTCTCGCCCCTGTTCATCGGCTCCGGCCGCGCGGTCATTGCAGCGGCACTCGCTGCCATCGCTCTGGCCGTCATGCGGCAGCACCTGCCGTCACGCATCCAGTGGGCGCGCCTTGCGGTCGTCGCCGGCGGGGTCGTGTTCGGCTTCCCGCTGCTCACCTCTTACGCGCTGACGCAGGTGCCGGCCAGCCATGGGGCCGTGGTCATCGCGGTCCTGCCTGCGGCGACCGCCGTCATGGCGGTGCTGCGCGGGCACGAACGGCCGCCCCGCAGCTTCTGGATCTTCGCTGCCCTCGGCGCCGTTGTCGCTCTCGTCTTCGCCTCCATTCAGGGCGGAGGAATTGGACACCTTGGCTGGGCCGACCTGCTGCTGTTCGGCGCTGTCATTTCGGCTGCAATCGGCTACGCCGAGGGTGGCCTGCTCTCGCGGGAGCTGGGCTCCTGGCAGACCGTCTCGTGGGCGCTCGTGCTCGCCGCCCCGGTCATGCTGGTGCTGACGATTGTGTCGATCGCACTCGAGCCGCCCCACGCCTCCCCGATCGAGTGGACCGCGTTCGCCTATCTCGCGGCGGTGAGCATGTTTCTCGGGTTCTTCGCGTGGTACCGCGGCCTGGCGATTGGCCCGATGGCGCAGGTGAGCCAGGTGCAGCTCATTCAGCCGGTGATGACCATCGGGTGGGCTGCGCTGATTCTGCACGAGCAGCTGACCTGGCCGACGGTGCTCGGCGGGTTCGCGGTGATCGTCTGCGCCGCGCTGGCAGTGCGCACACGCCTCGGCAAGGCGTAGCGACCTCAGTCTGCCGTCGTGGCGAACTCCCGGTACTCGGCGGTGTCGCTCGAGAGTCCCGGATGGGAGGCGAGCAGCCTGTCGACCGTGTCAACCTCGTGCAGCAGAGTGCGCTTCGCTGCGGCAATCTTGTTTGCACCGCCCGTCGACGGGTCTTCGCCGAGCGCTTCATCGAGCTCTTCCATTGCCAGTTCCATTCGCTCGTAGGCACTGATGATGTTCCACAGCAACGCGCCGGGCGTCTGATCGGTCGAACCCTGTATGTAGTTGTTGATCCGCTGGATCGCCGCACCGTGGGGTCCTCTCGTCAACCCCCGCTGGAGCGTGTTGATGCGCTCGAACCGGCGGATGAGAGGAATGGCGATGATGGCCACGATCACAGCGAAGCCGAGATACGCAAGGAGGTCACTGGCATCGCCAGAGAGCGGTATGAGATCGGCAACCTTGTCGTGAAACACGGTCGCTGAGACTGTGCCCAGAAGCAGGACGAGGATAAAAGAGATTGCGAGAGGGTTCCGTGAGCGCGCCGTTTTACGTAGGGCCTCGAGTGAGTGCTCACCCGCGCTGTCGGCCGCCCACGAGGGGTTGATGAGGTAGGCGTGGGTCGCGTCGAAGGAGACGACTGCGGGGTGCTGCGCGGTGATGGGCATGCGACCACGTTAGTTGGGCGGGCGACCGCCACACTCCATCTGCCACTTAGCGAGCGGGCGTAGCCGCTTCTGCGGCGGGGACGGATTCGGTGGTTCCCGCGTAGGTCGCCGAGATGTGGCGGTAGGACTTCGTGAGGAAGGCGAGCCCAGCAATGATCATCATGATGATGCCTGCGGCGAGGAACACGAGGGCGATGCCGCGGGCCTCACCGTCGCCAAGCAGCCAGCTGAAGCTGCGCTCCCCCGCATCCGTTCGCATGTAGGGGATGATGAGAAACTCGGCGATCGGCGCGATGAGGAAGGCCGTGACCGGTGCGGCCGCCGCTTCGAATGCGGCAGCGAATCCGAACACGCGGCCCTGCGTGGTGAAGGGCACGACCTTCTGAATGACTGTCTGCTCCGATGCCTCGATGGCCGGGATGATGACCATGTAGGCCCAGATGCCAACGGCGTAGAGCAGCCAGGACTCGCGAATGGTGAAGAGCGCCCCGATCAACCCCATGACGATGACGAGCATCAGCATCGTGCGAATGGGGTTCTTGCCAAGGCCGAACTTGGCGACGAGCAGGCCGCCGATGATGAAGCCGGTCGAGCTGATGCCGAGCACAACGCCCCACCATTCGACGGCGAAGAGCTCGAGGCCGTAGGGATCCATCAGCGCCATGTAGACGCCGCCGATGAGGTTGTTGAAGGTCGAGAAGATGATGAGCGCGAACAGGCCGGGAACGAGGCGGATCGCGGCGAGAGCGCCCTTCACGTCGATCAGCGGCGCCTTCTCATCGACCACCGGCTTCTCTTCGGGGATGGTCAGCGTGAGCAGGTGCACGAGCACGGCCGCGGTGATGACGATGGAGATGAGCAGGGTCCACCCCATGCCGAGCAGGCCGATCGACAGACCGGAGAACACGCTCGTCACCAGGAAGGCGATGCCGGTGACCGTGCCAACGAGTCCGTTGGCGTTGGCGTGCTTCTCTTCGTCAACCAGCAGCGTCACCGTGGTCGAGAGCGCGATGTTGCGCATGTTCTCGATGACCCCGCCGAACAGGATGATGCCGGAGAACAGCCAGAACCACGGCCCGCCGAGGTCGAGCAGCACCTTCTCGGGGAAGAGCAGGTAGAGCGTGCCCGCGATGCCGAAGGCGATCAGTGTGGTGAGACTCGCGAAGACCATTGCCTGGTGCTTGCGGTGCCGGTCGACGATGGTTCCGAAGACCATTCCGAAGATGGCCACCAGCAGCATGTAGGCGCCGCCGATGATGCCGGTCGCCAGCACGGACCGCGTTTCGAGGTAGACCCAGAAGGTCAGCGCGAACCAGAGAAAGCTCGTCGTCACGTTGGCGACCGCCGTGTTCACAAGCACCTGGATGAAGGTGCGGCCGCGCTGGATTGTCTCGGTCATAGGTCGAGGGTAGGTGAAGCCCCCGACATTGTGAACCATCTGGGGAATTGTCCTGCTGGAACTAATCGGGTCGCACTCGCGAAAGCATCATCTCGTCGCGCGCGAATCCCGCCCGCCGATACAACTCGGCAGCCCGGCTGCTTGAGTGCACGGTCGTGCGCGGAATCCCCAGCGAGTCGACCTCCGCGCACAGTTCGGCGACGAGCGCCGCACCGATGCCTCGTCCTCGCATCGACGGGATGACGTAGACGCTCTGCAGGTCCGCCGACAGCCGACGCTGCTGGTCGAAATTGGGAACGCGCTCATAGAGCACCATCCACGCGATGCCGATGAGCCGCCCGTCGCTGACGGCAACCCGGCACAGCAGTGACTCGCTGCGAGCACTCATCCAGTGGACAAGGTGCTCTGCGAAGGCCGCGCGCTCAGCATCTGTTGGCTCAGCGTCGGGTTGTGACCACTCGATCTTGAGGTCGGCGAGGGCAGCGGCGTCGTCGGCGTGGGGCGCCCGGATGCTCCAGAGTGCAGTCACGGTGTCACGACCCCAACGAGCCATACCACTGACCGTGAGCACCAGCCAGAGCGGTCGGCTTCCCATCGCGCGACAGGATGAAGCTGCCACGGGCATCGATGTCCGCCGGCAGTTGGGCACGCACCTCGGGCAGCACGCCGGCGCTCTCGTTGCTGAGCCAGACGGCATCGAGGCTCTTCACTTGCCGCACAAAAGCGTCCCGCTCATCATCTGACAGGTAGGCGAGAACCGCGCTGTGAAAGATGACGAGAGTCGCGTTGCTGGGAGCCTGACCGGCGACACGCTCCAGCTCCCGGTTCAGATCACCGGCAGCCAGCATGGGCGGGTCGGCGGCGACTATCTCTGCGGCCGCCCGTAGCCGAGCCCGTCGCTCGGTTTGCTCGGGCCAGACCAGCGTCTCGAGCCAACTGAGCGAATCCGCATCCGTCACGTCAATGGGAGTCAGATCGATACCGGCACGCCACACCACGTCGGGTAGCTCCGCGGGAAGCGCACCCTCGTTCAGCACTTCGCAATCAAGCACCACCGAACTCTGACCCGCGGATGGGTCGATGCGATGCACTCCCGCTGGAGTGCGATACCTGTAGCTGTATCGGTCGGGGTAAAGGCACATTCCGGCCGACGCCCCGACCTCAAGAAGCGCCACCGGGCCTTCGATGCGCATCAGCTCGGGCAGTAGGACGCCGCAGCGGCCGGCCTCGTTGGTCTGTGTGAAGCGTGCCATCGCTGTGGCGGCCACCTCGTCCCAGTGATGGAGCAACCACTCTCGAAAATCGGAGTATCCAGACAGCGGCGCACCGTGCCACCGCGCGGATGCGAACACCAGGTTGGGCTGCCACTTCTGCCGAGGAAGTGTCTCGATGCGCGACTGCACGTGCTCATCGGAGGCAACGCCCAGGGCCCACTCTTCGTAGATCGCCGAGATTCCGTGAGCCTCGAACTCGGCGAATCGACGGTATTCGTCCGCGGACTGTCCCATGCTGGCGAGCCTACGCCGCGATTCCCTAGATCACGGCGACACGACTTTGGTGCGGCGATGGCAGGAACCGCTGTAACTAAACCTGATCCCCGATTAGCGAACGCTTCACACAGGGCCTAACGCACGAAACTCGCTGCTACTAGTACCAGCCCGACGACGACAAAGATCGCGCTCACAGGAATGGATGCTCGCGCCCAGAACTCGGGGGATCTCGCCATTCGATTGACACCCATCGACTTCCATTGTTGATAGGCATATCTTCCTTGCCAGTTGCGACTCAAGAACTGAATGCACCCCATAAGGACAATGGCTATGCCGAAGACAAAGTACGTCGGATATTGGATTTCAGCCTCCACTAAGAAGTTGCCGCGTGCACGTAAACATCGTGGTTCAGGGGCTACTGTCGGACGCGCCGGGAGGGAAAGGATCGAAGTCCGCTGCGATACGCAGAAGAGGCGAAAAGTCGCCCTTGAACATGTCCAATTCGTGCAGCTCATCGGCGGCGCTGATGCTGAGTGAAGCAAGCACAGGTACGCCATCGAGATCGTGGAATGTGACCTGCGATATCTCCCGCCCGAACAGGGGCCTGTCAGCTTTCTGTTCGAATCTCAAACTGCCCATGCCACCGTCCTCCATCGGAGATACGCGGACTCGAGCTAGTGCTTCAGTATCCGCTGGCAACTGCTGCCCTGAGAGGCGGATTAACGCTTGAACGAGCCTTCGCTCGTCAGCGGAAAGGTATCGCTGCACCACAATCGCTCCCACGCCGATGGTCAATCCGTCTGCTCAGTGCGAGCCTTACCGAAGCCCCGCCCCGTTTACGACAAACCAGTAGGGCGGACGGGACTTGAACCCGTGACCGACGGATTATGAGTCCGCTGCTCTAACCAGCTGAGCTACCGCCCCGAACGGCCGAAGCCGCGAGATTCAGGATACCGACTCGTCGGGCTCAACCTCGTCAGTGCGGCCGATGCGCAGCGCCTTCTTCAGCGCGGCCCGCTTGGCACCCTTCACGCGCGGCTGGAAGTCGCCGACGATCATGTCGTCGGCCACCTTCTCGCCGCGGTAGAGCGACTCGAAGATGTCGAGGGTGCGGTCGATGTCGTGCGCCTCGACGATGTGCAGGCTCTCGCGCTTGAACTCGTCGAGCTTCGACTGCTCCATCGTGAGGATGTCGGTGAGGCGGCGTGCTAGCTCGTCGATGTCGCCCGGCTCGAACAGGAATCCGTTCTGCTTGTGGTGCACCAGGTGCGGCAGCGCCATGGCGTTGGCCGCGACAATGGGCAGCCCCGATGCCATGGCCTCCATGGTCGCGATGCTCTGCAGCTCAGCGATCGAGGGCATGGCGAACACGGTCGCGCTGGTGAGTATGCGACGCAGTTCGGCATCCTCGACGTATCCGGTGATGGTCACGCGGTCGCCGACGCCGAGCTGGTTGGCGAGGGTGCGCAGACGCCCCTCCTCCTCGCCGTGGCCAACCAAGATGAGCTTGGCGTTGAGGGCGGGGTCGAGCAGGGCGAAGGCGCGGGTGAGCTTGTCGAGCTGCTTCTCACCGGTGATGCGGCCGACGAAGACGATCGTGTTGTCGGTGCGCGGCTCGAAGCTGGGCGTGTAGTCGCTGGCCCTGATTCCGCACGAGACGGCGAGAACCGGGTGGATGTTGATGGCCTTCTCGAGAAAGTCGGCCGCCTTGCGCGTCGGCGAGGTCACTGCCTCGGCCCGCACGAACGAGCGGTATGCCGCAGCCCACGCCTGGCGAATGGCGAACTTGTAGATAAAGTGCGGCAGCTTGGTGTGCTCGAGCAGGTTCTCGGGCATGAAGTGGTTGGTGCCGATGAGGCGGATTCCCCGCTCGACGGCCCCCTTTGAGAGGCCGCGGCCGGTGACGATGTGCGACTGAAAGTGCACGACGTCGGGTTTGACCGCATCCAGAATCTTGGCGGTGTTCTGTTCGATGCGCCACGGAATGGCGAAGCGCAGCCACGGATGCGGGTACCAGCGCCAGCTGTACAGGCGGTGCGCGGTGACTGTCTCGCCTTCAATCACTTCGGGCCAGGTGCCGTGCTTGCGGCTGCCCGCGGGCGCCACGATATGCACATCGTGACCGCGTCGAGCGAGCCCGGCAGCGAGACGGGCAGCGAAGATCGCTGCGCCGTTGATGTCAGGCAAAAAAGTGTCGGCGCCGATGAGGATCTTCATGGGCTGAGACGTAGGACTATCGGGCAAGAGGTTTTCCTCGCGCTCTGCGCCGGGCACATTTTCACCGGCGGTATGAGTTACCAATTCTACTCAGCGACCGACGTGGCATGGTTTTTCGCCAGAAGCAACACGCCGTAGATCGCGATGGCTCCCGCGACGAGGAAGGCGAAGATCGCCCAGAGCGGGGCGTGGGCTGCCTCGCCAAGCACGAGGATTCCAATGGCGATTGCGACGAGGGGGTCGATGACGGTGAGTCCGGCGACGACGAGGTCGGGGGGCCCGTTCGAGTACGCGGACTGCACGAAGTACGAGCCCAGTAGCGCGGCGACAACAAGGCCGACGAGGCAGAGCAGGGTCAGCACGTCTTCGGGCGCGAGCTGAAAGCCGGCGAACGACAGGGTTTTGATGCGGTCGATGACCACCTTGGCGAGGGTGGCGACGAAGCCGAAGAGCACGCCCGCGCCGACAACGTAGAAGAGCGGGGTGAAGTGCTTGCGCAGCAGGGCGAACAGCACGGCGAAGACCACGAGAACCACCGCGAGAATGATGAGCACGATGCGCAGCTGCAGCTCGGTGATCGGGCTCGACTTCGCGGTGAACGCGGCGATGGTGACGAAGAGGCCGACGCCGCCGACGCAGAGCACGATGGCCCGCACGGCCTTGCGCGTCAGCCGCACACCGCTCTGCCGCGCGTTGACGAGCGCGGTGACCACGAGCGCGATAGCCCCCAACGGCTGCACGACAATGAGCGGCGCGAAGGCGAGGCTGGTGAGCTGGAACAGAATGGCGAGGCCCATCATCAGCGTGCCGAAGACCCACAGCGGCTGGGCGATGAGGGCGAGCAGCTGGCGCACGCTGAGGCCGGCCTTAGTGTCTGCCTGTGCTCCGACGCGCGCGACACCGGTGTGCTGCAGCTGAGTGCCGATCGAGATGAGAATGGCACCGAACAGCGCGATCGGAATACCGATGTACTGGTCCGGTGTCAGCGAGACGGAGTCCGTGATGTCGGCGAGTTCGGGCGGCACCCGTCGAATCTACCGGCTCGCGCGCCGATATTCTGGACAAATGGCCGTTCTTCCCATCCGCATCACAGGTGACCCCGTTCTGCATTCCCCTGCCCTGCCGGTCATCGATTTCGACGACTCGCTGCGGCAGCTGGTCGCCGACATGTACGAGACCATGGACCTCGCTCCCGGCGTCGGACTCGCCGCCCCGCAGGTCGGCGTTGGCCTTCGCGTCTTCGTTTACAACTGGGTCGACGACGACGAGCGCGTCTGGCGCAACGTCGCGATCAACCCGACGCTTCTCATCACACCGACACCGACAGGCGAAGCGGATGAGGACGACGAGTCAGAGGGCTGCCTCTCGATTCCGGGCGAGCGCTTCGCCCTCCGGCGCTCCGACCGCGCGGTACTCACCGCCCTCGACCTCGACGGTCAGCTCTACGAGGTGGACGCCGATGGGTGGCTTGCCCGCATCTTCCAGCACGAGTTCGACCACCTCGACGGCATCCTCTACGCCGATCGCCTCGACCACGCTGCGGGCAAGGAGGTCGCGAAGGTGATCAAGAAGTCGAAATGGGGCGTACCGGGCAACTCGTGGATGCCCGGCGTCGACGACTTGGATGCGTAGAGGCTCAGACGCCTAGCCCCGCGAGCCGCAGCAGCGCCGCGCACAGCGCAGCGGCGATCAACACCACGATGAACGGCACCCGCAGCGCGAACAGCACGCACGCGAGAGCGATCGCGGGCAGCCGCGCATCCAGCACGATCTGCTGATTGGTGGTGACCGTGTTCACCGCCACGAGCGCGGAGAGCAGGGCAACGGTGAGCAGCCCAGAGACTCGACGCGGCGCTGTCTTCTCGAAGAAGGCGGGCGGCACGAGGTAGCCGGCGAGCTTCTCGACGAGCACGATGAGCGAGGCGACGATGATGAGGGTCCAGAGGGTCACCAGATCATCTCCTCGTTCTTGCCGAACCAGTCGGTGACGCCGATGACGAGGGCGACCACGGCGGCGGCGATGATCGGGATGCCGGGAGGCACCCAGGGCGTGACAACCGCGGCAACCACAGCGGCGGCGACCGCAACCACGACCGGCTGCAGCTGCTTGAGGCGCGGCCAGACGAGTCCGAGAAAGGCCGCTGCGGCCGCGGCATCGAGCCCGTACTGCCGCACGTCACCGAGCAGGTTGCCCAGCAGCGCACCGGCGAGGGAGGTGAGGTTCCAGCCCACGAAGATGCCGATGCCCGTCACCCAGAAGCCCAGCCGCTGCGACTGCAGGTCGGGTTGCACGGTCGAGACGGCAGTGCTCTCGTCGATGGTGATCCACCCGGCGGCAACACGCTTGAAGAATCCCGGCCCGATGATCGGCGACATACGAATCGAATAGAGCGTGTTGCGCGATCCGAGCAGGGCGGAGGCCGCGATGGCTGCGGGGGCCGCGCTGAGGCCGCCGGACGCGACGAGGCCGATGAGGGCGAACTGCGAGCCGCCGCTGAACATCAGCAGGCTGAGAACGCAGGTCTGCCAGACGTCGAGCCCCGCCGCAACGGAGAGAGCACCGAAGGAGACACCGTAGGCCGACACCGCGATGGCCACCGACAGGGCGGAGCGCACCGCCGCCCTGCTACTGGGCTGCACGCTGCCTCGCGGCACCCCGCACCGCGTCAAGGAGCGCGGCCGACGGAACATCCTTGTAGAGCACCGCGTAGGCGCCCACCTTCGCGGCCGTCGGAATGTGGTCGTCGAGATCGAGCGCTGTCACCAGCACCACGCGCGGCACCGGGCCGAGAGACTGCACCTGCGCATCGCTGCGGATGCGCTCGGTGGCCGTGAATCCGTTGACTCGGGGCATGCGCACGTCCATCAGCACAACATCCGCCGGTGTTCTGCGGGCGAGGGCGAGGGCCTGAGCGCCGTCCGCGGCCTCACCGACGACCGTGATGTCATCCTGCGATTCGAGCACGAGGCGAAAGCCCTCCCGCTGCAGCGGTTGGTCGTCGACCAAGATGACGCGGATGGGGTCGGCCATCAAGCGTCGGATCCATCAGCGGAGAGATTCACGCCGTGCACACCGTTGTGGTACCGCAGCGACGGGAAGCTGGCGGAGACCGAGAACCCGACGCCGATCACCTGGGTGGCACTGAAGACACCGCCGAAGAGCTCGGTGCGCTCGCGCATCTCGGTGATGCCCGCACCGCTCACGACCCCGGTGAGGGCGCTGAGGTCGTCTTCAAGCTCATAGCCACCGGCGCGGCTGATCTCGTTGGGGTCCAGTCCGTCGCGACGCGACTCGGAGCGCACGCCGTCGTCGTCCACCACCACGCCGAAACCGTCGTCGGTCCAGGTGAAGGCGACCTTGACCTTGGTACCCGTTCCGCCGTAGGTGAGCGCGTTGTCGAGCGACTCCTGCAGAATGCGGAAGATCGAGATCTCGGCCCCCGGCATCATCTCGAAGCGCTCACCGGTCTCTTCGAAGGTGATGTCGAGTCCGGCCTCGCGCATCACCTTGAACAGGTCGCGGGCACTCTTCAGCTGCGGCTGCACCTCGACCTCAGCCTCGCCCTCCCGAACGACCGTCATAACGCGGCGGATGCTCGCGAGCGTCGCCCGCGCCGAGTCGCCAATAACGCTGGCGGCCCGCACCGCCGCCGAGGGATCTTTCGCGCCCGCGTACCGCGCCCCGTCGGACTGGCTGATAAGCACCGACATCTCGTGGGCGGTCACCTCGTGCAGCTCACGGATAATGCGCAGCCGGCCCACCTGCTCGGCGAGCGACATCTCAAGGTCGATGCGATCGCGCTCGAGCAGAACCCGGTCGGCGCGCTCCCGGTTGAGGCGGCGGCGGGTGAGACGCCAGGCCACGAGGGTCACGAGGGCGAGCAGCAACAGCACGACCGCGGCAGCAGCGAGCACGGTGACGGCGTTGGCCTCGATCCAGTCCTGCATGGCACTCCCCTTTAACGAGAGCTTGGCTCGCTCCCGGCCGAAATTGGCCAAGAGCGAGCCTATACCGCGACGGCGTTAGCTCTTCGGCGCTGCCGTGGGGTACGCGTTGGCGCGCAGTACCTCGAGGCGGGCGCGGTACTCCTTCTCGTCGATGTCGCCCTGCGCGAAGCGCTCGGCGAGGGTCGACTCGGCGTTGCGTGACGCCATGGCACCCCAGTGCCCGTGGTGGCCGTAGCCGTTCTGCCACGCGGCTCGGCGCCAGCGGCGCCCGAAGACGCCGATGATGAGAACGATGACGGCGATCCAGAACAGCGGGATCAGGAGAAACGCCCAGTGGAACCCGAGGAACGGGCCTCCGACATGAGCAGCGATTGCCAGTGTGGTGAGCACGGTGTGCGTCCTTCCGGTTGGTGGTTGATATCCCTAGGTTCGTCTCATCGGCGCCCGGGCAAATCTGCCGTGGGGCGACACCTCGACTACTCCCCCGGGAGCACTTTTCGCGATGCCCGCTGCTACCGTCGCACTATGACCCCGCAAGAGATTGAGACGCTCGCGTGCCTTCGCCGCGCGCGCGACCTCATCGACCGGGACTACGCCCTGCCTCTCGACGTGCCGACCATGGCGCAGTGCGCTCTCATGTCGCCGGCGCACTTCTCTCGCCGCTTTCGGGCCGCCTACGGCGAGACGCCCTACAACTACCTGATGACCCGCCGCATCGAGCGGGCGATGCTGTTGCTGCGCGAGGGATTGAGCGTCACCGATGCCTGCATGGCAGTCGGCTGTACCTCCCTCGGTTCCTTCAGTTCGCGGTTCAGTGAGCTCGTCGGTGAGACGCCCACGAGCTACCGCAGCCGGCCGCACGACTCGGTCAATGCGATGCCTCCGCTGACCGCCATGGCACTCACCCGGCCCGCACGCCGATCGAGCAGAATCGAAGAAGCGCTCGTCACCTCGCCTGCGTAGAGTCGCGGTCATGACCATCTCGCTGAAGTTCACCAACGTCACCGTCACCGATGTCGACGAGTCGATCGCCTTCTACTCCGGTGCGCTCGGCCTCACCGTGCAGAATGACGTCGGCTACGGCGAGTACCGCTGGGTGACCCTCGGCAGTGACACCCAGCCGGGGCTGGGCATTGTGATCTCGGTGCCGCACGCGGGGCGCTCCGAGGCCGATGGCGACACGATGCAGGAGCTTCTGACTAAGGGCGTTCTGCCGCTGCTCGTCTTCAGCACTGACGACGTCGACGCCCTGTTCGAGAAGGTCGCCGCGACCGGTGCCGAGGTGCTGCAGGAGCCGATGGACCAGGACTGGGGACCGCGCGACTGCGCCTTCCGTGACCCCTCCGGCAACACCGTGCGTATCGCCCAGCAGGCCTAGAGCGAGCGGCCGGGGCTCACCAGCCCCGTCTCGTAGGCGACAACGACCAGCTGCACGCGGTCGCGGGCCAGCAGCTTCGACATGATGCGTGAGACGTGGGTCTTGGCCGTCAGCGGGCTGAGAAAGAGCCGCTGGCCGATCTCGTCGTTGGTGAGGCCGTGGCCCACCAGGCCGAGCACTTCGCGCTCCCGCTCGGTCAGCACATCCAGCTGTTTGGTGTCGGGAGCCTCGGTGATGCTGCCGGCCAGCCGCTCGAGCAGGCGCTTGGTGACACCGGGGCTGAGCAGCGCATCTCCCCCGGCGACGACGCGCACGGCACGAATCAGCTCGACCGGCTCGGTGTCTTTGACGAGAAATCCACTCGCCCCCGCGCGAATCGCGTGGCCGACGTACTCGTCGAGCTCGAAGGTCGTCACAATGACGATGTGCGTGCCGGCGAGTGCGGGATTGGCGGCGATCTGCTCGGTCGCCCACAGGCCGTCACCGTCGGGCATGCGAATGTCCATGAGCACGACGTCGGGCTTCAGCGCGGTGACGACGGCAACCGCCTCTGCCCCGGTGCCGGCCTCGCCGACGACCTCGATGTCGGGTTCGCTCTCCAGCAGGCTGCGAAAACCACCGCGGATGAGCTGCTGGTCATCCGCAATTACCACCCGAATCATGCCTTCTCCGCCTTCGGTATCGTCGCGCGTACGGTGAAGCCCCGGCCCGAGGGGCCCGCATCGAGCGTGCCGCCGAGCAGCTCTGCGCGCTCGCGCATGCCGAGCAGGCCGCGGCCGCCCTCCGACGTCTCGACGGACCCCGTGCCGTTGTCGGCGATGGTCGCCACGTAGTCGGTCTCGGTCTCGACAAGCTCGACTACCGCGCGGGTGGCGTTGGCGTGGCGCACGATGTTGGTGAGCGACTCCTGCACGATGCGGTACAGCGCGAGCTGCGTCGGTTTGGGCACGTCGTCGACGTTGTTTGACATCGTTACCTCGATGCCCTGTGCGATCACTGAGGCGGCGAGACCGTCGAGCCGCGAGAGGTCGGGCTCGGGCACGAGCGGGGCGTCCGACCCGCCGTCACGCAGAATCCCCAGCACCGATCGCACCTCATCGAGCGCCTGCTTGCTCGTCTCTTTGATACTGGCCAGAGCATCCGCTGCCTTCTCCGGCTGTTTATCGAGCAGGTGCAGGCCTACGCCGGCCTGCACGTTGATCTGGCTGAGTGAGTGCGCGAGCACGTCGTGCAGCTCGCGGGCGATGCGCACGCGCTCTGCCTGCACCTCGGTCTGGCGCCGGGCGGTGAGTCTGGCCGCGGCTGCGGCATAGCGGTCACTGCGGGTGCGGATTCCCTCCGCGATGCCAACGACAATCAGAATGCCGAAACTGACGCCAAGCACGCGGTAGGGCTGCCAGGTGATGCCGATGCCCCAGCCGAGCGCCAGCGTGCCGAGCCACGAAACACCGATGGCAACCCACGCCCACAGGCGCGCACCACGCACAATTGCCGAGCCGATGGCGAAGGCGAAGGCGATATACGGCGGGCCGTCCTCGCCGGCGGCCAGCAGCAGGTCGACCGAAGCGGCAACGGCCACTATGGCGATCACCGGGCCGGGAAACCGCCGCGCAGCAATGAGAGCAAGCGGGCCCACGATGGCGATCACAAACTGCAGCAGAGCCTCCTGCCACGTCGCATAGTCGACGCGATGCAGGCCAACACCGCGGGTGAACTGCACGAACACCGGCGGCACCATGACAAGGAACGACAGGATGACGGGCGCCCAGAGCCGAAAACGCGGCGTGGTGCGGGAACGGTAGCGGGCGGTCTGCACCTCGGGGTCCCACCAGCGCGCCTGCCACTCCTGCTGGCTGGGCCAGCCGGGGTGGTGATGGGGGCGCATGGGTCGAGCCTAATTAGCTCTCGCGATCGCCACGTACTGCGACGGGAGTAAAGAAAAAGGCCCCAGCCGTGGAGGGCTGGGGCCTTTAGCTCCCCGACTTGGACTCGAACCAAGAACCTACGCATTAACAGTGCGTTGCTCTGCCAATTGAGCTATCGAGGATTGCTGAAACAGCGTGCCTACTTTACCAAAGGAATCGTTATCTCCTAATCGAGCAGCAGGTAGGTGGGCGACGGGGTCGCGCAGGGCTGGCCAACGGAGACCGGAAAGCCGCCGTTGCCGATAGCGAATGTGGTCACCGTGCTCGAGAGCTGGTTGGCGACGTGCAGAAAAGCCCCGTCGCGCACGAGGTGGCGCGGCCATTCGCCTTCCGTCGGAACCGCCCCGAGCCCGTGCAACGTGCGCCCGTCGTCGCTCACCCGCAGCGTCGCGAGCTGGTTCGAGCCACGCAGCAGCGCGTACAGAAAGCCATTGGCGAGCACGAGCGCGGCCGCCTGGTCGCCTTCGGCGGCGCCAGACACCGCAACTTCGTCGAGCAGCACGAGCGCGCCATCGACCCACTCGGCAACAACCACCGTGCAGCTGTGCTCGCCGAGAATGTAGAGCAGCGGTCCCACGACAAGAAGATCGCGCGGCCCTGTGCCGGGCCGCAGCGTGAAGCTGCCAGTGCGTGTGAGAACGCCGTCTACAAGCGAGTGGATGCCGACACGATCCGTTCCGAGATCCGCACTGACAATCACCCCGGCCGCAATCTCGGCGGTGGAGTGCGCGTGCGGCCCGTTCTGCGCCGGCAGCGGCCCTGCACCCGGCCGCGGCTCGACGACCTGGCCGGTACGCAGCCCGAGGTTGCCCTCGAAGTAGTTCGCGACGATGACGTCGTCACCGTAGACGCCGATGTGGCAGGGCCAGGTGCCGCCAGACGACCAGGTTGCCCCGCCGACCTCCAGCACGGCGCCCTGGCCCTCGAGGGCGGCGAGCAGGGTGTCGCCGCTGCGGGCGAGGAAGGCGGGCGAGGGCGCCTCGATGAGAAATCCGTCGACGACCTCGAGCGAGCCGTCTGCCTTCGAACGCAGCTTGGTGATGCCGCGGGCGTGTCCGTCCATGTCGGGCCCGTAGGCACCGACGAGCCACTCGCTCATCTCAGTACCCTGCCGCGGGGTCGACGACGCCGACAAAGCCGGCGTCGGAGTGCAGGGCCTCGACGTTAAGCCGGATGCGATTGGCCAGCAGGGGCGCGGTCATCTCTGGGGTGTCGGCGGAGTGCGAGGTGATGATGCAGTTCGGCTCGCTCCACAACGGGTGCCCATCGGGCAGCGGCTCCGGGTCGGTGACGTCGAGACCGGCCCCGGCGATCACGCCACCGCGCAGTGCGTCGACGAGCGCATCGGTGTCGACAATCGCGCCGCGGGCAATGTTGACGAGAACCGCGGATGCCTTCATCAGTGCCAGCTCCGCCGCACCGATAAGACGCGCGGTCTCACCCGTGCTCGCCGCGGCGAGGATCACGACATCCGCCGTCGGCAGCACCGAGGCGAGTTCGCTCGCGGTGACCGTGATCGTGGCTCCGGGCATCGGCTCCGTCGAGCGGCGCACGACGGTGATGTTCGCGTCGAACATCGAGAACAGCCGAATGATCTCGGCTGCGATGCCGCCCGCACCGACGACGGTGACGTTGAGCCCGTAGACCGATGTGCCCAGCTTGTCGAGCCAGCGCCCCGCGCGCACCTTCCGCGCAAACTGCCGCAGCAGCGCGAGGGTCAGCGCGAGCGCGTGCTCGGCGACCGGCTCGGAGTACGCGCCCTTGGCGCTCGTCCACAGCGGATACGGGCGATCGGCGAATCGTGCGAGAACGTCGGCGAACGCATCGACTCCCGCCCAGGGCAACTGCACCCACTGCACGCCCGGGTTCTCGTCGAGCACGGAAGCCAGCGCGGCGGAGTCCGTGAGGCTCAGCCAGACGACGCCGGTGGTCGCGGCGCTGAGCGGTTCCACTGTGCCGCCGCCCGCCAGCACGGCGTCGACGAAGATCGGGTTGGCCTGCGGCAGCACGGCGACCGGGCCGGCGGACGGCCGGGTGACGGGTTGCGTGCGGTGATCGGCCGCGAGGTCTTTGTGTTGTCCGGTGCCGCGGGTCATGACTTCTTTCGAGGCTTCTTGGGGGCGGGCAGGGGCAGCGCGTCGGCGGTCGCCTGCAGTGCCTCCTGCAGCCACTCGCGGTCTTCGAGCTGGTCGCCCGAGACCTGGTGGTACATCTTGGAGCCGGGGTAGGCCTCACCGGGCTCGGTGCGCTCGAAGAGGGCGGCATCCGCGCTGGATGGCTTGATGCACAGGGTGTCGTTGGTCACGAAGGCGACGGGCTTCGTGTCGACGTAGATGCAGTACTCGCCGAACATGCGGGCCGTGCGCCAGTCGAGGTCGCCGAGCATGTCCTCGATGAAGGCCATCGTCTCGCTAGACGTCGACACTGGCAGCCTCGGGCCTGCGGTCGAGGTCACGCGTGCGCGCCAGGGTCTCGACATAGGGGTGCTGCGGGTCAGCGAGCACCTCGTCGATGTCACCGCGGCCCACCACCTCGCCGCGGCACATGATCATCACCCGTCGGCTGAGGTTCTCGACCTCGTGCAGGTTGCTCGTGACGACGAAGGCCGAGAAGTCGAGGTCGTTCTGCAGCTCGTGCAGGATCTCGATGATCGCTGGGCGCGCCGTGACATCCACACCGGATGTCGGGTCGTCAGCGACGAGAAGGTCGGGTTCGAGAACGAGCGCACGCGCAATCGCGATCCGCTGGCGCTGCCCGGCGCTGAGCTCGTAGGGAAACTTGTTCATCGTCCCCATCGGCAGCCGCACGGCATCGACCAGAGTCGCGACGATCATGCCCGCCTTGCTCTGGCTGAACTTGCGGTCACGCACGAAGATCGGCTCGGCAATCGACTCACCTGCGGTGAGGTGCGGCAGCAGCAGCGAGCCGGCGCCCTGCGGCACGTAGCCGATGCGGCTGCGCAGGCGGTTGCGGCGGTGATCGCCGATGCGGCGCACCGAGGTGCCGAGCACGCGCAGCTCGCCGCCCGTGATGCGAGGCGAGTCGTGCGCGTCGAAGTCGGCCTCTGCGGCGAGAATGCGGGCGAGCGTGCTCTTGCCCGAACCGCTCTCGCCAAGCACCGCCAGCGTCTCGCCGCGTTCGATGCTGAAGGTCACGCCGTCGATCGCGTGGGCCGCACGCGCAGACCCGCGCTGGCGGTAGCGCACGGAGATGTCGGTGGCCACGACGGCGGGTGGCAGCTGCAGTTCGGTCTTCACGGCGTACTCAGTATGTCATTCGCTGCGCACGCTGCGGCGGTCCGCTTCGATGCGCACGAGCTCGCGCTGCAGCTCGTTGTACTTCTCTGCCTGCTCCTCTTTGTTGAGGCGCTGCAGGGCACCGAGAAGGTCTTTCTTCTGCCTCAGCAGGTCACGGTCGATGAGTGCCGTAACCACGCCGATGCAGTAGCTAGCCATCAGCTCGTCGCGCTGCGGAATAGGCGCAATCCCCAGCTGCTGCACGAGGGTCGAGTAGTGCTCGGGCACCTCGTTCGAGATTGTCGGCAGCCATTGCGGGCTCTCGAGCTGCGCCGCGCTCGTGACAATGGCGTCACGCACCACGGCGAGGTTCTCGTCGCCGAAACGCACCTCGCCGAAGCGGGTAATGAGAGCGGCACCGACATCGACCGGATGCTGCAGGATCGCCATCACGGCATCCCGCTCCAGCCGCGTCAGCGGGTCGGTCGCCAGCTGGGTCAGGCTCGGACCAGCCGGTCGCTCCTGCTGCGGAGTGGACTCGGCGGGACGCCCGACGGACTTAACCGCGCGCTCCACCTCGGCGATGTCGACGCCCAGCCAACCGGCCAGGTTGCGGCGGTAGCCGGTGCCGAGGGCGGCATCCCGAATTCCGGCGACGACGGGCGCAGCCTCGCGCAGTGCCGACACGCGGCCCTCAACCGTCTCGAGGTTGTGGGTGTCGAGCACGCGGCGAATCATGAACTCGAACATCGGCTTGCGCGTCTTCACCAGGTTCTTCACGGCGTCCTCGCCGCGCTTGAGCCGCAGGTCGCAGGGGTCGAGACCGTCGGGCGCGACGGCGACAAAGGTCTGGGCCGCGAAGCGCTGCTCCTCGGCGAAGGCCTTGCTCGCCGCGTTCTGGCCGGCGGCGTCCGGGTCGAAGGTGAAGATGACCTCACCCGTGCCGCGGGTGTTCGCGTTGTCCTGGTCGCCCATGACCCGGCGGATGATCTTGATGTGGTCGACGCCGAAGGCCGTTCCACACGTGGCGACAGCGGTCGTCACGCCGGCGAGGTGGCACGCCATGACGTCGGTGTAGCCCTCGACGATCACAACCTCCTTACCGCGGGCGATGTCCTTTTTCGCGAGGTCTAGCCCGTAGAGCACCTGGCTCTTGTGGTACACCGCCGTCTCGGGGGTGTTGAGGTACTTGGG